>Ga0209075_1002219_pt1 | contig 17331 bp, 12 predicted proteins | sample Stecom2011_FD_187523 | JGI IMG/M metagenome (GOLD analysis project Ga0209075, IMG submission 187523) | Agricultural soil microbial communities from Utah to study Nitrogen management - Steer compost 2011 (SPAdes) (version 2) | ecosystem: Environmental > Terrestrial > Soil > Agricultural land...
TGCCTGCCACGTTGATGTCATCCAGCAACAGGCGAACCTGAACGCCCCGGTCTGCAGCGGCCACCAGGCGACCGGCCAGGTACCGGCCACTGGCGTCGTCGTTCCAGATGTAATACTGCGCATCGATACGGTGGCTGGCTGTTTCAATCAGGGCACTGCGTACGACAAAGGCATCCCGGCCCGTGTCGAGCAACTGAAACGCAGAGTGTGGGGATTCGGGATCAAGATGCATCTGGCGCTGATCCGTAATGAAGGAATCTGTCACCGAGGATACCGCCAATTCAGGGCCGTGGTCGACCGGGGCCAGGCCACGTGCGCAGCCGGCAAGCAGTCCCGTAATCAGCAACAGCATCAGCCTGGTGATAAGCGGGGTTGTTTGCCGGGTCAGCATAGCCGGAGCGTCCTTGTCAGCGAATGATGACCAGCGGTTTCTGGGCGGTTTTCAGCATGGTTGTTGTGGTACTGCCCACCAGAAACTGACGAATCCGGGAGTGACCATAGGCGCCCATGACCAGGATATCGATGCCATGCTCCTCCTGATAGCCGTGCAGGGCGGGTTCCACATCCCCGGCCCGTATCGCCAGGGTAATATCAACGCCCAGCTCCGACAGCATCTCCTCAGCTTTTTTCAGTTGCTCCCAGCGATCCGCCGTATCCGGGCCAATCATCACCAGGTGCAATGGCATCCCCCTCAATACCGGGCTCTGGGCAATCAATTCCACGCCACGAAAAGCCGTTGGGCTGCCATCGAATGCCAGCATGGCACTTTTGGGTTCGGTGTAGTCGTCGGGCACCAGCAGAATGGAGCGGTGCACGCTACGAATAACGGTTTCCAGCTGGCTACCGATGTGGACATCCCGATCAGAACTGCTTTCACCGTGCAGCCCCATCACAAACAGGCGGGTTTCTTTTTCCAGGGCCGTCAGGGATTCTGTCAGATCACCATGGCGCTGGCGCTTTACGGCATCGTCCGCGCCCGCGGCTTTTACCCTGGCTTCGGCTTCATCGAGCATATGGTGTCCATGCTCCAGAGCCAGCTTGGCCCGTTTGCGGTCCAGTTGCGCCAGTTCATCCAGCAGCTGTTCGCGGCTGCCAAGGCCGATATTACCGGCCAGGTCCGGCTCTGCCGGGTAGCGCTCTTCATCAAGAACGTGCAAAAGCATCAGCGGTGTTTCCATGTGCCGGCTGGCCCAGGCTGCATAATCACACACTGCAGGTGCTGCCCGGGAGCCATCGATACAGGCCACTACTCGTAACATATCTGCCTCGTCTTGGTTATTGGTCTTGTTGTTATTCTGGCGATGAGTTTCGATAATTGCTTTGCCGACTATCATGATCTTGAGATCAATAATGCACAGATACAGGGCAATTGCCCAGAATACATAGAAAATTTCTCGAAAAGTCGCGCATCAACCTTTAACCGGCCCGGCGAAAGGTCAGGTTGTATCGACAGGGGCCTGTCAGCGGGTGATGACCAGCTCTGAGTGTGAGTACCCCGTGATAAAACCGACGGGCAGCGCCGCCCCACACCACCACGTCACCGTGCTCCAGGGGTATTTTTACAGGCGTGTCGGACCGTTTGGGGCCGCCAAACTGAAAGGTTATTGGCAAACCAAGAGACACAGACACAATGGGCCAGGAGAAATCCTGCTCGTCTTTGTCCTGGTGCAGCCCCATACGAGCGCCACGCTGGTAACGATTGATCAGGCAGGCATCGGGAACGAATCCGGCGAAACCCGCCTCCTCGGCCGCAGCACTCGCCAGCGCCAGAAAGGACTCAGGCATCGCCGGCCAGGGCCGTCCCGAGTCCGGATCTGTTGACTGATACCGATACCCGGCCCTGTCCGTTACCCACCCGAGGCGGCCAGCACAGGTCATCGCAGCAGACATCGCATGGCCGCCGGGGGTTATCATATTCCGGAAAGGTGCCTGGAGGGCCAAGGCGCCAATTTCCTGTATCAGTTCCGGTGCGGCCTTCAGCGCAAAGCGTCGCAGTACCACAATACCTTCACCAATCGACTCTCGCCAGGGTTCACCGTCGCTGAAATCAAACAGGTCGTTTGTCATAACTCAATCATTTTCTTCGACATTCCAGACGCCCAAGTATGCAGGGTCTACACTCAAGGTACCCGATTCCCCATTTAAGGCACAGCCATGCTGTTGAACCGCCAGACTGCACAGGTTTCGCTCGCGTTTCTCATTGCATCAGCCATCACCCTGGGCATGCTTATTCTCACAGTAGTCCTCGTGGGCCAGAGTTTCCGGGGCATGGAACAGGCCAAGCTCACTGCAGCAGAAGCCACCGCCCGCCAACTGGCAACCAGTGTTGATGATCGTATCAACGCGATCACCCAACCACCATCCACCGCCCTGGCGGTATTACGGCACGACCCTCTGACGGACGCGACCTCACTTAGCCAACGCCTTGAGCGTTTGCCAGTACTGGCCGACATACTGGCCAGTGGTGAGATTGTCAGTGCCATTTACGCAGGCTATGGCGACGGCGATTTCTTCCTGTTCAGGAAATTGCGCAGCTCAGGCGCCGTTCAATTTCCGGATGCGCCGGTGGGCAGCCATTATCTGTTACAGAGTCTGGAGCGGGAGGGAGAACACAGCAATGGGATCTGGCGATTCTATGATCAGCAACTGAACCTGATTGAACACCGCGCCCTGGAGCGATACGACTATGATCCGCGCCAGCGACCATGGTATCAGGCGGCACGGGAAGTCCATCAGTTACAGCTGTCCGCTCCCTACGTGTTTTTTACCACCCAGGAAACCGGGCTGACACTCTCCCAGCGAGCCAGTGAGCAACCCGCCTCCGTGATGGGCATCGACGTGACCGTCACCGACCTGGGAACGCAGCTCGCGGAGCTTCGGCAAACGCCCGGCAGTCAATTGGCCATCATCAATCATCGTGGCCAGCTGCTTGCCAGTTCAGAACAAAACCAGCAGGCCGATGCGGTTATTCAGGCTGCAGAAGCGCAGAACCCGGAACAGGGCGTTGGCCGATTCTCTGTTGCCGGCCGCGACTGGTATGGCGTTGCCGTTGCCCTCGAGGCGCTGCCCGATGAAGCCCTGTCGATTGTCATTGCCATACCCTCGGATGAGCTGCTGGCCGAGGTATGGGCAGCCCTGGCGCGGCAAACGGTGATTGCCGGGGCCATCGCCCTGCTGCTCCTGATTATCGGCTGGTTTATGGGGCGCCAGGTCGGCAAGCCCCTGGAGCAGCTGACGGACCGGGTCGGTCAGCTCTCCCGGTTCCGCTTTGACACCAAGGTACGTTCAGATTCCCACATTCGCGAGGCGTCCGAACTGAGTATCGCCCTGGATGATATGGCCCAAACCATCCGCAGCTTCCAGAACATTTCCACCGTCCTCAACCGGGGCCAGGACCTCAACCAACTGCTGCGAGACATACTGGAGCAGATTGTCAGTATCGTTGGCCAGAAACGGGGCGCGGTGTATCTGTTCAACAGCCATGAACACCAACTGGAGCTCTCGGTAAACGGAGGCCTTGAACTGCCCTCGGCGTTGACCTCCATCCCTCCCACGGCGGATGACAACGAGCTTATCCGGCTATTACGCAGCCACATCCCCGGACACTCGGTGTTTGCTATCCTGCGGAACCGACGCCGGAAACTGATTGGCGTATTGATTATAGAGATTGAGCACGGCGACCAGACTGAACTGAGCGATGACCTGATCATGTTCGTGGACGAGATTGCCGGTTCTGCCGCAGTCGCCATCGAAACCCGGGAGCTGATTGAAAGCCAGCAGGCGCTACTGGACGGCATTATCCAGCTGGTGGCCAATGCGATCGACGCAAAATCACCCTACACAGGTGGCCATTGCGAACGGGTGCCGAAACTGGCGCAGATGTTGGTGGAGCAGGCTGAACAGGCAACTGACGGTATCTTCTCCGATTTCCGCATGAGTGAAGACGAACGCTACGAGTTCCGCCTGGCTGCCTGGCTCCACGACTGCGGCAAAATCACCAGCCCGGAATACGTCGTCGACAAGGCGGTGAAACTGGAAACCATCCATAACCGCATACACGAAATCCGCACACGCTTTGAGGTACTGCACCGTGATGCTGAAATCCAGCACCTGAAGGCTTGCCTGGCCGGGGAGAATGCGGATCAGGCGCGGCAGCGTCGAGACCAGTTGCAGCAGACCCTGCAGGAGGACTTTGCCTTTATCGCCAAGGCCAACCAGGGCGGCGAATCCATGTCCGATGAAGACGTACAACGCATTCTCAACATTGGTGGCCGAACCTGGCTCCGGAACTTCAACGATCGCATGGGGTTGTCTGACGATGAACAGCAGGCCCTCAGTGGCCAACCAGAGACACCCTTACCTGCCCGGGAAACTCTGCTGGCCGACAAACCCGGCCACCTCAGGGGCTGGGGATCGCAGATACCGCCGGTGCGTAAAGACGACCCCCGCAATCGCTGGGGTTTTGATATGCACCTGCCCGAACACGCCTACAACCGGGGCGAGCTGCACAACCTCACCGTGCGCTACGGCACCCTGACCGAGGAAGAACGCTTCAAGATCAACGAACACATTGTGCAGACCATCTGCATGCTGGACGCCCTGCCCCTGCCAGACCGCCTGGCCAACGTGCCCAGGCTGGCTGGCACCCACCACGAACGCGTAGACGGCAAAGGCTATCCCTGCAGACTGACAAGCAAGGATATGGGCATCCCCGAGAAAATCATGGCGATTGCCGATGTGTTCGAAGCCCTCACCGCGGTGGACCGCCCCTACAAGCGGGGCAAAACCCTGACCGAAGCACTGGGGCTTATGGCGGGCATGGTGGATAACGGGCACCTGGACAAAGACACATTCAATCTGTTTGTCGCGTCCCGGACCTGGCTTCGCTACGCGGAACAACACCTGCGCCCGGAGCAAATTGATCCGGTGAATGAAAGCCTGTTCATGAAGCCCTGACCAAAAACACGTATATTCTACGGACTGATTTACTCTCAAAGGATATCTGAATGCTGTTTGCAATTATTTTCGGTGGCCTGATCGGTTATGCCTTCGGCCGGTTCCCGGGATTCCTGGTAGGGGCTGCCATTGGCGCATTCCTGTTTCAACGGATGAAGAGCCGGTTGATTGGCAAGATTCAGAGCCTGCAGACCAACTTCGTGGAATCCGTGTTCGCCGTCATGGGCGCCTTGTGCAAAGCGGACGGCGTAGTAACCCGTGACGAGATTCAACTGGCCGAGGCCATGTTTGAACGATTCCGGCTGAACGAAGAACAGAAAGCCATCGCCCGAGAAGCATTCAATCGGGGCAAACAGTCCGATTTTGACCTGGACGCAGAGCTCAACCGTTTCCTGCAGAATTCCGGCCGGCAGCCTGCCTTTCTTCAGATGTTCCTGCAGGTTCAGGTATCAGCGGTGGCCGCCGATGGCAAGGTGCACCCTGCCGAGCATGACATGCTGGTACGTATCGCCCGGGGGCTGGGCCTGCCGGAGAGCCAGGTTGACCAACTCGAAGCCATGTTGCGCGGCGCCCATGCCGGGCATGGTGGTGCCAGCCAGAACTACTCTTCAGGCCAGCAGATTGACGACGCCTACAAGGTGCTTGGGGTATCGCCAAGCGCTTCGGACGCCGAGATCAAACGCGCCTACCGCAAGCTGATGAGCGAAAACCACCCGGACAAACTGGCCGGCCGCGGGATGCCCGAAAGCATGCGCGAGATGGCTGAAGAGCGTACCCGCGATATCAGCCACGCTTACGATGTCATCAAGGAAGCCCGCAAAAACGCATCCTGAGGAACCGCCTCAGAACCAACGGGGCACCCGGCCCCGGTAAGCCTCATAAGCCTGGCCAAAGCGCTGGGCCAGGACTTTTTCCTCTTCTTTCGCCTGGCGGGTAATCACCACAACGCCCGCCACCAGGCACACCAGCGAAAACACACTGGGTAAGGCCAGAAAAAAACCCAGCTGCCCGGCCATAACGGCCAGGAATAACGGATTTCGGGAACGGCGGTAAGGACCTTCAGTCAGCAGCCTGGCCTGGCCTGCCGGGGGCGCGATACCGGAGCGCCAGTCTTCGTGCATATACGCTTGCAGGTAATTCACCGCCGTGAACGATGCCAACAGTAGCAAGGCACCGGCCAACAGAACCGGCCAGTGATACAGCCAGGAAAACACACCCAGCCAATTATCCAGATCGACAAAGATCCGCGCCAGGCAAATCAGAAGAATGGCTGCTCGAAAGACATTGAAGATATGACGATGCCACCAGGTCGCTTTGCCCCGGGCACCGTAATGAATGTGGCTGAACCCCAAACGGGCGTACAAACCCAGCGCCCTGGCGGTAAATTGCAGGCCAATCATCAGGAAAAAGACGCCGAGAAACGTTCGGACAGCGGGTTCAATCAGATCCATTTATGCATTCTGGTTCAACAGGTTGGCGATCAGCTTACTGCGTGATTCCAGTGATTGAAAGTGATCAGGATCAATCGCCCACTCGGCAGTTTTAACAGAGCTTGTGACGCGATACCCAAAATGACATGCCATCACGTTTTCAGGTGCGTTATCGTAAGACGATCTGATCAATCCGGAGTACGCCATGCAGTCCAAGCACCAGGGTCCTTTCCACTGTTTTCGTGATGATGCCATGGGCGAAGATGACGCAACGGCCCTGGCAGCGCGCATACGCTCCGGTGAAGTGTCGGCGCTGGAAGTCACCAAAGCCGCCATTGAACGGGCCGAAATGGCGCAACCGGTGATTAACGGTGTGGTTGCGACGGATTATGACCGCAGCCTCGCGCTCGCCCAGAGCCTCGCAAGGCCGGATGCTCCTTTCGCCGGTGTGCCCACCTTTATCAAAGACAACACCGATGTTCAGGGCCTGCCCACCCGCCATGGCTCAGCCGCAGTACCCAACAATACCGCCAGCAAAACCAGCCCATTCGCCGAGCAAATGCTGGCACAGGGCTACCTGTGCCTCGGCAAGAGTACGCTGCCGGAATTCGGCTTCAATGCCACCACAGAGCCAGCCCATGGGGCCGCCACCCGCAACCCGTGGAACCTGCAGTACTCCTCTGGTGCGTCCTCAGGCGGTGCCGCCGCCCTGGTTGCCGCCGGCGTTGTGCCCATCGCCCACGCCAACGATGGTGGTGGGTCGATTCGTATTCCGGCAGCCTGCTGTGGCCTGATTGGCCTGAAGCCGACCCGGGGCCGTGTCGTGGATAACGAGGCCGCCAGAACCCTGCCGATTAACATCGTCAGTGACGGTGTGGTTACCCGCACGGTGCGGGACTCCGCAGGGTTCATCACCGCAGCAGACGAGTACTTGCGTAACCCCGCCCTTCCCCGAGTGGGCCAGGTGCATGGCCCTTCCGGAAAACAACTAAGAATCGGACTGGTCCTGGACTCTGTGACCGGCCACAAGACCGACAAGGACACCCGCAAAACGGTGGAAGCCACGGCCCGTTACCTCGAGAAACTCGGCCACATCATCGAGCCGATGCAAGCGCCCATTCCGGCCTCGTTTCCGGATGACTTCGCACTCTATTGGGGATTGTTGGCATTCGGAGTGAAACTGCAGGGGCGTAAGTTGATGCACCCTCAATTCGACAAACGGCAAGTCGACGGGCTGACCAACGGCCTGGAGAGAATGTTCCGGAAAAAACTCTGGAAATTGCCTGCGGCGCTATGGCGTCTCAAGCGCTCGCAGCAGGACTATGCCCGCCACATGGCCGACTACGACGCCGTGCTGACCCCAGTACTCGGCCAGACGACACCGCTGCTGGGGCATCTGAGCCCGACCGTGCCCTTTGAGCAACTGTTTGAACGGCTGACCCGATACGTCTGTTTCACCCCGTTAGCTAACACCACCGGAGCGCCAGCCATCTCCGTGCCCATGGCACTCACGAAGGCAGGCCTGCCCATTTCCATCCAGTTCATGGCCCGCCATGGTGACGAACGCACTCTGCTGGAACTCGCTTACGCGCTTGAAGCAGACCGTCCGCTTCCCCTCATCTCACACCTGGGCGCCAAGCGCTATGCGGGCGATGGAGCACTGACGGCCTGACCCTTATGCCGGTTGGCCACTACACGATTACGGCCCTGCCCCTTGGCCTCGTAGAGCGCCTCGTCGGCGCAGGAAAAAATGTCCTTGGTGGCATCGGCGCGGGATGGTGACACACTGCAAACGCCGATGCTGACGGTCAGATGGAGCATTTCACCGGACACCCGGAAAGCGGTTTTCTCGATTTCCTGACGAATCCGCTCCGCCACCCGCTCTGCGCCCTCCCCGGGCGTATCCGGCAACAGCACCACAAATTCCTCCCCACCGTAACGGGCTGCCAGGTCCTGGGGCCTTGTAACGTGCCGTTTGATGCATTGGGCCACCATTTTCAGGCAATCATCGCCAACCAGATGGCCGTACGTGTCATTGAATTTCTTGAAGTGGTCAATATCCAACACCAGCAATGACACGACTTCCTCAAACCGGTAGGCATGCACCACCGACGACTGGAACGCTTTGTCGAAATGACCACGATTCTTCAGACCCGTTAACGGGTCCGTCGCATTCAGTTCCAGCAACTGCTCGTTAAGGGATTCCAGGTCCCGGGTCCGCTCCTGAACACGCTGCTCGAGCATGGCGTTAGCCTCCTGCTGCACCCGCAGGGACTTCTCCTGGGCCAGGCGAGCCTTGCGTTCTTCACGCAGCAGCTTCTGCTGGGCAGCAAACGCGCGCTTTTTCTCCCGGTTCAGGCGGTCAGCCAACGCCAGGGAAAGCAGAATCACACCGAGTGCCGAACCCACCTGGGTAGCGTTTTCCGTTAACAGGTTGCGCGGCAGGAAAGTGAATTTGTTCAGTGCCAGGACAATCCCGCCGGAGAGCATGAACACCCAGGCAACGGTATAATACCGGGCGGCGGGGTCTCGCTTTATCCAACGCACCACGCTCAACAACAGCATGGTGGAACAACCCACGGCCGCGATCAGAATGGTGGGCAGAATCATGTGCTTGTAGGGAACAAACAGACCTGCCCCAGCCATTAAGCCCGCGGCCATAATCATCGCCATGGTCCACCGGTTCAGCCACGGGTGATTCTCACGGGTAACGCTGATAAAGCGGATACTGAAAGCCCCGCCAAACACAATCACCAGATTCAGAAACACAATGATGGACTGGTCGTTCCACCAGGTGCCCTCCGGCCAAAGGTATTGGAAACCCACCCCGTGAAGGCTGGCCAAAAACAGGGGCATCGTAGTGATGTAGCCGACATAGTAGAGAAAGCTGCGCTCACCGACAGCCATAAACACAAACAGGTTGTACAGGATCATCACCAGCACAACGCCGTAGTAGATCCCCTCCAGCATACTGCGGCCCTGGTCTGCCGCATAGAACGCATCCCGTTCCCAGAGTGTTAGCGGCACCTGCATGGAACTGGTGGTGTCCACCCGGAGGTACACCGTAATCGTTTCATAGGCCGGCAACAGCAAAGGAACAACAAAATTACGATGGTGGATGGGGCGGTCGTAGAAGGGCCGTTTGTCGCCCAGAAGGAGGGGTTCCACAGAGTCCGGGAGGTAGACCTCAATGTGATCCAACACCGGGTAACCGATTTCCATGAAGTTGACGGCTTCCATTCCGGTGACGTTGGTCACGCTGAAGCGGAACCAGTACACATCATCGCCGTAGCCGAAACTCGCGCTTTCATTGCCACCGGCGGTCCAGGATCGTTCGGGCAACTGAGATACTTCCGCGAAGGAGGTTGGCTCGTTCTCCTGCCAGTAATCGACGTGGGGCGCCAGTTCCAGACGCTTCGAGTGCTTGTCCCAGATTGCCGGCTCTGCCAACACTGACGATGGCAGCAGAAGACTGAGGGCAAGAATGAGCAGTATCGAGAGTCTTGGCACAGTGGGCCTCGGGTATAAGCATTTAGTGTAGTTATGTACTTATCAACGAGTATGCACCAAGCTTGGGCGCGGCGCCTGCCACTACTACCAATCGACGCAAAATGACAAAAAAAGATACACAATGGTTATTAATCAAACACTTTTAGCCAATTGTTAAACGGGGCCTAAGAAAACACTTCAAGCACCCGTAGAAAGCTCTCTTCCGGCTCGGATACCAGTGTCAGCTCTTCGCCGGAGACCGGGTGCGACAAGGACAGCCGGGTAGCGGCCAGCATCAGCCTGCCCTCGCCAAACCGCTCGGCAAAATACCGGTTATGGCGCCCACGACCATGGTTGGCGTCGCCAATGATGGGATGATTGATGTGCTTCATGTGGCGGCGCAACTGGTGCTTGCGACCGGTTTTCGGGTACAGCTCCACCAGGCTGTACCGGCTGGAGGGATAGCGCTCGATGGCAACCGGAATCTCAGTCGTCGCCAGCCTTCGGTAGTGAGTAAGCGCTTCCCGCACGGGCTGTTCAGTTCCACGCAAACGCCGGTCTTCCGGCTCATCTTTCAGCGGGTGATCAATCACCCCGGATTCCGGCGCCCAGCCTCGGACCATGGCCAGATAAGTCTTCTCCACCTCGCCCGCCATCATGGCCTGGCCAACTGCGCGGGCAGTGTCCGGATCTCTGGCAAACAGCAAAACACCGGATGTGGGCCGATCCAGGCGATGCACCGGGTACACATGCTCGCCACCATTCAATGCCCTGGCGTATTGCAGGGCAAACTCGGTTTCGTGTTTGTCGATGGGGCTTCGGTGCACCAGCAAGCCGGCGGGTTTGTGAACCGCCAGCAGCCACTGATCACGATAAAGTTCAATAAGAGGGTTGTCGGCAAATGGCATCAGGATTCCCGGCCGAACAACGCCCGAACCCGCTGGCCGGCCTTTTCCCCCAGCACCAGCAGCGCCGGCGTTAGTAGCAACGTCAGCAGTGTGGCAAAGGCAAGCCCCCCGGCAATGGCGCTGGACAACTGTGTCCACCACTGGGTTGAAGGCGCGCCCAGCCCCAACGATGGCTCCACCAGGTTAACATTGACGCCTAAAACCATGGGCATCAGGCCCAGAATGGTGGTGATTGCCGTCAGCAGCACCGGCCGAAAACGCAGGCAACCGGTCTCCAGGGCGGCTTCGTAGGCAGCTTTACCCTCTTTCTTCATCTGGTTGAAGGTATCAATCAGGATGATGTTGTTGTTTACCACAATGCCGGCCAACGCGATGATTCCCATACCCACCATCACCACCCCGAAGGACTGGCCGTTGACCAGCAGGCCCAGCAGCACGCCGGCGGTAGACAGCACAATCGCCGACAGGATCAGGAACGTCTGGTAGAGAGAATTGAACTGGGTCACCAGGATCAGCAACATCAGACCCACGGCCACCAGAAACGCGGTGGTCAGGAAGGTAGCGGCCTGCTGCTGGTCTTCGTTTTCCCCGGCGAAGCGAACGCTTACCCCCTCTGGTGGCTCCGGCATTTCAGCCTGAAGACTTCGCAAAAGCTCGTCCATGCGACGGCCAGGAGCCACATCCGATTTGATCGTGATGGTACGCTGGCCGTCTACCCTCACAATGGTGCCAGTTTTGTCGCCAGGTTCCAGGCTGACGAACTCGGACAACGGCACCTGGCCCCTGGGCGTATTGATCGTTTGGCGTTGCAGGTGGTCCAGCTCCCGCCAGTTGTTCGGCACCCGCACCGCTATATCCACCTCATCCCGAACATCCTCGGGCCGGTAGGTAGCCAGTACCAGTCCGTTGGTCACCAGGCGCACGGCACTGCCGATGCTCAGCACATCGGTGCCGAAACGGGCTGCGGCTTCCCGATCTACATGCAGGCGCCATTCAATGCCCGGCAGGCTGCGATCATCTTCAATGTCCGCAAAGCCCCCGAGCGCGCGCATCTGTCTTTGGATTTCGTCCACATAGCGGTCCAATTCGCCACTGTTCATGCTGCTGACCAGAAGCTCAATGGGCTTGCCCTCTGCCGGGCCACCTTCCTGCTTGCGGAATTCCAGTTCGATTCCGGGTATATCACGGGTGCGCTCGCGAAAGTCCTCCAGAATGTCGGTGGCAGTGCGGCGGGTATACCAATCGTTGAACTGAAACTGCAAAACCCCGATTACGTCTGGCGCCAGCTGGCTGCTGGTTGACAGCATCGAACGCGCATACAGCGCTTTCACTTCTGGCATGTTCTGAAGACGCTGTTCTACCTGGCGAACAATGGCGTCCCGTTCCCAGACTGAAAGGTCGCCTCGGGCGCGAACCTGAACCTGGGCGGAATCCGGCTCAACGCTCGGGAAAAACTCCACGCCGTGGTTAAAACGGCCATAGGCGGCATAGATAAGAATAATCACGACCAACGCGCCCAACAGGGTCAACCCCGGGCGGCGAAGCAAGGTGCCCAGTGTGCTCCGGTAAATCAATATGAACCGCCCTTCCGTGGCGTCCTGATGCACGCGCCGGCCACCGCTGACACCCCCCATCACCGGCAGAAACACCAGCGCCATGGCCAGCGAGGCAATCAGGCAAATCAGGACCGTCATAGGCAGGAACTTCATGAATTCACCCACCACCCCGGGCCAGAACAACAGGGGTACAAACACCGCCAGCGTCGTGGCGGTTGAGGCGATAACTGGCCAGGCCATTCGCGATGCGGCTTCTACCCAGGCGGTTTTCACCGGCTGACCATCACTGAGGTTCCGGTCTGCCAGCTCAGAGACCACAATGGCGCCATCCACCAGCATGCCCGCCACCAGAATCAGGCTGAACAACACCACAATGTTGAGGGTCAGCCCCATGCTCCAGATCACCAGAATGCCGGTCAGAAAGGCACCCGGAATGGTGAGCCCGACCAGAAACGCAGAGCGGGGGCCCATAGTGGCAATCACCACGATGATCACCAGCACGATGGCCGTCATCACGTTGTTCAGGAGATCAGACAGGATATCCTGAACCTCCTCAGACTGGTCCATAATGTAGCGGATTTCCAACGTGTCCGGGAGGCGGGGCCTGGCATCGTCAATCAGTGCACGAATCTTGTCGATGGTCTCGATGATGTTGGCGCCAGAGCGTTTGGACACCTCCAGCACCAGAGCCGGTTCACCATTGATACGGGCAAAACCGGTGGGGTCTTTGAAAGTGCGTTGCAGCATCGCGACATCACCGAAGGTGACGACTGTGTCGCCCTCCACTTTCACCGGCATCGACATCACATCTTCAATGGTCTCGATCACCCCCGGCACCTTCAGGGCCATCCGACCATTTCCGGTATCGAGGGAGCCGGCGGCAACCAACTGATTGTTGCGGCGAACCAACGACGCCAATTGGTCGAAATCAATGCCATAACTTTCCAGCACCTGGGCATCCACCACAATTTCCAGCAAATCCTCACGGTCGCCGCCAATATCCACTTCCAATACTTCAGGAATCGCTTCAATAGCATCCTGCAGGCGGCGGGCGACGGTGATCAGCTCGCGCTCAGATAACGGGCCAGACAAGCCGATCGTCAGAACCGGAAACAGAGACACGTTGATTTCATTAACCCGCGGTTCGTCAGCTTCCTGGGGGAGCTTGCTGCGCGCCGTGTCGACTTTTTCACGGACATCCTGCAGTGCCTTGTCGGGATTAAACCCGGCATCGAATTCCAGCATGACCGAAGCATGGCCCTCGGCTGCGGTGCCGCGCATTTCCTTGATGCCTTCCAGCGATCGCAGTTCCTGCTCCATGGGGCGTACCAGAAGGCGTTCGGCGTCTTCCGGGCTGATGCCTTCCAGGGTCATGGACACGTAGATCATGGGTATGGTGACGTCAGGATTGGATTCCTTGGGAATCGCCTGATAAGCCGCCATGCCACCCAGCAGCAAAAACAGAAACAACAACAGGGTGGTGCGGCTGCGGTCCATAGCCGCCGAGATGATCGCTCGCATCGCCGTTAACCTCTCTTATCCGAGCGGTCAACCGGGGTGACTTGCTCCCCTTCGGCAACGAAACCACCACCGCGGGTGATCAGGCGGATCTGGTCAGGCAGGCCAGACACCCAGGCGCCGTTGGTAGAGACACTCAATAGGGAGACGGTCCGGAACACCACGGAATCGGTGTCGTCCACGTACCGCACTCCCGGCCGGCCATCGTCGTCCAGGCTTAAATACGCCGGAGAGATAAAGATCGCATCCTGCTCGGGCAACTGAATATTCAGGTTGGCAGTGCCCCCGGCCGCGCGTTTTTGTTCGGGATTTTCCACCACAATTTCAACGGCAAAACTGCGGGTTTCGGGGCTGGCAGCGCTGGCAACAAAACTGACAACGCCGGCCAGTCGTGTGCCGTCGAGGAGATTCACTTCCACCGTCTGCCCCGGCTGAACATCCTTCACCGTTTGCTGCGGAATCCTGCCGGTGGCTTTCAGCCGGTCAATCTGAACCAGCTCCAGCATCGGCGTACCCACCTGTACCAGATCGCCCTGCTCCACATCCTTACGGTTAACCACGCCATCGAACGGAGCTTCAGGGCGAAGATGCCGCACCGCAAGTTCGGCGGCTGCCAGTTCCGCGCGGGCCGCAGCCAGGTCGCTCTGCAGCCTGAGAATGTCGGTTTCAGCCGCCAGGTTGTTGGTTCTCAACCGGCGCGCCGCGGCAAGGTCTGCATCCAGCTTTTGAATGTTGGCGCGCCAGCGTTCTACAACGGCATCCCGGCCATCAACAGATAACTGCAACAAGGCCTGCCCGGCACGAACGTTCTGCCCCAGCTCTACCTGCATTCGCTCAACCGTGCCGGCTACCCGCGCACCGACCATCACCGAGCGCCAGGGCTCAAGCTGCCCCTGCAGTTTCAGGGTGGGCTGGTAACGGGTTGCCTCAAGGGTCTCAACTTCAACCCGAGTTCGCTCCGCTTCCTGCGCCTGTGGCTCATCCGGCGCCTCTTTACTGGCGACCTTTACATCTCCGGTAGCCATCCAGACAACCAGAAGCACAAGGATCAGTAGTGACAGCCCAAGAGAGCCCAGTTTTGCTTTCGTCATGTAACACTCGCCACGGAATCGTTCTTATTGGTGGCCGTAACAACCCACCCTGGGCAGACGCGGCCAAATTTCCGGCAATAAACAGTTGCAACCGGTTTAAAACGTGGGTTAGATTCTACACACATTGTTTGAATCAATTCAGAGCAGACTGTCGATTTTATGAATCTCAACGCAGTGGTTGTCATCGTGAAGCTAGTCCTGGTGGTCGTGGTACCGTCCGGGGGCTTTTGCGTGGACAAGCAGGTGAGATAGCGACAACCTGACAAAGACACCAGAAGCCCCCGGCACCGCAAGGTCCCGGGGGTTTCTTTTTTGCGGCAAAGAAAAAGGGAAAAACGACCATGAACGGCGCACAGCACATTCTTGAAGCGTTCCACCGCCATAACATCAACACCGTTTTCGGCTATCCGGGTGGCTGCATCATGCCACTATACGATGCCCTGGTGGACGATGTCGGTGTGGAGCACGTGCTGTGCCGCCACGAACAGGCGTGCGCCCTGGCGGCCGACGGCTTTGCCCGGGCCAGCGGTGAGATCGGCGTTTGCATCGCCACCTCCGGCCCCGGTGCCACCAACCTGATTACCGGCGTTGCCAATGCCTACATGGATTCCATCCCCATGCTGGTGATCACCGGGCAGGTTCCATCCGGGCTGATCGGCACCGATGCTTTCCAGGAAACCGACATTCTGGGCATGACCCTGGGCATCGTGAAACACAGCTACCTGGTAGACGATGCCGAGGCCTTGCCTGGCATCATGGAAGAAGCCATCACCCTGGCCCAAAGCGGCCGGCCCGGGCCGGTGTGGATTGATATTCCCAAAGACATCCAGTTGACGGAGATCGAGGCGCCGGCTGCTACAACCTGCGCTCAGCCAGATCCGCATTACCCGGATATTTCCGAAGCACTGGCCATGCTTTACTCAGCCAAACGCCCCCTGCTCTACAGTGGCGGCGGCGTGTCCCTGGCCCGCGCCGAGGACAGCTTCCGTGCCTTTGCCAACGCGTCAGCCCTGCCGGGCGTTGTGACCCTCAAGGGGATTGGCAACCCCGGCAAAAATCATCCTCACAGCCTCGGCATGCTGGGCATGCACGGCTCCCGGGCGGCCAATAAGGCGGTTGATGAGTGCGATCTGCTGTTTGTGGTTGGCGCCCGCCTGGACGACCGGGCCACCGGCAAACTGGACGGCTTCGCGCCTAATGCCCGGATGATTCACATCGACGCCGATGCCGCCGAGATCAACAAACTGCGGCCGGCGGACCTGGCCCTGCGGGGTGACCTGAACAGGATATTGCCTGCGTTTACCGAGGCCTTGAAAGCGAAGCCACTGGCCATTGCAGACTGGCAGAAACAGTGCCGAACCTGGCACACCACCGGCGGTTTCCAGGCCGCAGACAACGAAGAGGCCCTGGCGCCGATTACCGGCCCCGCCTTCATCCGCCAGCTCTCCCGCATTGCACCGGATGACACGGTGATCGCCTGTGACGTTGGCCAGCATCAGATGTGGGTGGCCCAGCATTACGAATTCGACCACCCACGCCACCATCTGACCAGTGGCGGGCTGGGCACCATGGGCTTCGGCCTGCCGGCGGCCATCGGCGCCCAGTTTGCGAATCGTCGCGGCACGGTCATCAATGTCACCGGCGACGGCTCGTTCATGATGAACGCCCAGGAGCTGGCCACCATTCGCCGCTATAACCTGCCGCTGAAGCTGATCATTCTGGACAACCAGTGCCTGGGCATGGTGCGCCAGCAGCAGGAGCTGTTCTACAACAACCGGGAAAGCCACATCAACCTGGACGATAACCCGGACTTTGTCGCCATGGCGCGGGCGTTTGATATCCCTGCCCTGCATATTGAGCGCACGGATCAGATTCGACGGGGTATCGAGACGATCCTGGCTTACGACGGCCCGATGTTGCTGCACGTGGCCATCAGCCGGGAGGAGAACGTCTGGCCCATTGTGAAACCCGGCGCCAGTAACCGAGACATGATTGACGAGAACCGTCGCACCACCACCAAGGAGTACGTAGCATGAACCCGCAAGCGCAAACGGCTTTGCCAAGTTATACCTTGAACTGTCGGATGAACCAGGAGGCGGCGGCGCTGGAGCGGCTTTGCCAGGTGGTGCGGGTTCGGGGTTTCCAGATTTCGCGTATGTCTATGGAGTCTGCCGATGATCATCTGGACATCGCCCTGACTCTCTCCGGCAGCCGGCCTATTGCCATGTTACGCTCTCAGTTAGAGAAGCTGCATACGGTTGTTGATGTGGCCCTTCAGGAGCAGGGGGCGTCGGTTCGCTCCGTTTCTGTCTAGGAGCTGGCTTGGGCTCCTAGCCTGTTGGTTTTGCGGGCGGGTACGCGGGGTGTGGGGTATTTTTCTGGC
>Ga0209075_1002220_pt1 | contig 17330 bp, 21 predicted proteins | sample Stecom2011_FD_187523 | JGI IMG/M metagenome (GOLD analysis project Ga0209075, IMG submission 187523) | Agricultural soil microbial communities from Utah to study Nitrogen management - Steer compost 2011 (SPAdes) (version 2) | ecosystem: Environmental > Terrestrial > Soil > Agricultural land...
CGGTTCATGAAGTACTGGAAGAATATTTAAAAGAAAAAGGAACAATTTCTCCAGTGAGAGATGGTCGTGCTCAAGCAGTTGATTTAGGCAATAACGTACTTTCTCAATTGCCAGGAACAGATTACCACTTCCATTAGACTTTTTACGAATAAAATTGAATTAGTGCGCCTCCCCCTTTGGAGGGGGATAAAGGGGGAGGATTCTTAAAAAAAAACAATCAAAATATCAATAATATGTTGAATAAAACCTTCGAAGTGAAAAAATCATCGGTGGTGATTTTACGGATGATGTTGAGTGGAATATTTATTGTCGCGAGTTTAAACCACTTATTCAATGTGGAGAAAACCGTTACACGAATAGAACAAGCTAATTTTGGAGCGATCGGTCAACTTCTGGGTCCACCAGAAGTGGCCGTAATCGCATCAGGAATTGTTATGCTTGTTGCAGGGATTTCACTTCTCATTGGTTTCAAAACCAAATGGGCTGCCCTCTTGCTCTTATTCGTACTTATTCCAATTACCTTAACCATTCAAGTAGGACAAGTTCAATCGATGGGGCCTTTGTTTAAAAACATCGGGCTCGCAGGCGGACTCTTGTTCTTCGCTATGAATAATTTCAAATTCCGAAAAACATCGGAATCAACTATTATAAATAAACAATTATGAAAAATATAATAACAATAATTACCCTTGCTTTTGCATTTACTTTCGCGCAAACAGCATTTGCTCAAAACTTGGATAACATCGATACGAGTAAGAAAAACTATATCGTATTGACAAAGAAAGTGCAACAATTAAAACCTATTACCTTAGCTTCAGAAGAAATGAAAGCTGAAGATGGCTCTGAATACGGTGAGTTTCATGTTGTGTTTTGTGGGAAGGATATTCCACAACTAACCGATAAGAAACTCATGAAACCTTATTTAGAAATACTGGAGAAAGGAAATGTAAAATTAATCGCGTGTGGATTCTCATTGAAAAAGTTTGGTGTAGATGCAAAAGACCTTCCGAAAGGAATTGACATAGTAGACAACGGAATCGCGTACAGCTTGAAGTTAAAGAAAAAAGACTTTTATGGGATGGAGTTGTAGATAGAAGAAGTTGTTAATTTGAATTCCAGTTTCTTATGAAAATAGTAAATACTGTTTTCATAAGGAACTGGATTTTATTCATTATTATTAAGCTTAAGATAAAGATATTCTAAAAGCTCTAAATAAATAACAATACAAACTAAGGGGCTACTGTGAGATTCCATCTCGTGGTAGCATATTACATTTTCATTTCTTATTTTTGAACGACCAATAAAACTCAATGGATATAAAAAAGAAAGTACTTGTCATCGCATATTACTGGCCACCAAGCGGTGGAGCAGGAGTACAGCGTTGGTTAAAACTAACCAAGTATTTAGCTAGACTTGGACATGAAGTTCATGTTTTGTCCGTTGATCCTGAAAAAGCAAGCTACATGCATATAGACAGAAGTTTATCTGAAGACATTCATCCAAATGTTAAAGTTCACTTATCAGATTCTTTTGAGCCAATTAACATGTATAGTCGAATGGTTGGAAAGAAGAATGTACCCACTGCAGGTTATTCTAATGTTGATGAACAACATTGGAAACAAAAAATAGTGAGTGGAATAAGAAGTAACTTATTTATTCCAGATCCACGAATTGGTTGGAAAAATCATGCTTATAAAAAAGCGATGGAGATTATCGCATCTGAGAACATTGAGAATGTAATAACTACATCACCTCCCCATTCCACACAGTTGATAGGATTAAAACTCAAAAGGAAGCTAAAGGATAAAATCAATTGGATTGTTGATTTTAGAGACCCTTGGACAGATATCTATTATTATCCATTATTGCAGCATTCTAAACTGTCACATAGTATTAATCTGAAATTAGAACGACAGGTTATTGAAGAGTCTGATCAGATTATAACAGTTGGTGAGGGGTTCAAAGAATCATTTTTATCCAAAACAAAAAACGTTTCTCCAAATAAATTTGAAATTATCTCTAATGCTTTTGATCCCGACGATTTTAAAATGAAAGATGAGGTTCATCCTGATAAAGATGTCTTTTTAGCTTCCTATATCGGGACGGTATCAGATAAATATGAGCCTGATGTGTTTTTTGAAGCATTAGGACAACTGGCAGTAGATTTTCCAAATGCTCCCATTCACTTTAAAGCTACAGGAGTTGTTTCAGAAAGACTGCAAGAACTCATTGTCTCACATTTGGGAGATAAAGCCTCTTTTCACCCTCCTGTTCCTCATGAGAAGGCAGTTCATGCAATGTTAAAATCACATGTGCTTTTATTGATTACGCCAGGAATTGAAGGAACAATCCCAGGAAAAACCTTTGAGTATCTCGCTTCAGGTCGACGAATCGTGAGTATTGGAAAAGGTGATAGTGCAAAAGCAATCGTGAAATGCAATGCAGGTGCTGCATTCGAACGTACAGAAAAAGAAGCTGTTTATGAATATTTAAAGTCGGCTTTATTAGAGTATCAAAACAATACGCCATTCGTAACAAACTACGATGAACTTAAGAAGCTGTCGTGGGATTACAAAGCGATTCAGGTGGCTGAGCTGCTCCGATAAATTTATAGCTAAATAATTATTTTGCTGCCGCAGGTTGAACCTCGTGGTCGAAATAATTATTTTCCCTTCGTGGCGTTAAAACCTATTTCTTAAAACAAGCTCTGAAAGCCTCCACTCAACAACGAAATATTCAACCTCGCTGTTTGGTATTCAATTTGGGCTTGAAGTAATCTCCCCTCAGCTTGAATAGCGCTGTATTGAATCTCTCGCAACTCCAAAGGCGTAATACTTCCTGCTAATAATGCTGTTTCTGCAATTTCTGCTATTGATTGTGTCTGAGAAATGTTACGCTGTTCAAACAATAGTTTCTCTTCAGCAAACTCCATTACCTCGTAATAATTACGTAAGTCTGCCAAAGCATTAATTGAATCATTTTGATAACTCAACTGTGAACGTTCTTCTCCCAATCGACTATTGCGCAATTCTGTTGCACGTGATAAGTGATTTAAAATACTCCACTTGGCTGTAATTCCAATACTAGGACCAAAACTTCTGTTCGAAGCTAAAAACCCGACTTCATTTTTAGAAGTTCCATAATCGTATGCTGCATAAAGACTTAATTGTGGATAAAACCTGCTTTTCGCTTCTTTAGTCGTCAATTCAGAAATAGCAATATTCGATTTCGCTTGCATAATCGAAGTGTTTTGCTCCATAAACTGCTCAGCAATTACATTCCACTCTTTTTTTTCTTCAAGTGTGTTCAAATCACCTTCTACAATGATATCATTGGTCACTGGAAGTTGCAGAATCTTACTCAAAGTAGCTCTTATTTGAGCTTGAGATTGTTGATTGTTTATGTATGCAGCACTATCTGCTGTAAGATCTAATTCAGTTTGCATTAATTGGATTCTATTGGCCGAACCACTATTAAATTGACTTTCAGTAAATGATTTTCGCAATTTAGAGAGTTCGATTGCGCTGATGTAAACCTCTTCCATTTCTTGTAATGAAAGCAAAGTGTAGTAATTCACCACTGCTTCGTAAACTTTCATTTCCATAGCAGCACGTAAGTTCATTTCACTGTAACGCTCCAATTCATCCAGCTTTTTATCTGTCGCAAACATTTTAAAACCATCAAAGAAGGTCCAATTCAACATTGCACTAGCGCTAAATGCTTGGTTTTTGGCATTGTCAGCTTCATTAACGTCTCCGGTTAAGAATTCCTGTCTAGCACTTGATAAGCCTAAGTCCTGAGTTGCTTGAAGCTCAAGCGTAGGTAAATACCCTGCCGCTCCAGCATTGTTCTGATTCTTTGCAATTTCAGTGTCAATTTTTGCAATCTGAATTCCAAAGTTTTGTGATAACACACGGTTAACTACTTGTTCCAAACCGAGCTTTTCTTGCGCGATTGTTAGTGAACTAAGTAATAATAAACTACTTAAAATTAATGCTCTCATGATTCAATTAATTCAGTTTCTGTTGTTTCTTTTTTCTTAGAAGAAATATAAATGTATAGTCCCGGAATAATGTAAAGTGTCAATACCAAAGAAAAAGTTAATCCTCCGATAATCGCTAACCCCATTGGTACACGACTCGTTGCAGCATCACCCAATGCCAATGCAATTGGAAGTGCTCCTAATATCGTTGCTAATGAGGTCATCAAAATCGGTCTAAATCGCTCTGAAGAAGCATCGATAATTGCAGACTTTAATGTTAAACCAGCTTGTTTTCGCTGATTAGCAAACTCTACAATTAAAATTCCGTTTTTAGTTACCAATCCAACAAGAACGATAATTCCAATTTGACTAAATATATTTAAAGTATGTCCAAATATCCAAAGTGTCAGAACAGCTCCAGCTAAAGCTAACGGAACAGTCAACATAATTGTAATAGGGTCTCTAAAGCTTTCGAACTGTGCTGCCAATACAAGATAAACAAGGATTAAGGCTAAACCAAAAGCAAAGATTAGACTTCCTCCACTTTCCATGAATTCTTTGGAAGTTCCTGAAAGTGATGTCGTGAATGAAGCATCTAATAGCTCTTCAGCGATTCTGTCCATTTCTTTAATTCCATCTCCAATCGTTTTTCCAGGCACAGGAGCTGCTGAAACCGTAGCAGATACATATCTATTGTATCGGTATAATTGTGGTGGACTAGACTCATCTTTAATATCAACTAGGTTGCTTAATGGAATTAACTCACCACTTTTACTACGCACATTGATTTCTTGTAAATCACTTGGCTCATTTCTGAACTCTTTGTGTGCTTGTCCAATTACTTCGTATTGTTTTCCGTCTTTAATGAAATATCCATAACGCTGGCCAGAGAAGTATAATTGCATAGTTTGAGCAATGTCCATTACAGATACACCAACTGTACTTGCTTTTTCTCGATTAATTGTAACTTGTAACTCAGGTTTGTTGAATTTTAAGTTAACATCTGACATTGCAAATACTGGACTTTGACGAACTTGATCCATAAATTCTGGAAGTACCTCTTCTAGTTTTTCTAAAGTTGGTGCTTGTAGAACATACTGAACTGGAAGTCCTGACATTCTTCCTCCACCAATGGTTTGCTCTTGAACTACAAATGTTCGAGCAAAGTTGAAATCTTTTAATTTTGCTGAAATTTCGTTCGCCAATTGGTCCTGACTCTTTTTACGTTCTCCTTTAGGAACTAAATTTAACCTCACAAACCCTGCGTTAGTGGAGATAGAAGATCCAAATCCAGGAGATGTTACAGCTAGAATGTTCTTTCTTTCTGCTAAAGTGTCTACGTATGCAATTATTTTCTCTTGAAACTTATCCATTCTTTCAAATGAAGTTCCCTCTGGTGCTGTAGCCATAATCATTAATCGTCCCTTGTCTTCCATTGGTGCAAGTTCAGATTGTAGCTGACTTCCAAAGAAGAAAATAGAACCTATAATTAAAGCCATGTAAATAAAAGCTTGCCAAGGCCTTCTCATGAATGCAATTAAAGAACGCTTGTATCCTCTTGTTAATCCATTGAAAAAACGCTCAGATCTTAAGAAAATTTTGCTCTTATTTTCTGTCTTTTTCAACATTCTTGAAGACATCATTGGTGTCAAAGTTAAAGACACAAATGAAGAAATAATGACCGAACCAGCGACGACGACTCCGAATTCTCTAAATAATCGCCCTGTTAATCCATCAAGGAAAATCACAGGCATAAATACTGCTGTTAATGTAATTGTTGTGGCTAGAATCGCAAAAATAATCTCATTTGCACCTTCGATAGCAGCTTTTTTTGGTTTCATTCCTCGTTCAATCTTTGTGTAAATGTTTTCCATTACCACAATCGCATCATCAACCACCAATCCTGTAGTCAATACGATAGCTAAAAGTGTTAAGATGTTGATTGAGAAATCCATCAAATACATTACGAAGAAGGTACCTATTAATGAAATAGGAATTGCAATGATTGGAACCAAGGTAGTTCTCCAGTTTCTTAAGAACATAAAGACAACCAAGACAACAAGTAAGAACGAAATCAATACTGTTTCTTTTACCTCAGCAATAGATTTTCGAATGTTCTCAGTTGTATCCATTGCAACACCTAAGTGAATGTCTTCAGGTAAGTCAACACTAATTTCGTTGATTTTCTTATAGATTTCGTCGACAATTTCAATGTAGTTTGCTCCTGGTTGTGGTTGAATAGCAATACCAATCATTGGTACACCTTTGTTTCCACGAAGTAATGCTCTTTCGTTTTCTGGACGCATTTCTGCAGATCCAATGTCTTTCATTCGAATGATTTCCCCATTCTCTTCACGGATAATAAGGTTGTTAAATTCTTCTTCTGTTGATAATCGTCCAAATGTACGAATGGTCAGCTCAACATTTTCTCCTTCGATTCTTCCGGAAGGTAATTCAATGTTTTCTCGAAGAAGTGCTGTTCTAACTTCTGGAGCTGTAATGTTTTTTGCCGTCATTTTATTGGGCTCCAACATCAGTTTCATGGAGTATTTTTTCTCTCCCCAAAGGTAAATTCTACTAATTCCAGAAATGGTTTGTAAACGCTCCTTAAAGAGGTTAATTCCAATGTCGGTTAACTCCAATAAACTTCTATTGTCTGATTGAACAGTCAATGAGAATATTGTTTCAGCGTCTGCATCTGATTTTGCTACAATTGGTGGATCTGCATCATCAGGTAACATTCGAATTGCTCCGGATACTTTATCACGAATATCATTGGCGGCATTATCTAAATCCAAGTCTAAGTTAAATTCTACAGTAATTGTACTACGTCCATCGCTACTTACTGAGGTCATGGTACGAATTCCCTGAACTTGGTTTACCGCTTCCTCTAAAGGTTCAGTAATCTGAGATTCGATAATATCTGCGTTTGCACCAGGATAGTTCGTGGTCACAGTAATAATTGGTGGATCTACTGAAGGAAATTCTCGAACTCCTAGAGAATAAAATCCAATTGCTCCGAAGATGATAATAACAATGGATAAAACCATTGCTAAAACCGGACGGTTTATACTTAAGGTTGAAATACTCATTTAATTTCGTTTTTCGCTTTGATTGACATTCCGTTTCTCATTCCTAAAAGTCCTGAAAGAACAATAGTATCATTTGGTTTTACTTCACCATAGATTTGAACATGTGTGCTTGAACGGTTTCCTATATTTACTTTGCGTTGAACTGCTTTTCCATTTTCAAAAGCCCAAACTACTTGTCCGTCAATTACTGAGACAATTGCAGATGTAGGAACGCTAATACTGTTTGGAGATTCTCCTAAATTATAATCGACATTGACAAATCCTCCAGCAACAATGTTTTTACTGTTATCTATTTTTGCCCTTACGTTTAACATTTGCGTATTTTGATTAATAATAGGACTCGTCGCGTAAACGGTTGCGCTTACTGGAGTTGGATTTAAAGAATCAGAAGGTGGACGCAATGTTACTTTTTGACCAATCTCAACTTTGTGAGCATAACGTTGTGCAATTGAAAAGTCTACTTTCAATTGATTGGTTTGAGCCAAAACAGTGATTAAATCGTTGGTAGTAATAAAAGCACCTTCACTCACTTCTCTTAGTCCTACTGTTCCTTCAAATGGAGCTGTTATTCTTCCTTTTGAAATCTGAACATCTAAAGATTGTATCTGAGCTTTTAATGAATTCACACGCGATTCAGATTGCTCTAAAGCTTCCTGTGTTCCAGCTTCACTTTCTAAAAGCGTCTTTTTACGTACTTTATCCTTTTCTGCGAGATCTAAATCAACGGTTAATTTATTTCTTTCTGCTTGAAGAATATCGGTGTCCATTGTGATTAACAACTGACCTTTCTTTACAGAGTTCCCTTCTTTAAAGTGAATTCCTTTCACCCGTCCGTTAATTTCACTATAAACTTGTACTTGTTCAAACGGCATGGTTTTCCCAGGTACAGTTATTACTTCTTCAAAAGATTCTGGTACGGCAATATAGTAATCAACATTAGTGTAGTCAATTTCACCATTGTTGTTTTTTAGCCCTGGGTCTTCACTGCATGAAAATGCAAGAAATAAGGGAAGTGAAAAAAGAAGCGCTTTTTTATTCATTTTCTAATTGTTTAATCTTTTGTATTCGAGGACAATTCTATCGCCTTTTATTGGTCCGATTTGGTTAACCATATTTGTAATTTCAGATAAGAGGACTTCTTTTTTATCTCTACTCATTACAGAAGTAAACTGCTTATCTGTTTCAATTAATGCTCTTTCAATTGCTGGGATGTGTTTACTTCCTTCAGCCGTAACATGAAGTAAAAATGATCTTTTATCCTCAGGATGCTTAATGCGTTCTATAAACTTTTTATCTGTGAGGTATTTAATTATACGAACAACAAGTACTTTATCTGTCTGAAGAACTTCTGCTAATCTCTTGGAAGTTATTTCCCCGTCGTTAGTGGAAATTACCCAGAAAGCATAGAAATAACGGTCAATAGGTAAGTTGCCAAGCTTTGAACCTAAAATACTTAAGTATTGTTTGGTAAGTATGGCGAAAAGCTTTCCTAGTGGTGTTATTTGCTCTTTATGTTCTGACATTGACTGTTTGTTCTTTTCGAAAAAGTTTACAAAGTTAACCATTTAACAGATGAATTGTATTATTGTTTATAGAAGTTCTAAATAATTTTCTTTTTTTATTGGAATGTTAAAGAGTTCTGTTTTTTTAAGAGGAATGGTGACCCATTAAATAGATTAGATTATAGAGTAGCTAATCTGCCTGTCTTATTTAAGAATATCTTTAACTTTGATAAAAAATACCGAAATGAAATTCTTTTGTACTGTTGTTGTAGTTGTTTTATCCTTTACCTTTTCTTTAGAGTCCAAAGCTTGGGGAATGATAGGTCACCGAGTGGTTGGGGAAGTAGCGAGTAAACATCTTAACGAATCAACAAAGTTGAAAATTAAGAAAGTTTTAGGGAACCAAACCTTAGCAGAAGTAAGTAATTGGATGGATGATATTAAATCAGACACAAAATATGATTCTTTAAAACCATGGCACTATGTGACTATTCCTGATGGATTAAAATATAGTGAAACCAATATTAACCCTAAAGGTGACGCAATAGTAGGTATCAACTTTGTTGTGAATCAACTGAAAAGAGAAGACTTGGACCCTGAATTAGAAAAAGAATATTTAATGATTTTAATTCATTTGATAGGAGATGTTCATCAGCCGTTACATGTCGGAAATGGAACAGATCGTGGCGGAAATGATGTTAGGGTAAACTGGTTTGGACAAAGTTCTAATCTTCATAAAGTCTGGGATAGTGAAATTCTTGACGGAAAAAAATATAGCTATACAGAACTAACTGCAATCATTAATCATCCAACTCATGAAGAGGTTTTAGAATGGCAAGAAGATAGTGTTGAAGATTGGGCTCACCAATGTATGGATTTTCGTAACGAAATTTATGATTATGGAAGTGGTTATGCTTGGGAATACAAGTACCAATATGCACATTGGGGAACAGTGAAACAACAACTTTTAAAAGGTGGAGTTAGATTGGCTGGTGTCTTAAACGAAATCTACGGATAGTTTGTAAGGATTAATGATCAACGCTATTTATGGAAGTACAGTACAACATTCATCATTAAATATTAAACCCTATTCCTGTCCCCTCAATCGTGTAACAAACAACCAACCCAATGTTGGATGCGGTTCAATACTAAAATCTAAAATTTGTAATTCATTTAGTTTTTTACGCCACACTTTGTAAGAAGATTGTTGTGCAACTTCACTTTGTTTTAGAAACTCACTTTGCTCGAAAATATAGAATGAACTTTTATCTTTAGCACTAAATATAAATGAGTTGGGCTCATAATCATTTATAAAAGGATAGAAAGTCAAGATCGAGTCTGACTGGCCAATTTCAATACCTAAACTGTCTATTCGTGGAATTAATTCTTTGCTCCAACTTTGAACTTTACTAAAAAATGTTTGAACCAACTCTTCTTTCGAAACAACTTTGCTTTGTTCGTTTTTCGAAATATTTATTGTGTTTTCACAGGATAAAAATACTATCGTTATTAAACTAAGAATAAATAATATCCCCCTCTTCAACCAAGCCATCACCTTTCATTTTTAAAAATAATTGTATCAAAGCCACTACGTCTTTTTCGCAATATACTTTTATTCTTTCAAGGTCGTTTTCTTCATAGTAAACTTTTGCAACATCAGCTCCTGAAATATCATCCTTTGGTGTTGGGATGTTGAAAATATGGCAGAGTAGTGGGAGTGATGTATAGTGTTTGTAATCACCAAACTTCCACAACTCTAAAGTATCTAAATGATTCACCTCCCAAGGTTTTTTCCCTGCGATATCCAACGCTAACGGAAGTTTTAAACCATGAATTAGCATACGTCTAGCAATGTACGGGAAATCAAATTCTTTAGCATTATGTCCACATAGCAGGTGATAAGGACTGTTGTAATGGTCGTTTAAAAGTTTAGCAAACTGCTTTAATAAAGTTTCTTCATCATCATGATAAAATGATTTTAGCCGTATTTCTTTTCCTGTATTAGTTTGGTGAATATAGCCTACAGATATACAAACAATCTTTCCAAACTCTGCTAAAATTCCGCCACGTTCGCCGTAAATTTCGTCTACGGTTTTCCCGTCCTTTTGTTGAAAACGCGTCTTCTGGTTGAATAATTCAGCAGTGGTTTCGTCTAAATCTTTGAAATCATATACTTGTGGTACGGTCTCAATATCAAGGAATAATGTTTTTTCTAGGTTAACTTTATCAAGCATGCTTTATTTTTTTATACTAAATGTAGTAAGTTTTTTATAATAAAGTATAATTAAGAATAGAAGTATTTAAAAATAAATTATGTTAGTATTTGGAAATCAGACTGTAATATGTAGAGTGTGTCATGGAAATTATTATAAGTAAGACCTTAAAACAACTTTGATAACATAAAATTTATTTTATATTTGTTAACTAACTAAAAATTCAATTTTATGAAAAGAGTATTATTTGTTGCAATGGTATTTGGAGCATTAGCGTTAACATCTTGTGCTAAAAAGTATAAATGTGAATCTTCTGGAGGAGCTGTAACAACTTATTCAGAAAAAGATTATTCAGATGATGAAATTGCAGCAGCAAAAGTTGCATGTAATTTGGGACAAGGTACTTGGACGGAATAATCATCTGATTTCAGATGTTGAAAAGGAGTTGTAAAGAACTCCTTTTTTTATTGCCCATTTTTTTGGTAAACTCATATTTTATTATGAAATTCAAGTAAACCTAAATACATTTAATTATGACTACCAAAGAATTAGGAGATCTTGGAGAGCTAAAAGCACTTCAATACCTACGAAAAAAAGGGTTTCAAGTTATTGAAACCAATTATCGTTTTAATCGAAATGAAGTAGATATTATTTATAAACTACCAGGTAAAACTGTTTTTGTTGAGGTTAAAACTCGTCAAACAGCTGAAATTGGACCGCCTTGGAAGTCTGTTACTCGACATAAGCAAAATCAGATTATAAAATGCGCACACAATTATATTGTATCTAGAGACCTAGATACAGAGGCGCAGTTTGATATTATATCTATTGTCCATAACTCGCATGGAACTTTTATTGAACATATTGATGAGGCATTTTATCCACGTGTTTAACATACCATCTATTATTATTTCTTGTTTTTATTCTAAAAAAACTTTTAGGAGTGATGTATAAAATTAGTCAATGAATATATTATGCATAATTTCATTGTCTTTCTTTATCTTTGTGCAATAATATATTAGAATATGAGTAGAAATAGTGGAGATAATCCAAAAAGCAAGGAGAATAGAGGAGGGGGGAGTTCTAGATATGCAGGAAAAGCTAGCAAGTACCTTTCTACTAAAAATAAAGACAAGGATAGAGGAGGCAATAAAAGTAAGGGTAAAGAAATTTCAGGATCTGCAGGCTTGCCTAAAAGGTTACGTACTAGTAAAGGTGAGCCTTTGCCTAAGTTTGATGATAAAATAAGACTTAATAAGTATTTGTCAAATGCTGGAATTTGCTCGAGAAGAGAAGCTGATACTTTGATTGCTTCAGGTGTTGTAAGTGTTAATGGAAAAGTAATTGTTGAATTAGGATATAAAGTTAATCCAACAGATACCGTAAGGTACGATGGTGTAACTGTAAGACATGATACAAAAAGATATGTTTTAGTTAATAAACCTAAGGATTTTACAATTCGTTTGGACGATGATCCAACAAAGAAGTCTGTTTATCATTTTATTCAGAAAGCATGTCGTGAAGTTCTGTATCCAGTTGGGAAAATGGATAGAAGTGCATGTGGACTAATGCTGTATACAAATGATAGTGATATGGAAAAGAAGTTAACACATCCTAAATTTAAAGTGACTCAACTTTTTCATGTTGTATTGAATAAACCAGTATCAGAAGAAGATCTAGAAAAGCTTACAAAAGGATTATTTGTAGATGATAAAATGTTTAGCGCAGAAGAAGCTAGTTTTGTTAATGGTAAATCACATAATGAAATTGGTATTAGAATAATGTCTAATAAGAGTAATAAAGTGAAACTTATGATGGGGAAACTTGGATATGAAATTGTTGTACTTGATCGAGTTGAATTTGCAGGATTAAACAAAAAAGACTTGCCTCGTGGACATTACCGTCACTTGACAGAAATGGAGGTTGGATATTTAAAAATGAGTTAAATGAGGATTTTAATTTTAATAATCATTTTAGTAACTACTTTTTCAGCGTGTAATAATTCTGAAAAGAGAGACGCTGAAATTGAAAAAGACTATGTAGATTATTTTTATCCAACGGATAGTTTAATTCCTTTTATTTATGTTTTTCAGGATGAGAATGATCCGTTAAATGAAAAAATTCAAAGGATTTATAGATTGGAGTCTCCTACAGATACTAACTTGGTGGTTGAGTATTTTAACGCAAACTTTAGAATTACTGAGGCTTTTTCTTATAGTATTGATAGTTTTTTAGTTAATGACCACATGATTGTTGATGGTGATGGATTAAAAAGAAAAGCTAAAGTTACTTCAAATTCATTTTTCCCTTTAATTAGAGATAAGTATGCTCATTTTATTTCTGACTTTCCTTCTCACCTTGATTCTATCGCTTTGGTTTACCAATCTAAAAAAAGTATAATTAATGATGATTATAAGATTGAGCTTTTTGGAAAGACTCTTCCTGCTGTACTTGTTAAAGACTCGGTTATCATAACTTTTGTAAACACTTTTACAAAACAAGGAAGTAGTCAGAATGCAGTGGTTAACCGTGTTTTTGCTAAGGGTTATGGATTGGTTCAGTGGTCTTCTGATGATGGAGCGATTGTCTATGATTTAAAAAGAATATTAAACAATGATTGGTGGCAAGAAGTTGCTCAAGGACCAGAAGTTAAAAGATTGTAATTTTAAGGCATAAAATTTGCTTGTAGAGTTAGAATTATAGAAAAAATGAATTATATCATCACATCCATATTGAGTATTATCTTTGTACTTAACTCTATTTTATCAATTCCTTTTAATGAGGTAGAAAGTGCTTTTGTGCAAGGAGATGCAACCAAAATCGTTAGCTTAGGAACTGCTAAAATGCTAATTTCAATTGAAGGAAAAGAGGGAGTCTACAGCAAATCTCAAGGTACGCAAGTTCTAAGTAGTTTCTTTAAAGCTAATCCTCCTCGATCTTTCTCTTTTAGCTTTAAAGGTAAGGACGAAGGTACATCTAGTTTCGCTGTTGGTGATTATCTTTCGAATAGAAAGTATAGGGTAAGCATTAAGTTTAAAAAGATTCAAAATCAGCATCAAATTGAATCTATAACCATAGCAACATCTCAATGAAAGTTAAGTTGATATATGTTGGGAAAACGGGTAAGTCATTTCTGACTGAAGGTGAAAAAGAATATACTAAAAGAGTTAAGCGCTATACTCCATTTGAAATAGTTGAATTGCCTGATGTGAAGAATGCTAAAAAGCGATCAGAAGATGAAATTAAATCTATTGAAGCTGAAACAATTTTGAGCAAAATAAAACCAAGTGATTTTGTTGTTTTACTCGACGAGAAAGGAAGTGAATATACTTCTATGGAGTTCTCATCTTATATTCAGAAGCAATTTAATTCAGGTGCTCAAGGCTTGGTTTTTGTTATTGGTGGACCTTACGGCTTCTCAAAAGATGTTTATGAAAGAGCAAATGACAAGTTAGCATTAAGTAAACTCACATTCTCTCATCAAATGGTTAGAATGTTTTTTATTGAGCAACTATATAGAGGTTTGACCATCTTAAAGAACGAACCATATCATCACCAATAATCAATTTGAGAATGGTTCAATTACAAATTGTGTAAGCCTATTCCTAATTCAAACTTTTTACTTTCAAACATCAAATTCGTATTTAGTTATTGAAGAATTCGTGATTGATTTTTTTTGTAATTAATATTTAAAGTAGCTAATGCTGTCAATTACTAACTCCCAAAATCCGCTTTGATTAATAAAGGGTTCACGATCCACTCTGTGAATTTGCTGAACTGAATTTCCAACCTGTATTCCTTTGCTGGCTTTATTGTACTTCACTTTTCCTGTTTGAAAATATAAACACTTTTCAAATGGTTCATCCTTTTTACAAGCAATCCCAAATCCACTATCAGCACCGTCGATTGTTAAAAAGTTTCGAATTGAATCACTTTTGGTAGGTGAGTAGTAAACCCCAGTTCTCCAATCTCCTTTAAATTCTTCATTATACTTTTCAATGTTTTCGACATTACATGATGAAACAATTATCATCAATCCTAAAGCAAATAACCGAAGTGTATTATTCATGTTTGTGTAATTTAATTAAATATACGAAAAAATGCCATCAACAATGTTGACAGCATTTTAATTTTATTTAACTAGATTGTTATGCTTCTGTCGCTTCCTCTAATGGAGTAACAGATACATAAGAACGGTTGTCTTTCTTCTTTCTGAATTCAACAACTCCAGTTGTCAATGCGTATAAGGTGTGGTCTTTACCAATCCCTACGTTAATACCAGGATGGTGCTTTGTACCTCTCTGACGAACAATAATATTCCCTGCAATAGCAGCTTGCCCTCCAAATATTTTTACACCAAGGCGCTTACTTTGCGATTCACGTCCGTTTTTTGAACTTCCGACTCCTTTTTTATGTGCCATTTTATTTAGTTTTTACAATTGAAAGATAAAATCTCTCAATTTGTGTTTATGCTTTAATTCCTGTAATAGTCAACTCTGTAAATTGTTGACGGTGACCATTTTGTTTCTGGTAACCTTTTCTTCTTTTCTTTTTGAAGATAATTACTTTATCTCCTTTCAGGTGACGTTCTACTTTCGCAGTAACTGTTACACCTTCTATAGCTGGGGCGCCAACGTTAATTTTACCTTTGTCATCCGTTAGTAAAACTCTATCGAAGTCAATTTTGTCTCCTTCTTTAGCGTCTAAACGGTGAACAAACAAACGTTGATCTTTTTCAACTTTGAATTGTTGCCCTGCTATCTCTACAATTGCGTACATAGCTAATTTAATTAATTATTAATATTCTATAAAATTTGGACTGCAAATGTAATGATTTATTTATTAATACCATAAATCTTTGGTTTTTTTTCCTTTTTGTTTTTCATACGATTAGCAATGTATACACCCAATAAAATAATTATCATCGCAAAAATCTGAATCCAACTTAGTGTTTCACCATCTATAAGTCCAATTATGACTGCTACAATCGGTATTAAATAAGTTACGCTACTTGCAAATAAAGCGGATGTCTTGCTAATAAGATAATTAAATAATATCAATGAAAGTGCAGTTCCAACCAAAGCCAAAATGGAGATGTAGACAAGTGCTTTGTTGGCGTGTGGATTTTCAACTATGGTTGCCGGTGTTTCAAAATAAAAGAACAGAAATACTGCGGGTAGAAATGCAAAAACAAATGCAACTGAAGTTACTTTTAAGGGTTGAAGGTGACTCAAGTTGTAGCGCATCGTGTTCGTGCTTAATGCATAACAGATTGTAGCAAAAACAATAGCGATTACATGTAAATAAGTTCCTGAGGTATCTACCGTAGAAACACCATTTACTAAAGCAATAATTCCAATGGTTCCGATGAGAACACCGATGACTTGCATCTGCAGCATTTTTTGGCGAAAGAAAAGTGCGCCAATTAATAATGTAAATATTGGTGTGGTGCTGTTTAACATTCCTGCATAACCTGAGCTAATTCCTGTTTCTGCATAGGTGAATAGAAAGGCTGGGATAAAACTACCTGCTAAGGAAACAACAGCCAAGCTAATTCCAATTTTATAGGAGGTGATGATTTTTAATGATCGTAAGCCCATAGGTAATAGGGCTGTTGAAGCAAATAACATTCTCATTGAACCAACTTGATTACTTGTGAAAATCAAGTCTCCAGTCTCTTTGTCTATCATACCTCGCTTCATTAAGATGAACGAACTTCCCCATACAAGTGATAATAGAATGAGAATTCCTGCGTACTTGACATTTGCTTTCATGCTGCAAAAGTAATACTTCTGTTAAAGTTTCTAATTTTTAATTAGCTCTATAATTTATGTTTTCTTATTTTTATAAAAATTGTTATTTATGAAAAATGCATTCTTTTTTATCGTTTTAATGGTTCTTTTTGTTGGGTGTCAGAATTCAGAGGATCCAATTCCAGAGGATGTAAGCGAAACTATCATCTCTCCAACTCATACGGCTATTTTTGAAGTTGAAGGTATGATGTGTCAGAAAGGTTGTGGAGCAGCAATAAGAAAAGGACTTTACGAAACAGGTGGTGTTTCGGAAGTTGAAGTGGTTTTTAACGAAGAGAATCCTGTGAGTGAAATCAAAGTTTATTTTGATATCAATAAAACAACTACTGAAAAGATGATCGCTGCTATAGGTAGTTTAGCTGAAATGAGATATTCTGCAAGACTTAAAAAAGTGACGGAAACCAAAATTGTCAGTGCAGAATAAAAAAGTTGACTTTATTAAACGGTCAACCATCCTTATTAATTAACCTTCTTTCTTAGTGTTTTGAATACAGAAGTAAGTGATATTTAGTCAAACTCTTGTCTTTTACCCTAGAAATTGATATTTTAAGAACATGAAAGTTATAAATCCGTTTAATAATAAAGTGATTGGTGAAATTACTCTATTGAACCGAAACCAGGTTTTTAAAAAAGTTGATCATGCTATGCATGCAAAGTCTAAAATGCGTCAGCTTTCTTCAGGTGATAAATCAAAAATATTAAATCAAATTATTGAAGGAATCCAAGAT
>Ga0209075_1002221_pt1 | contig 17329 bp, 13 predicted proteins | sample Stecom2011_FD_187523 | JGI IMG/M metagenome (GOLD analysis project Ga0209075, IMG submission 187523) | Agricultural soil microbial communities from Utah to study Nitrogen management - Steer compost 2011 (SPAdes) (version 2) | ecosystem: Environmental > Terrestrial > Soil > Agricultural land...
GATAAAGAAAATCTATTGCAAAAAATACGCCCGCAATACATCATTTTAAAGCCAAGTTTGGTAGGTGGTTTTAAAGGTTCGGAAGAATGGATTGAAATTGCCGAAAAATTAAATATCGGCTGGTGGATTACTTCCGCTTTGGAAAGCAATATTGGTTTAAATGCCATTGCTCAATGGACGTTTACTTTAAACAATCCAATGCCGCAAGGTTTGGGAACAGGAGGCTTGTTTACCAATAATTTTGAAAGTAATTTATTTGTTCAAAACGGACATTTGTGGTTTGATGATAGTAAACGGGTTTTTGTTGAAAATGTTTTGTTGAAATAATTGGACAGTTGGGTAGGTTCGTTTCATTCTCCATTAAGAAGTCTGCGTTTTTTCAATTTTTTTTATGAGAAGAAAAACAAAACCGGCTTGCAAATAACTTTACAAGCCGGTTTATAAAGTAGTTCAAAAAAAACTATTTCAATTCAAATACCACATTTACATTGGTAGAAATCTCGATCTCGCCTATAGCCAGTGTTTGTTCCTGTGTTACCGAGTCAGCCGAAAAAGCTGCTGTTTTCATAGCGTAAACCCTTGGTGTGTTTACAAATGACTGATCACTGATTATTAAAGCTTTTCCGATTGCCTGGTCTAACGCACTTGCGTAATCCTGTGCTTTTTTCTTAGCATCCAATACTGCTTTTGCTCTGATTTCCGATGCGAATTTCTCTGTTTGGGTCGATTTGAATTCTACACCGTTGATGCTGTTGGCACCGGCGTCCATTAAATCGCTCATCAATATTTCGTATTGATCAAGATTACGCAAAGTAATCGTAATGGTTTGATTTGCTACGAAATAGTCTTTTTTTTGCTGGTAATCTCTCGATTTGTAAAGATTTACCCGTTGCGTTTGATAATCTTTTTCATCGATTTTACTTTTTTTGATGACCTGAATCATTTTAGCAATAATTTCGTCGTTTTGTTTTTTTGCTTTTCCCGAATCGACATCTTTAATTTCTGAACCAATCGAAATGATTGCATAGTCAGGTTGGATTTTCACAGAACCTTCTCCGCTTACATTTACCTGAGGAGTAATATTGTTATTGTTTTGTGCCATAGTTGAAAATGTTAGTAGGGCAAACGATAATAAATAAAAAATCTTTCTCATTTTAAATTTGTTTAAATTAATTATTAAAGCCACTTAAAGTTTTTTTCGATAGCCTTTATCATTTCCCCTGCAATATCCTTGCCAGTTGCTCCTTCTATACCTTCTAATCCGGGAGAAGAATTCACTTCTAAAAGTAAAGGTCCTTTGGATGAACGGATTATATCAACACCTGCAACTTTTAAATTCATTGCTTTTGCTGCTTTTATGGCTATTTTTTTCTCGTCGGCAGTAACTTTTACAACGGATGCTTTTCCACCTAAATGAATATTAGCACGAAATTCTCCGGGAAGAGCTTCGCGTTGCATAGCGGCAACAACTTTACCGTCAACAACAAATAATCTCAAATCCTTTCCATTGGCTTCTTTGATAAATTCCTGAACCAAGATGTTGGCATTTAGGCTTTTAAAAGCATTGATAACCGATTCGGCAGCTTTTTTTGTTTCGGCCAGAACCACACCTTTTCCCTGTGTTCCTTCCAATAATTTGATAATTAACGGAGAACCTCCCACCATATTGATCAAATCAGTGGTATCAAGCGGAGAATTGGCAAATCCGGTCGTGGGAATCTCCACTCCGTGGCTCAGCAATAATTGAAGAGAAAACAATTTATCGCGGGATTGTGTAATCGAGGCAGCATTGTTTAAACTGAAAACCTTCAGCGATTCAAACTGCCGAATCAATGAGCAACCGTAGTAGGTCATACTTGGTCTGATTCTCGGAATGATAGCGTCAAAGTCATTGAGAACACGTCCACCCCGATAATGAATTTGGGGTTCATGTGCATCTAATTTCATATAACAATGTTTCAGATTTAGAAAGTGCATTTCATGTCCTCGCAGTTCTCCGGCTTCCATAATACGCATATTGGAATACAGGTCGGGATTACTTGCCAATAAGCCGATGCGTAAACCTCTCTTTTCAGAAGTTTGCGGCATATAATATTCCCGCAATTTTTCGGGCGTGACAATACCAAAATGAAAATGTTCATCAGGATCCACAATGAGTCTGCCCGCCATCGCTTCCCTTCCCAGAAGCATACGGTATCCCATAGAATCACGGTTGGTAAGCGTAAGTTCAATCGTCCATGTCTGGTCGCCCAAAGATATTTCGGTATTGATCACATAACGGTTTTCTCGCGTTCCTGTAGAGCTTTTTATAATGCGCCGGTCAATTATTTTGGCTTCGCAGCTAATGGCGTTTTTAACCGTTTTTTGTATGGGATGTATGAAAAATTTGACCCATTTTTCACCATCTTTTTCAAACGGAGTAATTTGTTCTGCGTGTAAAGCTGATGTTTTTGCTCCTGAATCGACACGTACCTTGATGGCAGGAACCTTTAATTGTGGTAGTGCACACCATTCTTCACTACCCACTATAACTTTTTGAGTCATAAAAATACAAACGTTTTTCTTGGATCTAAATTAGATAAAAAAATGAAATGATTTGAAATGATGCAAAAATAAAATGTAAACTTAAACCATAGCAATCATGGATTTTGTTTTTTGATAGATTTACATAAATAAAGTCTTTGGTTTTAATTCCCGGCAGGGATATTCCCGAAACAAAAAACACCTGCAAAGAAAGATACCTTGCAGGTGCTTTTGTTGTATAAAAATTAAATATTACAATTTTGTAACACCCATATTCCAAAGGGTAAAGGCTTGGATATCGGCATTTTCATTAATAGTTTGCTGTACCGATTTTCCGGCTCCATGTCCGGCGTTTACATCAATACGGATTAACATTGGATTGTTTCCTTCGTTTTTATCTTGCAATTCGGCTGCGAATTTAAAACTGTGTGCCGGTACCACGCGATCGTCGTGATCGCCTGTGGTAATCATCGTTGCTGGATACGAAACACCTTCTTTTACATTATGCACTGGTGAATATCCTTTTAAGTATTCAAACATTTCTTCAGAATCTTCGGCTGTTCCGTAATCGTATGCCCAACCTGCACCAGCTGTGAACGTGTGGTAACGCAACATATCTAAAACGCCTACTGCGGGCAAGGCTACTTTTATTAAATCCGGGCGTTGTGTCATCGTTGCTCCAACCAACAATCCTCCGTTTGATCCACCGCGAATGGCTAATTTTTCAGAAGAAGTGTATTTGTTGTCGATTAAATATTGAGCCGCAGCGATGAAATCGTCAAACACGTTTTGTTTTTGCAATTGTGTTCCGGCAATGTGCCATTTTTTACCATATTCGCCACCACCACGTAAGTTTGGAACGGCGTAAATACCACCATTTTCTAACCAAACGGCATTGGCAATACTAAAACTCGGCGTTAACGAAATATTGAAACCTCCATAGGCATACAACATCGTGGGGTTGGTTCCGTCTAATTTTGTTCCTTTTTTATAGGTAATCATCATCGGAACTTTTGTACCGTCTTTTGAGGTATAAAAAACTTGTTTTGATTCGTAATCTTCCGGATTGAACTTTACTTTTGGTTGCTGATATACTTCTGAATTTCCTGAAGCAATATCCATTTTGTAAATCGTTCCCGGCGTCACGTAATTGGTAAATGAAAAGTACAGTTCTTTAGCCTCTTTTTTATCACCAAAACCAGAAGCGGTTCCTAATCCGGGTAATTCGATTTCACGTACTTTGGTGCCGTTATACTCATATTGCTGAACCACAGAAACAGCATCTTTCATATAATGTGCAAAGAAATATCCGCCAGCTTTTGACAAACTCAATACATTTTCGGTTTCAGCAATTACGTCTGTCCAGGCATTTTTATCAGCAACAGAAGCCGCATCAACTGACATCAATTTTTTGTTGGGTGCGTTGAAATTGGTTACAATATAAATTTTTCCGTCTTTTGAATCGATTATCGAATAATCGTTGTCAAAACCAGTTACAATCGTTTGAACAGGACTGTTAGGAGCTGTTAAATCCTGAAGATACAGTTCGTTGCCCGAAGTAGCATTTGCTGCCGAGATTACTAAATAATTCTGGTCGTCGGTAACATATCCGCCTACATAGCGACGTTTGGTTTTATCTCCAAAAATAACCTGATCATCTGATTGCGGGGTATTTAATTTGTGATAATACAATTTGTGTTCGTCCGTTTTTGCAGATAATTCAGATCCGTCGGGTTTATCATAGCTTGAATAATAGAAACCTTCATTTTTGTACCAAGAAAGTCCGGAGAATTTCACATCAATCAATGTATCGCCAATAACTGATTTGTCTTTTGCGTTTAAAACAATCACTTTTCTCCAGTCACTTCCTCCTTCGGAAATAGCGTAAGCTACCAAGCTTCCGTCTTCTGTAAAGGAAATGTCGGATAATGAAGTGGTTCCGTCTTTAGAAAAGGTATTTGGATCTAAGAAAACTTCTTCTTTCCCGGATTGATCTTTACGGTATAAAACGGATTGATTTTGTAATCCGTCGTTTTTAAAATAATAAGTGTAATCGCCCTCTACAAATGGTGCGCTGATTTTTTCGTAATTCCATTTTTCGGTCAATTGTTTTGTCAATTGTTCGCGGTACGGAATTCTGTCCAAATAAGCAAAAGTAACTTCATTTTGTGCAGTAACCCAAGCGGCTGTTTCTTCTGAGCGGTCGTCTTCTAACCAACGGTAATAATCATTAATGTTTTCGCCGAAATAGGTGTCAACCACCGTGTCTTTTCTTGTTTCAGGATACGTTAAAGGCTCGTCTGTATCAGACTTTTCTGTCTTATTGCACGACACAATAATTGCCGCAATAAAAATAGAACTTACTAATTTTTTCATTTTTTCTACTTTATGATATAAACTCTGCAAAATAAAAAAACTTGCCGAGTTGGGCAAGTTTTTGTAGTTTATTTGTATTGAATGGTTAAGGTGTGTGAACCTTCAGAGCTTTGTGCTGTACCATTTGTTGGATACCCTTGGGCATTGTATTGATAGTTCATTGTAAATTCATCATCCCAATCAGGATATTCAAAAACTTCATATTTCATTTTCACAGGATTATTTACAAAATTTTCTGCCATACTATATACAATTCCGGCTAAGACCCATTGCGGAACATTCAGGTTTTTTGATATTCCGTTCTTATCATCGTATTCATAAGTGATTTGCGAGAAGCCACTTAATTCTTTAATAATATTCCCTTTTGCATCGTATGAATAAGTGTAGTCTTCGTCAGAAAGCAAATATCCTTTTTCATTAATATTTAATATATATGAATCTGTATAATTTCCTTCTTTAGAAGTAACTGTAACTTTACCTCCGGCTATTGAAAATGTATATTCAGTAGTAGTACCTGAATTAAAAGTACTGGAATAATTTTCTATAATTTTAGCCAATTCATTTCCGTTATATTCAAAGGTATATTCAGTTTTGGATGAATAATTATCACCTTCATCGAATTCTTTGTCTTCTTCTACCAGTTTTACCAAACGATTTTGAGTATCATATTGAAAGTCTGTGATGAACTCATCATAACTTCCGTCTTCATAAACCGTTTTTGCAATTGTTTTTGAAGGTAATACTTTTGTTTCGTTCCCTGAAGTATCATCATCATTTTTGTCACATGAAGTGAACAGTATTCCGGCTAATACAAAAGCCGACAAAATAACTTTTTTCATTTGTTTTCTATTTTTAAAATGCGGGCAAATATAGCTATTTAATTTTAATAACAAATCATCGTTAAAAGTTTAATTTTTAATCATTTGATTTTTTTATCGTATGGTTGTGATAATTTTCTAATCCTCTGCTTCATCTTCAGGATAAACAATGTTGATGGTTTTATAATAAGTTGAAAGATTACCTAAAATATCAGCTGCGGTTACTTCTATCAGATATTCTCCTTCCTGGTATTCTTCTGTTGCTGATTTTTCGGGCAGCAACACCGAACGGGCTTCTTCCAATGTCGTATAATAACCGGCTAATTCAATATGATTATCGTACATAAAACTGTCATTCGTATAATCTTTGGCATAAATTTTATACTCGTATTCATTAATTCCTGTTTGGTCTGTGAATTTGAAATACATTACCAGATTTTCGCCGAATTTGAATTCCTGTCCTTCAGTAATATTTGTGATTTCAGTAGTTGGACCCACTGTATCCGGATCTCCATTATTACAACTATTTAGCGTGAAAGCTGCTAAAAACAAAACAATCAATGGTTTTATAATCTTCATAACTTTAAAATTTTAATCTTCAAATATACAACGAATAATTTTATGTTTTAGTATGGTTCAAAACAAAGAAGACACTTAAAAAAGTGCCTTCTTTCTGAGAATTCTGATTGAGCTTAATGATCACTCAAAAGCAATCACAATTTCTTCCTGCTCGATAATTTTTTCTACATATTTTTTGAATTCACCATAATCGTTTACTTCAATATTATCAAAAGGAATATGAACTTCGCGTATAACCTTTAATGAGTAATCGTTTACCAATTCGTAACGAATTTCGTATTGGTGATTTTTATAAATAAACTTTTGGCTTTCCGGTATTTCAACAAACTTATTTTCTTTGTCTATATTCAATACAGTTTCGGAATAATAATGGTTGATATTTTCATAGAAAGGATAAAAAACCGGATATTTTCTTTGTTCTAAGGCAACAATGCCTCTGGTATATGGCTGAACAATAGAAGGAATGGTCGTAAAACGCATTTTTCCGATACTTTGTAATCGCTCATTGATATCAAAGTCAATTGAGAATGAGAGCGATTGTCCGTATTTATCATTGTCATTCAGGCTTACATCATTTATCTTCACTACTTTATTTAGTCTTGAAGTAAAAAGCTTTTCAAATTCAGCCAGACGAACATCAGTAGAAGTAGAGGGTGAAAAAAGACTGTTGTAATAGGATTTGGCATAACCTTCAAATACTAGGGTATTTTTAGTCTTTTTAGACTCTTGTGTAAGATCAATTGTCGAGTATTGTTTCACACGATTAAGGGTAGTATTATCGAAAGGAATGGAGATAAGTTGGCTGTTTGCATTTTTCTGCCTGTCAAAAGAAACCACCAAAGCGTTTGATTTATACAAGCTTGGCGGCATAGTATTAAAGGGAGCATAGTTGTCTGTCAATTCCATAAAATGCTCTTTTTTGTCCAGTTCTACTTTTATAATACAGTGATTAAAACCAATGTTCGGCAACGGATTGTTTTTTGTGCCGTTGTCGTTCGTTAATACCAAAACTAATTCGGCATTGAGTCCGGCATGATTTGCCAAAGCAACAAACAAGGCAGACAAGTCTTTGCAGTCGCCCAGTTTTGTGGTTATTGTTTTTGACGGTTTTTGTGGAACATAGCCGCTTTGTCTGAAATCCAAAAAGCTATAGGTAATGTTGTCCTGAATATAGGCGTATATTCTTTTAGCTTTCTCTACATCAGACAACTTTTCAACCCCATCAGGAAAAATTTGATTAAAGGTATCAGTAGTAATCTTGTCCATTTCTAAATTTTTCTGTACCAAATCGGCATACCAGTTGGCAATATCTGCCCAGGACTTAATAGTGCTGACATGCAATACTTCGGCAGAATCGTATAAACTCGGAGAAAAATCTTCGTAAATTGGAACAGCTTCTACTTTGTCGGCTTTCCATTCGGTATAATTTTTATCTCCTATGGTCTTGGTGGTTGCGTTTATTTTTCCGTTGATAATTTCCGATTGGAAGGTTTTGGTTTTAGGATAAATAATTCCATATCGCAATAACTCGGTAGGATACATCGTCCGGAATGGATATGTTAGTGTAATATCCTTAAAAAATCGTCCGAACGAATTTTCGAACGATTGATATTTTACCAAAATCACATCTCCCGGTTTGAGGTTGGTAAACACTAGATTTCCGTAACTTCTTTCAGCAGGAACAATAGATCCGTCGGGTTTGATAATTTCAGATTTTAAAATAGTAATCCCGTATCCGTCCAACTCATATTCTTTCATATATTCAACACCGGTATCTGACGTAATTTCGTAGATATAAGTAATTTCGTATTTCTGACCTCCTTCCGGAAAAACATTTACAATGCATTCATCCAATAGAATGATTACACCATAATCAGTTTTCATGGAAGAATTTCTGTGTTCTTTAATATAATCATATACATTCGTAGTAATTACTTCTTCGCTTTCGTCTTTTCGCTTGGTAATATCGTATAAGCGTTTTCTGAGGGAGCTATTTCCGGTATGGTGGCTCAATGATTGTTTAAACAGTTCTTCGGCTTTGGCAATATCTCTTATTTGGTTGTAAGCGTTGCCTTGTGTTTCCATCAACACAAAAGAATAAGGAAAGTTTTGTAAACCTCTTTCGGTAAGTGCAATTACTTTTGAATAATCTTTTTCTTCGTTGAGATAACCGATATATCCTTGCGCCATCGAATAAAAGTGAGGGTATCTCTCTGCACGGTTTTTTAGCAATTCTGCCCTTTTGTCTTTTTTTCCGCTGAGATTATAATGTTTGATCAACTCATTAATTACCTCTTCATTGATGCTTTTTTCATGAAGTTTTTCCAAAAAATCTATGACTCTTTCCCGGTCACTGGTTATACTATAAAGCACGGATGAATATGCGTTGAGAATTCCTTCTGTATTGGCCGATACTTTAACAAGAGATTCATAGGCTTCGAGTGCTTTTTCTTTATCCATTCTTCTGCTGGCAATCAGAAAGTCCATCAAATAATAAATATACATGCGTTTTGTGCCTAATGATGCATCTCTGATTTTTTCGAGTTCGGTTATTGGTTTTGAAGTCAATACATTAGTATCGTCTATCATCCGAATGGTGTTGTAATAATATTCCTTATCTGTAATTGCAATGTTTTCAAACAGTTCTTTTGCACGTTGTGCTTCTCCTTTTTTTTCATACAAGCTTGCCGTCATCATTCTCAGCATAGAGCTGTTTGGGTATTTTTGATAAAGTTTTTTAATGGCTTTTTCTGCTTGTTCGTATTTTCCGTTGTTCAAATAGGCTTTAAATAAATTGATGCTGTATAAAGGATTATCGGGTTGCTCTTTTAAACGCTGCACAAAATATTCTTCAAAGAAAGGAGCAACTGTCTCAGGATTGATGTCTTTCAAATTTCCTTTCTCGTAAGTTTTGTATTGGTCGTAAAAGTTTAAGCCTTTTATAGCCTGGTAATTTTCATCTGTAAGCGACACAAAAAAGTAATCATTATTATGACCGGTAGAGGATTTTACCAACAATCGGTTCATTCCTTTTTGCAAGTTTAAGGCGATTCTGTAACCGTTCAAATCACTGAAAGAAATTTGATTGTTGCGGTATATTTCTACATCGTTCAAAAATATTTTGATTGATGAACTCGCACCTAAGTTTAAAAATACCCGCTGATTATCTACTGACTCGATAAAAGTTTGTGCATACATAATTCCAGAGCCGTATTCCTGTTCATTATAGTAAAAGCAGTAACCCTCGGTGTTTTGCTTATCCACCGGATTGTACCAACCTACTTTTCCGTTGCTCGATGCGTCAAAAAGCTTATCGTTTTTCGCATAGGTTTCAGGCTCATAGGCTGTTTCCAAACCGCTGTCGTTCAGATTTTCAAAAACTCCGCAAAATTGCCAGTTATTTACAGCATTTGTTTTTTTGGACAAATTTGTCAATCCGTCGTGCTTTCTTCTTTTTTTGTCAGATAAATATTTGTAATAAAGTACAATTAAATCATTTCCTAAAACAACATCATCGGCCAGTATGTCAATTTTATCATGGGTGTAATCATTATACCCCATGCTGTTAACATCTCCTGCAAACTGGTTGCTGTACCAATTAGAATAAAGATAATTTTTAGCTTCATCAAAGGTTATAAATTGGCGTACAAAATCTGTATTGTGAATAAGTGCTCCTTCTTCATTATCCAAATAAGCATCCAACAAAAGTATTTCTATGCTTTTATCGATGTCTTTTCTAAGATTTTTCTCAAATATTTCGCGAGATTGTTCTCTGTCATTAGACAATAATAAATCCCAGACCTCATCTGTTTTTTGTTTGTTTTGCGCAAAAGTTGTCATCGACAACAAAATCATAACAATGCTTAAAAAGCCGGAGCTTGTTTTTAACATACCAGAGTCTTTATTCATTTTCAACATGTTAATGTAGTTTGTTTTCTGCTCTTGGTCTGTAAATACTTCATAAGTCTCGAAAACAATACAATTAATGGTTTTACAAAAAATTTATGGAGGTAAATATACACCAAAAATAGTTTCTTAATAAAAAAAGAAGACACTTAAAAAAGTGCCTTCTTTCTGAAAATTCTGATTGATCTTAATGATCGTGCTCGTCGTTATGAATTTCTACTGTAACCCACGAAACATTTTCGTTACCTGCTTTGTCAATAGCAAAAACGCCGATGTGATAAGGTCCTTCTTCTGCATTTTCAGGAATATCAACGTGTAAATGTACTTCGTCTGATTTTCCGCTCAAAGTACCTGTTGTCTGATATTTCCATTCCACGTGATCATCATCTCGAAGAGCTTTGTGCTCGTGCCCGTCGCCTCCGAAATGAATATCTATTTTGTACGAAGCCAGCTCTACATTGTCTGTAACAGAAGCGTTAAGGTGCATTTCTTCACCGACATCAAACGTTTGTCCGGCAGTTGGCTCATTGATAACTATTTGTGGCTTTTCAGTATCTAATACAACATCGTCGTCTGAACAAGAAACAATTGTAAATGTACTGATAAATAAGAAACTTAATAATGCTGATTTTTTCATTTTCTTTTAATTTAAAAAGGTATTGTTATAAAAATTTGAAATGTTCTTCCAAACTCCGGAATGCCCAGAGGTCGGTAAAAACTGTTGTGATGATAGTAAACTTTGTTAAACACATTGTTTACCTGAAAACGAATCTGTGGTTTCCATTGGTTCCATTTCAAAGCTGAACTCCATTGTATGTTCGCGATGGCATATCCGGGCGTTACGTCTTCGTTTTGCGCAATACGATTTTGCTGCAACGCTCCTTTTACACCGATTTGAATCTGGTGGTTTTCCAGTAAATCCGTTTCGTTAAATTGGTAACGGACATTTAATTGTCCGTTTACCGGAGTTGAAAAAGGCAACGGATAATTCAATCCGTCTTCTCTGATTTGTTTATTATATAAATAGGCTGCTTGTCCCTGAACGGTAATTTTTTCCCATTGATAGGTTGCGTCCACTTCCAGACCTGTCAGTAATGCCTTTGACTGGTCGTATTGATACACCTGTCCGCCGTGTGGCAAAATGGAAAAAGTACCCGAAGGTCTCAAAAAAATGTAATTGGAAAAGTAATATAAGTAAATGCTGGCATCTATCTTAAAATTACTTTTGTGATAATGATGATTAAAATCTACAGCCCATCCTTTTTCTGCGTTCAAATCCGGATTTCCCTGCTCGTGTCTGAACGCTCCGTGATGGATTCCGTTGGAACTTAATTCCATAGCAGTTGGAAAACGGAAATTTGTAGCAATAGTCAGGCTGCTGTCCCAGTCATCGGTAATTTGACGTGAAATTCCTAATGCGATGTTTCCCTGCGAAAAATCCTTTGAAATTGCTGTACTTCTCTGGGCATTCGCCAATGCATCATTTTCAGAACTCCCGCTGTCCGTCAAATAGTCATACAAAACAGCATCAAAATACCCATCCACCTTTAAACTTGCCTGGTCGTATCGTGCACCGAATTCGAGGTTTGTTTTTGGGGTAATGTTCCACAAATGCTTTCCGAAAAACCCCACATTCCAGCGGTTGTAAGCAGGCATCAGATAACTATAGCCCGTAATAGCGTTGGTTTGGTATTGCTGTTGCACACCAAAGGTGGAGGTATGGTCTAAAATCCAATCCTTTTTGTAAGTAAGCTCTGAATTTAAAGTGATCAGTTTAAAATCCAGTTCTACATCAGGATTGATTTCCGGCGGTTGCTGGTTGGAATAATGAGTATGAAAAAAGCTTAACTCCTGGCGGTGATTCCGTTGAAAACCTACTTTAAAATCCCATTCATCGTGTATGTTTCTCCACTTCGCGTGATAAGTTGCTTTGGTGTGATATACTTGCTGATAGGGCATTCCGATATTTCGGTCAGAACCATCGGGTTTGGCATCATCCACAGACGGAACTCCGTGTGCTCCTGCAAAAAAACCGGCTTTACTTTGAAACTGACTCACACTTAAAATACTCTGAAACCGGTCGGCAATGTAACCCCATTGTCCGTAAACCGAAAGTTCATTTCCTGCGGTGTTGGTCATCGTTCCATTCGTCAATGGAATTTTTGTTGAAAGATAAATGATTTCATCTACAGGAACCCTAAAATCGGCATAGGTGGTATAAGATGTTTTGAACTTATAAAAATGATTTCTTTTTTTATAGGATAAATTCAACGCATTTGCCCACGATTTATTAACCGAATTTGCTGTGGTAATGTATTGTCCATTAAACCCGTCTGCCGGAATGGTTTCATTGTTCACTTCAATAACGCCTGCAATGGCATCGGATCCGTGTGCAATGGTTCCCACTCCTTTGATTACTTCAACACTTTCTGTGGTCAGTGCATCCAGCTCCAATCCGTGATCGGCACCCCATTGCTGTCCTTCCTGTTTGATACCGTTTTCGGTAACAGCCATTCGGGTAAAGCCGAGCCCACGCATCATTGGTTTTGCCGTTTGCGAACCAATAGTTACAGCGTCTAAGCCCACGACATTTGCCAATGTTTTGGACAAGCTTCCGCTGTAATTCTGCTGAAGATATTTCTGAGTTACTCTTTTCTGATTGTATGTTTTCTGCTGTGCAGTATGTATCACAATGGTTTCCAACGTTTCTTCATCGTTTAAAACAACCGAAATATTTCTCGATTCATTCAAAACGATTTTTTCCTGATGCAAAGCATATCCTTCGGATTGTACCTTTAAGAGGTATTCGCCTTGTTTCAGATTTGAAAGTGTGAAATTTCCCGACGCATCGGATTGTGTACAAATACTGTTTAAATCGATATGACTATTTGCAATTTGTTCTCCATATACATTTGTCACGGTGCCGCTCAACTGAAACTGGCTCCACGACATACACGAATACAAGAACAAAACAGCCGTTAATAATAAACGCATTTTGAGCTTATTTATGTTAGTAAATAATTGATGAGAACTATTTAAACATAAACAGGTGGTGCACGAAGAGAAAAATAATTAAACGAAACTTCGACAAAATCAAAGTGATAGATTGCGTTTAGTTTCTGATAGATAGAATTAGTATAAAATACAACCGTGTCGAAAGACATTGTTGTAAACGGACTTAAAGTAAAATGACAAATCTGACAGTCGTCAGCGTGATGTGCCAGTGCTTTTTCCGTTTTTGAATGATGTGTATGTGCTGTTCCAAAATACTCATAAAGTAAATGCGAATAAGTATGTGTCGATTGGAACAACAAGGTTACCACGATACACATACTCAAAAACCACGATATGAAACGCTTTTTCACATTCATAAATGCAAAGATATAGAAAATTTTAGTTAGAGAAGTGTTTTAACGTTTTTTTACTATTGAAAACAAAGAAAAAATTTTTGACAAGAAAAAGAATATTTGATTGTCTGTCAGTTGTTTGGAAATTAAATTTAGAATATCATCAAAAAAATGCAATGCCATTACAACCTTTTGTAGTTCTTTTGCGTCTATAATAAAAGAAACAAAACAATAAGCTGTTGGGATCAAAATCATCCGATGTTCAGTTGATAGAACAAGTTATTCATCAAAACCGTTTGGCACAGAAACAGTTTTTTGAGAAATTTTCTCCAAAAATGCTGGGTACTTGCCGGCAATATATCCGCGATCTTCACGAAGCTGAAGATGTGATGTTGCACGCATTTATGAAAGTTTTTCAAAACATTGGACAATTCAAAAACGAAGGAAGTCTGGAAGGATGGATCCGCAGAATTATGATTCGCGAGTGTATTTCATTTTTACGTCAGAAAAAGGAATATATGTTTGTGGACGATGTCAGTCAAAACCATTTGCGGATGCTGACGACCGAGCAAGATACTTCAGAGGATTATCAGGCGTTGATTGATGCCCTGCCCAAAGGATGCCGGTATGTATTTGTTTTAAGCGTGATTGAAGGATACAAACATCAGGAAATAGCCGAACTGCTAAACATTTCGGAAGGAACGTCAAAATCACAGTTGGCGTATGCTAAAAAATTATTGAAACAACAAATTGAACCAAACAGATAGAATGATGGAGGATTTTGAAAAAGAGATAAAAAAACATTTTCAGGAACGACAGATACAGCCTTCGGAAAATGCGTGGAATAAAATGCAAACATTGTTGGATGAACAACAACCAAAGCAGAAAACGCCGAAAAAACTGTTTTACTTTTTGTCTGCGGCAGCGTCTGTTCTGTTGTTTGTCGGGTTGTGGACATTCTTTCAAAAAGTTGATCATTCGCTTCCTGAAACAAAGCCAGACGAAACTTTTGTGGTGAATGGTGAACAAGAAACAATGAAACCAGCGAAATCAGAAAAGAAAGAAGGAATAAAGGAAGAGAAAGAAATCATAGCACATCATTCGGTAGAAAAAAATGATTCAAAACGCAAAACTTCACCGAAGCTTATAACAGAGGAATATATAGTTTCAAACAGCGATGTTCCGAAGGAAGAAATCGTTTCAATTCCCGAAAAAGAAGAAATTATTCCTGTCCATAAAATAAAAGAAAAACCGCTTATAGCAGCACGTACCAATGTGGAAATTAAAGTAGATCCGGAACGGTTGCTCCGAAGTGCAGAGATTGAGCGGCAGGTTGAAAATATGGTTACCGAAAAACAAAATTTCTGGAAAAAAGTAGGAGAAAAACATCAGCTTGTACAAAGTCATTAACAACATAAAAATAAAAACAATGAAAAAAACAGTTTTAACCACAGCTTTTTTATTAGGCGTTTTCAGCATTCAGGCACAGGAATTTTTCAGTGAGAAACGTCCGGTTCAAACCGAAACAGAGTTTACCAGAAGAGTCAACGATATTTCGTATGATATTGACGTCATTATCAAAACCAATAAAGACAAGCTGAAAGAAGCTTTGAATGAAATAGAGAGGCAAGTAGAAAACAACGAACTGACCAAAGAAGAGGCGGATAAATTACGCAACGAAAAAGCGGAGTTTTATGCGCAAAAAATTGAAGAAGAAACCGCATTGCAGGAAAGCCGCATTAAAAAGCTTATCAACAATAAGATTGAAGACAACATCAATTTCAGTACCGATATGAGTGCTTATCAAAAACAGTTGATTGAGAAAAAAGTGTTGTTTGTAGCGGAATATATTTTTGGGCATAGCATTATGCTTATAGATAATAAGTTTAATAATGATTATTATAAAAGTTCAGCATTGACTTCATTTGGAGTTAGTTTGGGAGCAAAAACACGAATAGGAGAAGAAACCTCACGTATTTTCTGGAAATCAGGATTAGAAATAAATTTACATGTGATACAAGTTAAAAACAACAAAACTATTGATGATGTTGATAATCAAACTGTATTGATAGAAATGCCCTTTAAGTTAGATAAATCAACTTTAACTTTTTCTGATATTAGATGGTCTAATTATTTGGAATACGATTTTTCTAAGAAAAAGCATGATGAATTCGGAAATCCGATTATTAAATCGCATCAATCTTTTTATGTTGGAATCGGTGGATATATTGGCATTGCTCCTAATACCAGTAAAACTTTGACCTATATAAAAGATGGTGAGAAATACAGAGAAAGTACATGGTCACGTTTTAATTCAGAACGATTTATGTATGGAGTAGGGGCTTATGTGGGGTATAAAGCGTTTAGCATAAGAGCATCCTATAATTTAAATAATACTTTTAAAAAATCATTTGCAGATCAGAATATGTTTAATGTTAGTTTAGTATTATCTTTGATATAATCTTCGTAAGAAGGGTGTTAAAAGTGCCGTTTTTATGACTTTAAAAAAAAATGTTAAAAAATGGCACAAACTTTGTTTAGGGTGTAACATATCATTTAACAAGTTTACTTACTCATTAAAATAAAAATATTCATGAAAAAAATAGTATGCATTGCATTATTAGCTTTTGGTTTCACGGCAAATGCTCAGGAAACAGATGTTGTATCAATTCTTACCAACAATCAAATCATTAAAACTGCTTACGAAAGTGAAACATTGACCATAAAAGAAAAAATAGAAGTGGTCAATGAACAAGTTGAAGAAGGACACATTACCGAAAATCAGGCATATCAGATCATCTCAAAGATGATGGAGCAAAATGAAAATGAAGTTGTTGAAATCGATGAAGACTATGATTATGACTGGGGAAAAGAGCAAAACCCGTTTGATTTCGCTATGGGTGTTGAGGTGGACACAGTAGTGAGATACAAAAAAGATATAAAACCTTATATAGCATTTGGTGTGGGAAATGTCGCTACGGACGGAGCTTTTGCTAATTCAGAATTCGGCTATTTGCGTTCCAATTATTTTGAATGGGGAATTGGAGTGCGTGTGCCTTTTAACCAATACAACAACAAATGGGGAATTCGTTATGGTTTAGGGTTTAAATACAACGGATTGGCAACCACACAAAACCGCGAATTTGCCCTGAATGGTAATGAAACTATTACAGAATCTTCTAACGAGAATTTGAGAAACGGTTATGCTTATTTACGCAATACGTATATTACCATTCCTGTTTCATTGGATTTTACCACAACCAGCAAAACATATAATGCTGCCAATCGTAAGTTTGATACCAAATCAGGATTTAACTTTGGAATAGGAGGATATATAGGTTACAACATCAACTCAAAACAGCATTTGCGCTATGAAAATACGGATGGATACAAAATTTACGAACAACAAAAAGGAAACTGGAATGTAACAGATTTTCAGTACGGTCTTGCAGCTTATGCAGGATTAGACTGGGTTAAACTTGTCTTTAAATATGATTTGAATCCGGTATTTAAAAACAATCCGGTCGATCAGAATTATTGGAGTTTGGGATTACAATTAGGATTATAAAAACAAAAACCAGCCTTGAGCTGGTTTTTTTATGCACGGGTGGAGGGATTCGAACCCCCATCAACGGTTTTGGAGACCGCTATTCTACCCTTGAACTACACCCGTAGGTCAATTTGACTGCAAATATAAACGTAAAAACTTCAGTAAACCAAACGTTTTTTGACTTTAAATTTGAACCATTTCTTAATCTGCTGACAATCAAAATTCATATT
>Ga0209075_1002222_pt1 | contig 17326 bp, 16 predicted proteins | sample Stecom2011_FD_187523 | JGI IMG/M metagenome (GOLD analysis project Ga0209075, IMG submission 187523) | Agricultural soil microbial communities from Utah to study Nitrogen management - Steer compost 2011 (SPAdes) (version 2) | ecosystem: Environmental > Terrestrial > Soil > Agricultural land...
ACCGGAATTGGTCTGACCATCGCCCGACACCTGGTCCGCTATATGGGGGGCGAGATATGGGTGGACACCCAAGTCAGCAAAGGAACAAGTTTCTACTTTTCACATCCGCTGCAAAAAGTCTTTCTGCCCCACAACCCGGAAGAATTAGAAACCCTGGTTCATGAACTGGACATCAAAGAGGAGCGGCACTAAAATTCCATTCCAATAACGGAAATGTCGTCAAAAATTGACTTACGGCTCATGTGCTCCTTGATAAATGCTTTTATCTCCACAATATTTTCGGCCATGGATACAGGGGATGAAAGGATTTTTTCAAGCGGCAGTTGTCCGCTTGTCACTTCATCCCCACGCTCCAACTCTACCAGTCCGTCGGTAAAAGCCAGCAATTTGGAACCACGCGGGATGGTCAGTCGCCCCACTTCAATGGCCGGTATTTCGTCCAGCATGCCCAGGCCAATACAGCCTTTATCCAGCGACAAAATGCCTCCCTTTCGTGCATCGTACAAGAGGGGCGGCAAATGCCCGGCATTGATGTAGGAGAGCTTGCGGGTCAGCAAGTTGTATTTTCCTATAAAAAGTGTGATGAATTTTTCATTGTTGGCGCTTTCGTTCACGCGCCGGTTGAGTTGGTGAACCAACTTCTTGAGACTCATACGGGCACTGAAAACCGAATGGATGACCGCCTGAAAATTAGACATCAACAAAGCCGCAGCGATCCCTTTGCCGGAAACATCACCGACACAAAAACCTATGGAATGTCGCGAAATTTGCAGGAAGTCGTAATAGTCGCCCCCCACCCCCAGGTGCGGTTGGTAAATGGTATGAATGGACAAGTTTTTGTGACTGGGTAAATCGGCCGGACCCGGAATCAACTGATTTTGTATGCGTGATGCCAGCTCCAGCTCCTTGCGCATCACCTCCTGCTCGAGGAGGGCTTGTTGCATGCGCTTATTCTCAATAAAAACAATGATCAGATTGGCAATAATCTGTATCAGTTTCAGGTGCTTGATGGTGGGACTGATGCCCTTGTAATCTTCATCCACGTCGCCGATAAGCAGATAGCCGATGGAGCGAAAACGGTGAAAAAGCGGAATGATGGCGTCAAAACCACGCAGGTGTTCGGGCGGCGAAATGGTGATATTTTCAATGGCCTGATATTTCATTAAATCCCGCTCCACATCAATACCCGCTACCTCTTCGGGGCGCACCCCGGAGGTGAGCAGGTTGTGCCACACTCCGTCGGAACAGGTATAAACCAGCACCTTCCCCACATCCAATTCTTCACGCAACAAGATTTCAAACTCGGCAAGCAGACTCTCAACGCTGTGGTCCTCATTTATGGTTTGGGCCAAATCAAGCAGGATGTTGAGGCGGTCTTTATAGAGTTTGACTCTTCTCTTTCTGGTCTGTGTAATCATTTATCCCGATTCAGCTTTTAGCATTGAACGAAATTTACAAAAATTTAATATTGTGTGCCAAACTTTTGCTGCAAATAAAGAAGCAGAACCGCGCAATCAAATATGCGGGGGTTCTGCTTCCGTCTTGTTTAAAACCAAAAACCTTATTCTTTGGCCCGCTCTACATAGCTGCGTTCCTTGGTATCCACCTTGATGCGCTCGCCCTGCTCAATAAAGAGGGGAACCATGATGGTGGTGCCGGTATCGATGGTGGCAGGCTTCAGGGAGTTGGTGGAGGAAGTATCGCCACGCACGCCGGGCTCGGTATAGGTCACCTCATAAACAATAAACTGTGGCAGGTTAACCATGAGCGGAGTATCGCTGTCGACATGATAGACCATGTCCACTTCCTGCCCTTCACGCATCAAATCGGGAGACTCTACCAGAGACTCTTCAATGGAGAGTTGCTCAAAAGTTTCGTTGTTCATGAAATGGTAGCCCATGTCGTCTTTGTAAAGAAACTGATGCGGACGATGCTCTACCCGGGCTTCGGTAACTTTAACGCCTGAAGTAAAGGTGTTTTCAAGAATTCTGCCGGTGGAAATACTTTTGAGTTTGGTACGTACAAAGGCGGGGCCTTTACCGGGTTTCACATGCTGAAACTGAACAATGGTACACAATTGCCCGTTGAACTCAATGCACATTCCGTTTCTAAAATCTGCCGTTGTTGCCATATTAATATGCTTCGTTATGATTTGTTTTCGGCTGCAAAAATAGCGTTATTCCTTGAAAATGCCTAACCAACGAGCTGCTTGACTGCAGGATGATTCCGTTATTTCACAAAAAACTTGCTGCTGGTTTTTGATCCATCACGGTGCTGCAGCACAACAAAATATAGGCCAGCTCCCAATCCACGCATTGAAACTGCAGCTCCCTGGGATATTTCCCCCTGAAATCTCAGGCGTCCCAACCCATCATAAATGCATAAACCAAAGGGGCCACCGGACAAGCCAATAGGCTCTAAGACTTCATCAAACGGATTGTAAAAAAAGTAAGTAGTTTCAGAATTAATGACATCCGATGTGGTGCTGAGCGCTTCCAAAACCTGCAAGTGCAGATTGTCGATGCGTGTATTACCATCACTGCGGGCGGCCCCGTCAACGACAATCCTTATCAAAAAATCGTTGCCGGAAGGCAAGGCTGCGGATTGGGTAAAAGGCACTTCAACCACTTGACGATACACCCAACTGTTGGAAAAGTCGCTGAGATCCACCTCCCGCTCTAAGTTCCAGGAGGCCCCATCATCCAGGCTGTACATAATTTGTTGACGGCTGAAACCTGTACTGGTGCGACGGGTAACGTAAGTCAATAAAAGGGTTTTCGCCTCGACATCGGACACTTGCACTTGCAACCACCTCTGATTGTTGCAAAGCTCGCTACCGCCACGGGGACAAAAACTGCCGCCGTTGGTTTCGCCGGAAAGACCATTTATGGTGGTGCCGGCGTAAGAAACCACTTCCTCAAACGTATGGGTAAGACGGCCATTCCCTATATCTGCAGGTAAAGCAGCAGCCCAATTTTGGCCATTTTCAGGAGGCTGATTAAAATTCCAATAAGCCAGGGTTGTTTGGGCGCTAATATTACTGCCCATACAAATACCCATCAAAAGTGCCAGTCCGTGTAAAAAACAATTAATCCGGGTCATGGTTACAGGTTTTAAAATTAAACAGGCATAAAAGATAAAACGCTTGTTGCATGTTTCAAAACATTCACAACAATTATTCTGTTAACCTGCCGAACACAAAAACAGCCGCCCCTTGCGGAGCGGCTGCAGTTATAGCTTCTTATCAAGCAGACCGTTATACGGTCATTATGTCCTTTTCCTTGGCCTCCAACATCTCGTCCACCTTCTTCATATAGCGGTCGGTCAGCTTTTGCGCCTGGTCAGCCGCATCTTTTTCCATATCCTCAGGCAATCCGGCCTTAAGCAGTTTCTTAAACTCATCCATGGCCTCGCGACGGGCATTGCGAACACCAATCCGGGAATCTTCAGCCAGCTTCTTGGCCATTTTCACCAGTTCTTTGCGTCGCTCCTCGGTCAGGGGCGGCACATTAATGCGCACCAACTCGCCGTTGTTGTCGGGATTCATGCCCAGATTGGCTGCCATAATGGCCTTTTCTATAACGGGTATCATGCCCTTTTCCCAGGGCTGAATGGCAATGGTACGTGGATCGGGGGTGTTGATGTTGGCCACCTGGGCCAGGGGAGTCATCGACCCGTAATAGTCGACCATTACGCCGTCGAGCATCTTGGGATTGGCTTTTCCGGCACGAACCTTGGACAATTCACGGTCAAGGTGATCCAGGGCTTTGTCCATCTTATCGCTGGCGTCTTCGAGGACTAATTTAACATCATCTTCCATGGTGGTAGTGTTTTAGTAGGTTTGCTTGGTCGCAAATATAGGAAAAAAGAGTCAAATGCGTATTTCCTGCTGTAATCAGTCCTGCTCCAGAGCAGACAAAATGGCCACAGCTTCTTCGCGGGTGGACCCGCAGACCAGCGGCTCGGGCTTAAAACCGGCACAAACCCGGGGCCGGTCGGGCGAATGAAAAATGCCGCATTGCAAATCCGGCGTAAGGTGAATACAGGGCATACCGGCCGGCTTGCCGTTGGGCATACCCGGAATGGGCGACGAAATACTGATGGCAATGCAGCAGGCAGCACAATGGGGTCTACATTCCATATTTAGCGGTATTAAAGTGCTGCAAAACTATAATTCTTTTGCTATTTTCAGCCCTCCAAACCAATTTTTGTAAGTCATGAACACACAATATACACAGCTCATCTCCTGGTTTCAGTCCCACCACGGCGTGTTGACGGCCCTTTCGGGGGGGGTGGACAGTTGTCTGGTGGCCTGGGCGGCCCGGCAGGCCCTGCCCAAAGACAAGGCCATTGCCCTCATTGGCGATTCGGCCAGCTTAAAGCGACGCGATTTTGAACTGGCTGTAAAGTTCTGCGAAGAAAACGACATTCGCTACGATGTGATTCATCCCAATGAAATAGAAGACCCCAATTACCGGCAAAATCCGGTGGACCGCTGCTTTTGGTGCAAAAGCTCGCTCTACACCGAAATGGGGCGCTACCGCAGTGAAGCGTATCCCGATTTTGTTTTGGTAAACGGCAACAACACCAGCGACTGGGGCGATTACCGGCCGGGCCTCAAAGCAGCCGATAAATACGCGGCTCGGAGTCCCCTGGCCGAATGTAAAATGAATAAGGACGACATTCGTCGCATGGCCCGGGAAGTGGGATTAAAAGTGTGGGACAAGCCGGCCAGTCCCTGCCTGAGCAGTCGCTTCCCCTACGGAGAGGCCATTACGGTGGATAAACTGGCCCTGGTGGAAAAAGCGGAAGATCTGCTGGCTGCCGAAGGCTTTGCCGATGCGCGCGTGCGCTACTTTGGCGACCTCGCCAAAGTAGAAGTCCCCACCGCCCAACTCTCTGAGCTGAAAAGCCGCTGGTCCATCCTCCTGCCTCAAATAAAAGCCTTTGGCTTCCGCGATGCGCAAATCGATGAAGAGGGACTGATATCCGGCAAACTCAACCGCCTCATCGGCAAATAAAATTTAAGGTACAAAGCTCGAAAAGGGATTCTTGAGGCCACGAAACTGCTCCAGGTCGCACACAAAGGAGCCCACTTTTAAGTTGAAGCGAATACGCACCGGCAAGCGGTTGGCATCGCGCGTAATCCATACGTGCATGTCGTCCTCGGTTTCAAATGCCCGGCCCACTTCGGTGACCGGCGAAAACTTGTAACATTCCAGTTTGCCAAAACTCGTATCAATGGTTTCCAGGCCCCGGTAGCGGATGCGCAGGGGAAACTCCTCATCGGCAAACCAGGTATGGAGCTCAATGACCTCTCCAATTTTCATCTGGTCGTTGAAATGCTTTTCGCGACCGATGTAAAAGGCAGAAACAATATCCAGGATGTTGGGCTTTACGTAATGTTCCCCACTGCGTTGACTCAAAATGCGGGTCGAATCGGCGCCATGCTCAAAAAGCGACTCGTTGTACCACCGGTAACGCCCCTCACTGATGTTGCGCACCGACTTCACAGGCAATTGGGTGTAGGGATTGAAGAAGCTCTCGTACACATCACGCACCCTGAAGATTCTGTCGGCCAGTCCCGAAGTATGTGCCGAACCCACCAGGTGATAGACCCTTTGTCCGTTCCACACGCTATCCTTTACCGACAATACACCACCACCGCCACGAATGAAACCGTAGCGCATACCATAATGCAACTCCTCTCCGGGTCCAAACGACCGGGGAACGGCCTGCCCGGGAGCTTGCCCCGCACTCAGTCCCCCACCAAAAAGCAGCAGGAACCCCAAACCCAAAACTATCGCTATGCTCTTCTTCATATTTGCCTGTTTTAATTTTCTCCTCTACGCACAAGCTTGTACCTAAGGTATGGACTCAAGGTTGCAAAAGAGGTGCCAAAAAACAAAGAACTAATACACCGCATTGGCAATAAGGTGGTTATGCTTCTAGAAAACCTTGTTGCGGGGAAGGGTGGCCTGAAAGGTTTTCAGGTAAAAAGGCTCAAAGTAAGCCACATCCTCAAATTGCTTCCGGCTCAAACGCTCTTGAGCCAGGGGGGCCATGGCCGCAGCCAGGGGCACCACCTCATCGACAAAACGGGCATTGGGGTGCGTGAGGACGACGCGACACTTATCCGAACCATCCCCAAAGAAATAGACCGGACCCTGCTGCAAGGCTGCCGCAAAACTCTCCCCGCTAACAATTTCGGCACGAATGTCGCCCTGCATTTGCATGTCGCTGTTAAAAAAAGCAGTATAGACCTCCATGCGACGGGCATCCATTAAAGGGCACAACAGGGCCCCATCCTCAGGAGCGTTTCCACTTTGCAAAAAAGCCGCTGCCAGCACCTCCAGCGAAGAGAAGGCCAGCAAAGGCTTTTGCAAGGCAAAACACAAACCTTTGGCCACCGAGACCCCTATGCGGAGTCCGGTATAGGAACCGGGACCACTGCTCACAGCCACCGCCGCCAGCTCGTCCATCATCAAGCCCGCTTCCAGCATCAGCTCCTCAATGAGCACCGTTAAGCGCGTGGAATGGGAGTTGGGGAGGTCTTCACGGCGAGCGACCAGGACCCGGCCATCGCGCGCCAAAGCCACCGAACAAACGGTGGTGGAGGTCTCTATACAAAGAATAAGCGCCATTTTCCGAGCGTTTTGAAAAGGCCAAAGTTAACAATTATCGGTGAGTCCTCCACCACCGCCTTCCAGAAGCTGCTACAGCACCAGGGGCCTTCCCTGGTAAAAATCCAAAATTTTACTGCGCAACAAAAAGGTGTACTTGGCCTGCAGGTAGTCCGACTCAGCATTCAGCAATTCGGTTTTGCTGACCTGATAGTCGACCACATTGACCATACCCACCTCGTAGCGCTTTTCGGTATAACGAAAAGCCTCCCGGTAGGCGTTCACCGCAGCCTCTCCGGCCAAAAACTGCCGGTAAGCCGCCTGCGCATCGGCCACCGCCTGCTGTATGTCCTTACGGAGCAACTGTTGCTCCTGCTCCAGGCTGTATTGGGCATTCAAGACGCCCAATCGGGCATTTTTTATGTTGTTGCGGGCCGACAGGGCATTGAAAATGGGAATGTTTAAACTCAGGCCCCAATACTGTGAGGCATTGTCGCTGAAGCTTTGACCGAAATCGAAGTTTTGCTGACCCTTGAAGCGGGTCACATAAGTACTCCAGCCTGTGTTGAAGGACAAGCGCGGCCACAAATAACCCTTGGCAATGTCCACCTGCTTTTGACTGCTCTCCAGCCGCAACTCAGAGGCCGCTATACGGGGCAGACTGCCAACCGCCAGGGCATAAATTGAAGAAGCATCCTGCAAACCCTCCGAAGAAAGTTCCTCCACTTCAGGGTATACCACATCAAATGCGCCGACATCTTCCAAATCCAGGGCCTGGGCCAAATCGAGCAAGGAGAGCAGCAGGCGGTTTTCGAGCTGAATGACCGAGGAGGACTCCCGGGCAGCCAGGGCCTGCATTTCCAGCAGCGAGCCCTCGGGCAACCTTCCTGCCGCCACCAGCTTCTCACTTTGCTCCACCTGCAGGCGTACCGTCTCCTCTTGTGCCCTGGCCGTCTCCAACATTTCCCGGTCAAACAGAATTTGCATATACATCGCCGTAATGCCCAAAGCCAAATCGTTACCGGCCTTTTCTACATCCAATTTGGCCGCCTCAAAGTCGGTCCTCGCCTTATGTACGGCATTTCTGCGGGTAAAACCCTCAAACAAAGGCGTTGAAGAGGACAGCCCCAAATTGGCGTCCCGCGTGGTCATATCCACCAACTCAAAGGTACTTTCAATGCGAACACTCCCGCTGGAAGTCCTGAAACTGGAGTTGGCATTCAGGTTGGGCAGGCGATCCAACTTGGCCTGCCGCAACTGCAGCTCCTGCTGATTGGCCTGCAGGGCTTGCCGTTTCAGACTCAGGTTGTGCGTAAGTGCGTGTTCTATGCACTGCTCGAGTGTCCAGCTCCCTTCGGTGGGACTTTGTGCCCCCACCGAAAGAACTCCGCACAACAAGAGCAGTACGACCTTATAAATCTTGTTTTGCATGATCAGACTTTTATCAGATAACAGGAACCTTAACTTTTTCCTCGGCCTCAAGACCCTCCAGCAATTCAATGTTCAGTCCGTCGGACAAGCCGGTCTTCACCAGCCGCTTTTCAAAGACCTGCGGAGCGGTTTCCACCTCCACAAAAACGGAGTCGCCACTGAATTGCAAGACCTTCTCATTAATGGCCAGCACACTGTCGCGACGGTCCAGCACAATATCGGCACTGGCACTGTAGCCGGCACGAATAAAGCGATTGTCTTTCAACTCCACGGCCGCTTTAATCTCAAACTGGATGGCGCCGCCTTCCTCTACACCCTTGGGTGAAATGTATTCCAGGTAAGCATCAAACACCTCATTTTCGATGGCCCCGATGGTCATCAACAGATGCATGCCCTCCTTAATTTTACCGACTTCGGTCTCATCTACTTTGCCCCTGAAAATCATTTCTCCCATATCGGCTACCATGGCTACGGTAGTCCCATCGTTAAAATTATTGCTCTTGATCACCGAGTTGCCCTCCTCAATGGGCACATCCAATACCATCCCCGAAATGGTGGAACGAATCACGGTATTGGTCTTGCTGCCCATTTGCTTGGTCACCCCTTCCTGTATCAGCTGCAAGTGATTCTCAGCGGCCTGCAGATCCTCCCGGGAGCTTTTAAAGCGCAGCTCCTCCGCTTGGAAGTCGGACAAGGCCACCACTTGTTGTTCGTACAACTGCTTGGTGCGTTCAAACTCCTTCTCTGCATTGGCAAAGGCCAGGCGGGCTTTATTCACACGATTTTCGGCCTCATTGACCTGTACCATTTCCGGAATAATTTGTATGCGTGCCAGGTTGTCGCCTTGCTTCACCAACTGACCGGGTTCAACATAAACAGCGGTGACAATGCCCGATTCCTGGGGCTTAATGGCGATTTCTTTTCGGGGCACCACCGAGCCGGTGGCTACCGTTTTACGAAGAATGTTGGTGGTGACCGGTGTTTCGGTTTCGTATACCACCGGAGCGGTTTTCGATTGCTGGTAAAGGTAGACAAACACCCAGATTATCAGGGCGATAAAAACCAGCAGAATGGCAAATTTAAAAATACGCTTCATGCTTTTCAATTTTAGTCTATGGCGTTAGTTGTTCTATAAGATGGCAGTTGTGTTATTCGTGACGCAAGGCTTCGATGGGCTTCACCCGTACCGCCTTTCGCGCGGGAATGAGTCCCGCAATAAATCCGGTTAAGACCAACACCCCCAGGGCCAACAAGGCCGTAGGCAAGCCAACATTCAGGTCCTGAAAGAAAACCGGTTCCTCAGAAGTGGCTGCAGCTGCCTTAAGGGCGGTGCTGACTGCAGATAATATCAGGGTGCCCAGGGCCAGGCCCAAAAAGCCCGCCAGGGTAGTAAGAAATACCGACTCCGTTAATATTTGACTGATGATGGTCCACGGACGCGCCCCTATGGCACGCTGAATGCCAATTTCCTTGGTTCGCTCCCGAACGGTAACCAGCATAATGTTGCTGACCCCAACGGCTCCCGCAATAAGGGTCCCGATGCCCACAATCCAAATCAGCAAGTTGATGCCGATAAACATATTGTTCATGGTAGTCGCCAATTCCTCAACATTGAAATTTCCGGTCGCCTCCAGGTCCTCCGGGTCCACCGAATGCTTGGTCTTTAACAAAGCGGTGACTTGCTTCGCAGTCTCGGAAACGCTGTAACCCGGCTTGGTGGTAAAACCGAAGAAGTGGACTTCATTGCCGTAATTGAAGGATTGTTGCATGGTGCTGAAGGGCAGCGAAACCAGCTCCTTTTTATCACCGCCTATTTGCACATTGGGATTGAGGGTGCGGGCTACGCCGATTACCTGAAACCAAACGCCGCTCACCCGTATGTATTCACCTACGGGATCCTCGTCCTTATCAAAAAGCACCTCATAAACCCGCTCTCCAATTACGCAAACCTTGCGCCGCTGGCGTACGTCCAGGTCGTTGATAAAACGGCCATAGAGCATCTCGTTGGGATCAATCAGATTGAACTCAGGCACCTCTCCTACAATATTGAAAGAACCCGTACGCAAGCCGCGAATAACATTCTCTCCCTGATTCAAATTCCAGCCTTGTAACTTAGGCGCCAGGAGATCCACCGCAGGAATTTCTCGACGAATGGTTTCCATGTCCTCATTGTTGAAGTTCCAGGGCCGACCCTGCCGAAAACCCTTATACGGTTTGGTGGTATTGCTGGTCCACACAAAGGCGCTGTTGGTGGCAAAATGCTTAAAGCCGGCCGTGATGCCATTAACCAGACCATTGCCGGCCCCGGTCATGGTGATCAGCATAAAGATGCCCCAAAAAACCCCGAAGGCAGTCAGCGCACTTCGCAGCTTGTTTTGCTTAATTGCAGAAAATATTTCCTGCCATCTGTCCTTATCAAACACGCTTGCTGTTTTTAAGTACTACAATTCATATCCCTTTGGCTTTACACAGCAAAACTTCGCTGCTGTTTAAAACCAGGCACTTATTCGTCGTGCAGGGCCTCAATGGGCTTGATGGAAGCCGCTTTTCGGGCGGGAATAAAACCAGCCAGCAGTCCCGCCACCACCAAAACGATGGCCGCCGAAAGGGCCACGCCGAAATCGGCCGAAGGATTATAAAAAACATTCCGAATCATGGGATTGCCTTCGTACACCTTACTCAAAATCAGGGTAGCGCCATGCAATACGCCCATGCCCAAAAGCATCCCGACAAAACCGGCAAGCGCCGTAATAAAGAGCGATTCGGAAAGCACCAATTGCACCACACTCCAGGGACTGGCTCCCAGGGCTTTTCTAATCCCAAGCTCCTTGGTTCTTTCTTTTACCAGTATGATCATGATGTTGCTCACCCCCACAATACCGGCTACGATGGTCATAATGCCCACCACCCATATAAAAATGCGCAGCCCGTTGAACGCCCCCTGCGATTGCTTTACGCTGTCCATGGTGTTCCACACATAAAGCGCCTCCTGGTCCTCGGACGAAAAACGGTGCCGTTTAGCCAGGAACTCCCGTACGCTGTTCTCCACCTGTTTATTGGCTTCCACCGTTTGGTAGGCGGTGGTCATGGCCAGATTGCTGACATTGTGACTGCCATTGAAAACGCGCTGACCGGTACTCAGGGGAATGAGGGCATCTTTGGCATCCTTGTCGGTGGGACTGGCGCTGACGCCGATGACTTTAAAATGGATGCCGCCCAGTTTGACGTACTGACCAATGGGATCCTCGTCTTTAAAAAGGTTGTCCACAATACTTTGTGAAAGCACCAGCACCTTGCGACTTTCTCTCTGATCGTTTTCGTTGATGAAGCGTCCTTTGATCAGGTTCTGTCTCTGAATCCGATAAAAAGCAGGTGTTATGCAGGTCACGGTATAGTTACTGTATTCGCTTTTGTAAGTGATGGGAACCTCCGACCAGAGGTAGAGACGCCCGGTCAAATCTTCAATCCCGCTTACTTCCCGCTGCAGCAATTCAACATCCTCATTGGTAAACTGAACGCGACGCCCTTTGGTCAGACCCTCGTGCTCCAGACTGGTCCGCCCCGGCCAGATTTGTATGGCATTCTGGGCGATATTGCGCAGGTTAAATTCCATCCCATTCTGCAGGCCCTTGCCGCTGCCCAACAAAATGATGAGCATAAAAATACCCCAGGCCACACTAAAACCGGTCATTATGGCCCGCAGCTTATTCTGCTTAAGGGTGCTTAGTATTTCTTCCAAATAGTCCAACATAACTTCAGGTGTCGCGAGGGTAAACACTTAACTCAAAAAGGCTGCGCTGCTTTCATGCTGAAAGGCGGCATTCTCCTCATCCGATTCGATGATGCCGTCGCGCAGGCGAATGATGCGTCGGGTTTGCGCCGCAATCTCGTTTTCATGCGTTACAATAATCATGGCTATGCCGGTCTGATTCACTTCCTTAAGCAAGTCCATCACCTCTCGCGAGGTTTGGGAATCGAGCGCTCCGGTGGGCTCATCGGCCAGAATCATCTTGGGCTTGGATATCAGTGCACGGGCAATGGCCAAACGCTGTTTTTGTCCCCCCGACAACTCCGAGGGCAGGTGGTGCGCCCAATCCCGCAGCCCCATTCGCCCAAGATATTCGAGGGCCAGGTCGTTGCGTTTTTTGCGACTCACGCCCTGGTAATAAAGCGGAAGTGCTACATTCTCCACGGCATTCTTAAAAGATATCAGGTTGAAGGACTGGAAAACGAAACCAATGTACTGATTCCGGTAACGGGCTGCCTTGGTTTCGTTCATCCGGGTAATGTGTATCCCATCGAGATGATAGCTGCCGGCATCGTAGTTGTCCAGTATCCCCAACACATTCAGCAGGGTCGATTTCCCGGAACCGGAGGAGCCCATAATGGAAACCATCTCTCCTTCCTGAATATTCATATCCAAACCTTTCAGTACATGCAGGGAATTCTTGCCGTTGACATAGGATTTGTGCAGTGCCTCCACCCGGATTATGGACTTACTCATTGTAATTAATATTAGGGCATTAATAATACGTTGCAACTTTTAACAACTATCTTGCCACAAATTGAAAACAGCCGCCTGTTTTACATGAAAGCCTTTAAATTCGCTTCAAATAAGTGAAAACACGCCTTTACTCAGTCACGGACTGTTCGGTATCGTACAGTATTTTGTCCGCCAACGGACAATTCCAGGAAATTATTAGTTTTGAAGTTGGAATCAAAAGAAGTAAACATGTCCATGTTCCCAGTCAAAAACAGTCCCCCTTTTCTTCAGCTGCTCATCCTGCTGCTGCTAATGCCGGTTTCGGTTTTTGTAGTCAGCCTTGCCGGCATACTGCTCTTGCTGCCTTTTGGCGGAGCCGAATTTTGGGAAGCCTGGATGCAGGGTCAACTTTCTCTGGCCCAGCTCAAGTACCTGCAATTGCTGCAAAATGCAGGTCTCTTTATTGTCCCCGCACTTTTGGCGGCGCAACTCTTTTCGGGCAGTGTAAGTCGTGGTCTGCATTTTATGCGGCCATCGGCCCGGGGCCTCCTCCTGGCCATCAGCCTGATCCTTGCGGCCCAGCCTCTGGTCCTTTGGCTGGCCAGCGATGCCTGGCAACCCACGCTGCCCGAGAGCTTGCAAGGACTCAGCCAATGGATGCAAGGCTCGGAGGAAGCCGTCAACAAGACCATTTACCGCTTTCTGGATACCCGGGGACTGCCCCCTCTGCTTTTCAACCTGCTTTTGATGGTCGTCCTCCCTGCCCTGGGCGAGGAAATGTTGTTCCGTGGCAGCCTGCAGCCTATGCTGCAGCGCTGGTTGGGCAAGCCTCACGCAGCCGTTTGGCTGACGGCCTTCCTCTTCAGTGCCATGCACCTGCAGTTCCTGACCTTTTTTCCGCGCCTTTTTCTCGGAGCCCTCTTGGGCTATCTTCTCCTATACGGAAAAAGTCTGTGGTATCCCATCGCGGGACATTTTATCAACAATCTGTTGGCCCTGGTATTATTCCATTATTACCGGCTCACCCAACCGGAGGTCAATCCCTTAAGTATGGAACAAAGTCCCCCCATGCTTTGGCTGGTGACCCTGAGTATGGCGCTGAGTCTGCTGGTTCTTCTGGCCTTAAAAAAACATACAGAAAAGCATCAGTCCGCTTCCGAGACCTCATCAGCGCCCTCCTTCTCTGAAGGACGATACACATAGACCACCCCAAACTCACTGCAACGCCGTCGGCGTTCACCGGGCTCCAATTGCTCGTAGAAGCCTTCAATCTCATTCCACAGCTGGGTAATGAGTCGGTCGGCCTGCGTACGAAACTCGGCCACTTTATCCATCAGCTTATTGGAGGTGGCCAGCAAATCCTTGTGCAAATTGTACAACTCCTCAAACTTTTCATACTTGACCTTAACCATGGCCAGAGAGGGGTTGTAGATACGTGTAGCCCCGGTAGCCATACGGGCCTCCTCGCCCTGGATAACGACCTTGCCCCAATCGAGCAGCTGTTGTTCGGTTCCGATTTCCGGAACCGAGCGATGATCGGGCTCGATGTTAAAGAATTTTCGGACCTGGGGCTTTAATTCACCACGAGCGATACAGAAATTCAGCACTTGTAGAAAGTGGGAAACGTAGAGACGTGCCGCCTTAAAATGCTCTCCCAGCAGCTTACCAATACTGGCCTGTCGCTCACGATTGTGCTGATACTGCTGCAGTACCTGCTCAAAATGAGGATAAAAACCTTTCAATTGCAATAAGGTGCTTTGTGAGAAAGCCAAATCACGAACACTCAAATCAGCTGCTTTGCTCATGGCTGCCTTTAAGGCACGTAACCTTGCCTGGTCGGTATTGGGCAAGCGACGGTACGGCATAAGTCCTGGGGTATTAATGGTTCTGACTGTTATAATTTAAACTTCTTTGATGGGGTCAGAGCTCGGCTTGAAAAATATCTAAAAAAATAAACTTCTCCAAACAAAGCACTGATTTTCAAGCTACAAATAAATGCCTTCACCCACCCCAATGGGAAGACCCAGCCAATACCATACAAAAAGCAAGACCACCCACATTATAAACAAGACCACACTGTAGGGTATGAGCAGGGACAAGATGGTACCGATGCCGGCGTTTTTATCGTACTTCCGTACCCAGCCAATAAGCAGCGGAAAGTATATATAAAGCGGACTCACTGCATTGGTAATGGAATCGCCCACCCGGTACATCAGCTGGACAAAGGCAGGATTGTAACCCAATTGGGCCAGCATAGGGATAAAGATGGGGGCAAAGATGGCCCATTTGGCTGAACCGCTGCCAATGAAAATATTCAGGAAGGCCACAATGATCATAAACAGGGCAAACATTACAGGGCCGGTGAGACCGCTGGCCTCCAGAAAATGGGCCCCGTTAATGGCCAAAATGGTATCGAGGCGACTCCAACTGAAAAAGTTGATGAACTGTGCCACCACCAGCATCAGAACAATATAGCCCGAAAGATCCTTCATCCCGGCTTCCATCAGCTTCAGCAAATCATCGGGTTTTTTAATGGAACCCGTAATCTTACCATAAACATAGCCGGGGATGGCAAAGAAAAAGAATAAAATGGGCACCAAACCCCGTAAAAAAGGAGAAGGAACAATGCCCCCTGTTTCCTGATTGCGCAAGGGAGCGCCCTCCGGAACCAGCAGCGCCAGCACCACCAGTACAACAGCCAGGGCCGACCAGCCGGCATAAATCAGACCTTTACGCTCAAGCACTGTAAGTTCGGGCTTGGTTTCAAAGGCTTTAATGCCCTCTTCACCTATGGCCAGATTGCGACAGGCGGGTATGGTAAAACGAGAAGCCACAAAGGCTCCGCCCAAACCCAGCATGATGGTGGACACGATCATAAAATACCAGTTGGCGGTGGCACTGATCTCCAGGCCTGGATCAATGCGTGCCGCCACATCGGTACTGATGCCTGCCAATAAAACATCGGTCCCCGCAATAAAAAAGTTGGCGGTAAAACCCGCCGTAGCCCCGGCATAGCCGGCAATGAGACCGGCAATGGGATGCAGGCCCATTTGCATAAAAATCAGGGCGGCAATGGGCGGTACGATCACCACACCGGCATCGGAGCCAATATTGCCACAGGCGCCAATGATAAAAATGACCGGGAGCACCACCTTACGAGGTACGGCAAAGGCCATGGTACGCAGGGCAATCGGCAGGAGTCCCCCTTTCTCTGCCACCGACACCCCCATCAACATAACGAGGACCAGACCAAAGGGAGCAAAATAAGCAAAGTTGGTCACCATCTCTTCCAGAAAACGACGCAGACCATAGCCCGAAAGCAGGTTGCGCGCAGCCACCTCAGCTCCCGACCCCGGATCAACGGCACTCAGTCCCAACAAAGCAGCCACTGCACTCAGTCCCACAATAAACACACTGATCCACACAAACATCCAAAAAGGATGGGGCAGTTTATTCCCCAACAACTCGATCCATTTCAACAGTCCGCTGCTGGCCGCCGTATGCTGCTCCGGCCCTTTCTTTTCTTGCTTACTCATCCTATATGCTAGTTTAATCGTTTTCCTGTCACATTACTGCCATTGATCTTGCGGTACAAGTCAAGCGCGTAAACATCGGTCATGCCCGACACAAAGTCCAACACCGTTTGTATCTTTTGCTGGACTGCCGCTTCAGGCCCTACACGATATTGCTGAGGAATAAAGGGCAGCAGCAGTCGACTGAGATGCTCTTCGGGATGCATCACAGCATGGGTAAACTCCTTCAGCAGACTGCCCAGGATGCGAAAACCGGCAATCTCAATCTCCACCACCTTGGGGTGACAATAAATCACCTCGTAACCAGTGCGGGCGCAGGCAGCCATTGCCGTTGCCGCGCAACCGGAAAGCCGGTCGATCAGCGCCCCTTTAAAGCGTCCTGCCAAAATGGCGTCGTGCTGCTCAATAAATATGGCGGTACATAGTTTTACCAGCTTTCCGATGACCCAGGCCCGGATAAAGGCAATCTGCTCATTGGTATCCGTCACCTCCCGGCAGGTGGCCGCAATACGTTCCAGCGCATCGGCCTCCAGCTTCGGATCAAAAAAAGCGAGCAGTAAGTCCCGGGTCTCCCCGGTACTTAAAATACCCAGCTTATGGGCATCTTCTATATCCATGATTTGATAACAGATGTCGTCGGCAGCTTCTACCAGGTAAACCAAGGGGTGACGGGCAAAAACGCCCGGACGATCGGCTTGCTCCTGCAACCCCAAACGTTCAGCCAGGTCCAGATAAGTCGCTTTTTCACTCTGAAAAAACCCGTATTTTTTTAGGCCTTCGGTGCCCGAGGCATAGGGATACTTTACGATGGCAGCCACCGTAGTAAGGGTGAGCCCAAAGCCACCCTGGCGGCGGCCGGCAAACTGGTGGGTAAGCAGGCGCAAAGCATTGGCGTTGCCCTCGAAATCAATCATATCGCGCCAAACAGCTTCATCGTCAATCAGGGCACGGTACTTTTGGCCCTCGCCTTCTTTAAAGAAGAGCGAGATGGCTTTCTCGCCACTGTGCCCAAATGGGGGATTCCCCATATCGTGGGCCAGACAAGCGGCCGCCGTGACAGCACCCAACTCCCCGGCCAGCGGAAGGTCCAAACCCAAATCCCGGGTCAAAAAGTGACTGATGTTGTTGCCCAAAGAGCGGCCCACACTGGCGACCTCCAGGCTATGGGTCAATCGGTTATGCACGAACACGCTGCCCGGCAGGGGGAAAACCTGGGTTTTGTCCTGCAAACGCCTGAAAGGCGAAGAAAAAATCAA
>Ga0209075_1002223_pt1 | contig 17323 bp, 8 predicted proteins | sample Stecom2011_FD_187523 | JGI IMG/M metagenome (GOLD analysis project Ga0209075, IMG submission 187523) | Agricultural soil microbial communities from Utah to study Nitrogen management - Steer compost 2011 (SPAdes) (version 2) | ecosystem: Environmental > Terrestrial > Soil > Agricultural land...
GCGACGTCGGCAGTATTGCAGATGAGCGTGCCGGCCGGCAGGATTTCGCAGGCGTCGCCGATGCCGTTATGGTTGATATCATCCTGGTTATAATTGGGGACATTGGGGCAGTTATCGCAGGCATCGCCGATGCCATCGCCGTCGAAGTCGGCCTGGCCGGGGTTGGCCACGGTGGGGCAATTATCGTGGATATCCGGGATGCCATCACCGTCGCGGTCCTGCGCGGAGTCATAGACACTGGAGCAGGCAGCGGGGTCCTGGGTGGCGTTGGCAACCCCGGCGCAGTTATCGCAGGCGTCGCCGATGCCATCACCGTCGGTGTCGAGCTGGCTGGGATTGGGGGTGGTGGGACAATTGTCGAGGGCGTCAGCAATGCCGTCGCCGTCGGTGTCGGTCACCAGCGGGTTATTGCGGCAGGCGTCACCCTGGCTGGTGCTGCCGGAGTTTTGCTGGTCGGCGTTGGCGATCGTGGGGCAGTTGTCGCACGCATCTCCCACGCCGTCGTGGTCGACGTCCTTCTGATCGGGATTGGGGGTATTGGGGCAATTATCCAGCCCGTTTCGAATGCCGTCGCCGTCAGCGTCGGCGAACGGGTCCACGTAGCCTTCGCAGACGTCGCCGATGCCGTTTGCATTGGCGTCGGCTTGGTCGTGATTGGCATGCAGCGGGCAGTTGTCGCAGGCGTCGCCCACTCCGTCGCCGTCGCTGTCGGCCTGGTCGAGATTGGCGACCGTGGGGCAGTTATCCATGCTATCCGGAATGGTGTCGCCGTCGGTATCCGCGGCGGCGGCGCAGGCGAGCGGGTCCTGGTTGGAGTTGGCGATCGTCGGACAATTATCGCAGGCGTCGCCCACCCCGTCTCCGTCGCTATCTTCCTGGTCGGGGTTGGCCACCCGCGGGCAATTATCGTCCTGGTTGAGGATGCCGTCGCTGTCAAAATCACCGTCTGCCGGCAGCGCAGGGTCGGTGCACACGTCGCCGATACCGTCGCCGTTGGCGTCGGCCTGGCCGTGGTTGGCGTGCAGCGGGCAGTTGTCGCACGCGTCGCCAATGCCATCGCCGTCGGTGTCGAGCTGGTCGGGGTTGGCGACCGTGGGGCAGTTATCGTATTGGTCGCGCAGCCCGTCGCCGTCGGTGTCCATCCAGGCGTCGCAGGCGTCGCCGATGCCGTCCTGATTGCTGTCGGTTTGCACCATATTGGCGACGTGCACACAGTTATCGCAGGCATCCCCCACGCCGTCGCCGTCGCGGTCATGCTGGTCGGCGTTGGGCGTGCAGGGGCAGTTGTCTCGCCGGTTGGGAATGCCGTCGCCGTCTGCGTCTGCTTCCGGGTCCAGCATATTGGGGTCGCACTGCGCCACCGGGTCGGCGTCATCCGCGGGATCTTCGGAATCCTGGGCGCCGCTGTCGGAGGTATCCAGCGAGTCGAGGTTGCCGGTGTCTTGATTGTCCTCAAATCCCCCGGAGGTCATGTCATCGGTGCAGGAGACGAGCAGGGCGAGCATCAAGGCCATCAAGATCACGGCGATGCGGGCGGGCGCAATTTCATACATGATCAAAGTCCCAATTTCGTTCAACAGCGTAATAATCCAAGCTTCATGCGTCATTCTTCAACACTTAGTATAACCTATGGGGTGCTTTCTGATCAATTTACGCAAAAAAATTAGGATCGAGGTGTGATGCCCCCAAATATTGCGATAAGCTGGGCGTGTCGCGCGCGGCGCACTGCCCGTTCAAACTATTCACACCCTTATTTTTGTCTATAAAAAATTTAAAGAACCTATGAAGCTTCAATTTCCCATTGGAATTCGATCGTATGAGGGAGGGCTGGTGATCGCGGAAACCCTGGGCGATCTCGAGCTGAGCGCGGCTGGTGCGGATGCGGGCCAGGCCGAAGAGAAGCTGCGCCAGGCGTGCCGTGAGACCCTTGAGCGCACCCACCCGCGCCTGCTGGCGCGCATGGGGCGCGCGCCCAGGCCGCGGGTTCATCATACGCCGCTTCCCGCGCTTTTTCAGCGCCCGCAGCAGTGGCGCATGGGCACAAAGCGCGCGGCGTATTTATTGCGCCAAACCTACGTATTGCAGCGCCACTTTGCCGGGGTGCAGGAGTTGAGCATGCCGGGGTTAAGCGCGCCGGTTTGGCTGCCCGAGCAGGGCGCGTTTGCGGCCGGTGCGCAGCCGGGCGCGCAAGAGTCGGGGGGCCTGGGGAGCGCGCAAAAAGAGATGCTCGGGGAGCTGCTTCGCCGCCATGAGTACGCCCTGACGATGCATGAGGCGATGCCGGATGCCTATGAGGTCCGCCAGATGCAGGTGGAGTTCGAACCGCTGGACCTGGCGCGCATGCCCGTGGGCTCGCTGTGGCTGGACGGGTTTGCCGAGGTGGAGGCCGACGATGAGATCTTTGACGCCGCCCCGACCCTCCATGAGATCGCCAAGGACTGGAGTCATCTGGACCCCAAAACCCGCGCCGAGCGCGGCATTGTAGCGACCTTCGGGCGCCAGGAGATCATCGAGCAACTTCGCGAATTGCTCGGCGCGGCACGCCCCGCGGCGGTGGTTCTGGTGGGGCCGCCGCGCGTCGGAAAGACAAGCATTATCAAGCACCTGGCGCTGTTGAATGCCCAGGAGCCCGGCGAGTGGGAGGATGGCGCCAAAGATGAAGAGACGCCGTTGCCCCGGCGGATGTGGTTTGCGGATGCGCCCCGGCTCACCTCGACCGACCCGCAGTCAGGCGGCTGGCAGGAGCAGTGCGCCCAGGTGGTCGCCGAGCTCGAGGAGCACGACGACCTGCTCTATATGGGCAGCCTGATTCAGGCGCTCGACGCCGGAAAATACGTCGGCAGTGACTATAATCTGGCGCAATTTTTAAAGCCGCACCTGTCCGACCGCAGGTTGCGGGTGGTGGCCGAGGCGACGGTGGAGGAGTGGACGCGGGTGGAGCAGCGCGACGTGGGTTTTGCGCGCGCGTTTCATGTGCTTCGCATGGCCGACCCGCCGGAGGACGAGGCGCGCGCGATCGTCGAGCAGGCCGCCCGGCGGCTGAGCCAGGCCGAGGGGATCGCGCTTGCGCCGGCGGCCATCGAGCGCGCCTGGCGCCTGGAGAAGCGCTTCGCCACCGAGGGAAGCCCGGTGGGCGGGACGATCGATTTTATCGGGCGCACGCTGCGGCGCGCGGCCCAATCTTTTGTGCAACGCGTCGGCGAGGTCGACCTGGTCGAGCGCTTCTGCGAGGAGACCGGGCTGCCGCCGGTGATGCTGCTCGACGAGCGAAGCCTGGACCTGGAGGATGTGCGCCAACGCCTTGGTCGCCGGGTGATGGGCCAGGAGGACGCGGTGCGCCAGGTGGCCGACGTGGTGGGGATCACCAAGGCGGGGCTCTCCTCGGCGCAGCGCCCGCTGGGCTCCTTCTTTTTCGTTGGACCGACCGGCGTGGGAAAGACCGAGCTGGCGCGCGCGCTGGCGGCGTTTCTCTTTGGCGACGAAGATCGCATGATCCGCCTGGATATGAGCGAATACGCCCGCTCCGACGCCTACGCGCGCCTGATCGGCGAGGGGACCCACGAGGGCGACCTCACCGGGCCGGTGCGCCGCCAGCCGTTTTCGGTGGTCTTGCTCGATGAGATCGAGAAGGCCCACCCAAGCGTGTATGACGTGCTCTTGCAGGTGCTCGGGGAGGCGCGCCTAAGCGACGCAAACGGGCGGCGCACGCGCTTTCAAAATACAATCATCATCATGACGAGCAACCTTGGGGTCGACACGATGCGCCCGGCCATCGGGTTTGGCGGCGGCGGGGGCGCGGTGTCCTGGGAGCAGCATTTTCGCCGCGAAGCCGAGCAGTATTTCCGACCGGAATTTTTGGCGCGCATCGACCAATTTATCCCGTTTCGCTCGCTCTCGCGCGAGGTGGTCGAGGCGATTTCGCGGCGCGAGCTCGATAAATTAAAGCTGCGCGAAGGTCTTCGGGCCCGCGAGATCGAGGTTGAGTTTGGCGAAGATGTGGTGCGCTGGGTGGCCGCGGCCGGGTGGGATGAGCAGTACGGGGCGCGCCCGATCAAGCGGGTCATCGAGCAGCGCGTCGCCTGGCCGATGGCGCATCGGTTGGCCGAGGCGGGCGCATTGGACCCTGAGCTGTCCTATCGCATGCGCGTTGAGGTGCGCCCGGACGCGCCGAGCGGCGAGTTGGTATGGCATTTCGTCCCGCTGGAGGTTGGCGGGGAGAGCCGCGCCGACATGCTCGCCCAGATCGAGGAGATCGCCAAACTTCGCCGCCGCCTGGAGCGCTGCCTGCACGCCGAGGTGCTCGCTGAGCTCGCCTGGCGCGTGGAGGATTTCGACCGGGTCAGCGGGACTCAGGGGTTCTGGGAGTTGCCCGACGCGCCCGAAAATGCACGCGCCGCCGAGCATGCCCGCGAGCTTGTCGACGGGGTGGTCGCCCTCAGTGAGGAGTTGGAGGCCATCGAGGAGCTGGTGCGCGAGGCGTATCATATGCGCGCCTTCGAGCTCAGCGAGGATATCGACGAGCGGGTGGCCGAGATGGACCCGCGCCTGAGTGAGGTCTTTTTGGAGCTGGTGCGCACGCTGCACGATCGCCCCGATGAGGTGGTCCTATTTTTGCCGGCGACCGACCCCGAGGACCCCTGGCGGGCGCAGCTGGTGAGTTGGTACCGCCAACTCGCCGCCCAGCGCGGCTGGCGCATGAGCATGCGGCGCGCCCTGGCGCGCGTGGAGCGCCCCGATGAGGCCGAGGTGCCCGCCCGAGACCGCCGAGAGACCCTGTGGCGCGCGGCGCGAAAACCCAGCGGCACCGTGTTGGCCCTGGAGTTTGCGGGCCCCGGGGTGCGCGCACTGCTCACCGGCGAAGATGGGCTGCACCGGCGTATCTCCGAGGATGGCAATGCTGTTGTGGAGGTCTATTTGCTCAGCGAAGATCAGACGGATTGGCCCATGCCCTCGGACTTTGAGGGCGAGCGCCCGCTTCGCCCGGAGGCACGCGTCTGGAATTTTCGCACCTCGGAGATCTCCATGCTCGGGCTCAGCGGGCTTGAGCTCGATATAGAGGATCCGTGGCCGGTGATCTGGCCGTATATCGAAGATCTGGCCTGGGAAATGGCGGGGGCAGAATGGTGGTAGGGCGCGGCGTCAGGCAGGGTCGCCCGTGTTTTTGCTGACGCTCTTGGCCACCGGCCAGCCCTCCAAAAAGAGGGGCAAATGCGCGCCAAAGCGCGCGTAGCTCTCCATGGCCTGCTCGGCCAAGGCCAGGCCCTCGCCGGGCTCGATCTGTCCGAGCAGTTGGGCGCGCGCCTCCAGGCATTTTGCCCATTGGATCGGGTTGGGATACTCGGCCAGCCGGCGCACGGCGTCGTCGAGGATGCGCAGGCCCTTTTTGGGATTGTGGCGCAGCATCTGGTAGCGACTGCTCAGGCGCGCGACCTCGGCGCGCAGCGTCGGCGGCAGGGTGCGCCGCTGGGGATGAAGCGCGCGCACCGCGGCGCCGAGTCGCTCAAGGGTGTCGGTGCGCCGGTTATGAATCAGGCTGCGCTCGCGCTCGGCCAGCGCCGCCAGCGCCTGGCCCAGGGTAAGGTGGAGGATCGCGGCGGCGCGCTTATTTTTGATCAATCCATTGGCGTGCATATCTTCGGCGAGCACATCAAGGTGGCCCACCGAGACCTCGGCGCGCCCCAGCGCGATATTGAGCTGGGCCCCCAGGCGCGCGAGCCAGACTCGGGTCAGGTTGGTCGGGACATCGCTTATCAGCTGCTGGCAGGCGTCGAGCAGGAATTCGGCCTGCTCGGTCTGCCCGGTGAGCAGGGCGTTGGGAATCAGCAGTTGGTAGACCCGCAGCATGACGTAGCGGTCGCCGCGCCAGAAATGAAGCGCCTGGCCGGCGCTGAAGTCGGCCTGCTCAAGATGGCCGCGCTCCCCCAGAAGCCGCGCGTAGCTCAAGCGCAGCCGATAGAGTTGGCGCAGCTCGGGCAGGTGGGCGTTTCGGAAGAATTTCGCAGCGGCCTCCAGGTGCTGCTCGGCGCGGTCGAACTCCCCGCGCAGCCGAAAATGCTCGACCCGAAAGATCTCACAGAGCCCGCGAAGTTGCGCGTCCTCGGCCATGCTGAAGAGGCTGGCGGCCTCGTTGAGCCAGCGGTCGACGCGCCGGTGCAGGTGCGCGCTGCGGCTGAGCGAGGCGTGGTGGGCCCGATAAAGACGGTCCAGCCCGCGAAGGCGCGCGTCCTTGGTGCGCCCGGCAAGCAGCGCCAGGCGCCGGCGCATCGAGGCGATATCGGCCGGCTCCAGCAGGTCATGCAGGTCCAGGACCTGCGCATAAATCTGGGCGCGAAGCTGCTCGGATTCGCTCGCCGCGCCGACCTGGCTGTCGGTGAGCGGATCCGTCCAGCGCGCCAGCGCCAGGTGGGCGCGCTTCTTCAGCGCGCCCACCTGGGCGAAGGGGCCGTCGGGGGCGATGCGCTCGCCGAAATTTGCCAGGGCGTTGCTCAGGGCGGTGCGCGCCTTTTGGTGCTCCGAGGCGCGCACGCAGGCTTCGAATTCGTCGCGATAAAATGCGGCGCGCTTAAGCCCGGGCGGGGTCTGCTCGGCGACCTGGTGGTAGAGCGCGTGGGCCTGCTCGTAGCGGTGGGCGAGGCGCTCCAGGCGGGCGTGCTCAGCCAGCGGCTGGATGCCCGGCGACAGACTGGCGAACTCGCCATGCTCGGTGAGCCAGCGCCATAATTTTGCCGCGCGATTATAGGCAAAGCGACGCTCGGCCTCGGCGGTGACGCGGATGGCCGAGTCGGCGGCTTCACGGTGCTGGCCGGCGCGAAAAAGATACTCAAAGCGCAGCTCCTCGGCGCTCGGCCAGCAGCGGCGGATCCCCTCGGCGATGCTCTTGCACAGGTGGGCGTAGCGCTGCTCGCGCAGCTCGGCGAGGATGAGTTTTCGGTAGCTATTATGGGCCACCCCGTAAGTGACGCTCCACTGATGCGAGCGCACCGGCTCGACCAGGCGCGCGCCCATCAGCCGGTCAAGCGCGGCCATCGCGCTGTTCTCGCCGGGCAAATCCGTGGTGTCGAATTCGGCGTCCAGGATCGTCGAGATGATGGCATTTGACAGCGGAATCGAGGCCACCGAGAGCAACTCCAGGACAAATCGGTCGCGCCGCGACAGGGTTTCGATGCGTTGGTCGACCAGCACTTCGAGCAGCGGGCGATTGGGTAACTTGGCGCCGGGTTTTTCGACACCGGAGCGCTCCACCTCTGCCGGGGGGTGCGCCGGGTCGGGTTGGGCCGCCGCATGCCGGGTCCCCAGGATTAATTCTTCCAGCAGCAGCGGGTTCAGGTTACCCCGCTCCAGGATGCTCTGTTGCTCGGCCAGCGACAGGTGCGCGCCGGCGCTGAGGACATATTCGCGCGCGTCATCGCGGCTAAACCCGCCGAGTTCCACCCAGGTAACCCGCGCCGGAGCGGACTCGAATCCGGCGATGATCGGGTGGTCGGCCGCGGATTCGGCCCCTGGGCCCTCGTCGAGCCAGGTGCCAAGCACCATGCAGCTGAGGCCGTTGGGGTCGCCGATCAAATCGAGCAGAAGCGAACTGGTGTCCCAACTGGCCCAGTGCATATCGTCGATAAGCAATAAAATCGGGCGCTGCGTGGCGATGCGCCGCAGGAGGCTGCGAAAGTTATCGATCGCGTCCAGCCGCGACAGTTGCCCCACCGGGGCGTCCTCGGGCAGCTGAAGCGCCGGGAAGAGCGTGGCCGCCTTGCGCCGGCAGAGGTCGATCTTCGGGCGCAAATCCGCCGGGAGGTCTTCGAAGATCTGGGCCAACTGCGCCGCGATCTCATCCCAGCCCTGGTAGATGAGTGATTCGCGATTATAGCATTTGCCGCTCAATATCAGCCAACCGCGCCTGGACAGAAGATAGGAGACGGCCTGGGAGACCGCGGTCTTTCCCACCCCGGAGGGCCCCTTTAAAATGGAGACGCTGAGGGTCTTTTTCTGATAGCTTCGCTTGAAGCGCTTCAGAATCGAGTCGATGACCTCGGTGCGCCCCAGAAAAAGGTCGCGCGCGGGCAGCGCGGAGGCCGGAATATCGATGGCGTAGGAGTCGGAGTGCTCCAGCAGGTTTCGCACCTCGTTGAGCGAGGCGCGCCGCTGCGGGTCCTTGGCCAGCAGCCCGTGGATGACGTCCGCCCAGGTCGCCGGGCAGTAGGGCTCAAGCTCCGAAATCGGCGGCGGATCGGCGTGCAGTTGCTGGGCGCGAATCTCGGCCGCGCTGCCATAAAAAACTTGCCGGTTGCTCACCGCCTCGTAGAGCACACACCCCAAAGCGTAGCTGTCGGCGGGCGGGCCGGCCTCTTCGGTCTCGTCAAAATCCAGGCTCTCCGGGGCCCGGTAGGCGAAGCTATCGGCCAGGGCGGATTCGGTGGGCGGGCCAAAATCCGCGGGGATGCGCGCCGAATCGCCGGCTTCGGCGCTCTCCTCGGGGCCCGGGTTCGGCGCGGGCGGCGCGTCGGTTTCGCCCTCCTCGCGCAGCTTTAATTCCTGGACGATTCCATAATCGACCAACATGCATCGGCCGGCGTGATCGACCAGAATATTGCCCGGTTTCAGGTCGCCATGGTGCTTTTTAAAGCGGTGCAAATACTCCAGCGCGTCGATGATCTGCGGCAGGATGCGGTCCAGGCGCAGCAGCACGAGCATCAGGGTGTCCTGGCGGTCGGCGGTGGAGCGCTGGGCGACGCTCTCGACGATGTCGGAGGCCGATTCTTCCCCAAGTCCCGATTGCCCCGGGGGGCCAAATACCTCGTCGATATCCGCCGGGGGAATCTCCTCGGAGAGCAGGTCGCCAAGCTCCAGCGAGGAGGCGGAATCGGGGGTGTCGAGGGTCTCGGTGTCGGCGGCGGATTCGTGCTGCGCTGCCTGCGCGCCCCCGGGTTCCGGGGCGTCGGCGTCGTAGTCGACCGCGATCTCGATCGGCCCGGTGAGCACGGCCTGGTGCGTGTCGGTGATGCCCGCATCGGCGATATCTTCGCGCCGCTCCAGCGCGATCAACTCCTCGGCGGTGGCCGGCTGGCGCAGATAGCTGAGTAGGTCGACCCCCGGGGCGAACTCACTGACCACATAGTGGAGCCCGTCGCGCTCGATATGCTCCAAAAAGCGCACCAGGTGCGGATGCTCGATGCGGCTGAGCGCGTCGAGGGTGCGGGTGAATTTTTTGGGCTTGCGCGGCAGGGCGTGGGTGATCAGCCGGGCGGCCACCGAGGACTGGGTCTGGGCGTCGAGCATCTCGAAGACTTCCCCCATCAGACCATCGCCGATGACGCGCAAAAATCGGTAGCGCGGCGACACCGTAGAAAAGAGGTCGCTCGTCGCGTCGCCCGAAGTTGGGCCGTTATGTTCGGCGTCCGGTGCAGGTGTCATGATCAGAGGTCTCTTTTGCAGGCCCGCTCACGAAAGGGCCGCGCGGTCTTCCAGAAATTCCGGGGCAAATCTCATCGCTCAAGGTTATCATATCCGCGCCGCCCACGCATAAGGCGCGCGGCTGCAGGGAGCAATCAAAAATAGCCGGCGCGCTCCAAAAGCGTGTGCACCCGCGTCAGCGGCAGGCCGACGATGGCGGTATAATCGTCGCCGCGCATCGCGTGAAATAGGCGAATGCCGCCGGCTTCGATCCGGTAGGCGCCGGCGCAGTCGAGCGGGCGATCTTCGGCGATATATTGGGAGATCTGGGCGGCTGTCAACGCGCGCATCTGCATCTGGTAGGCCGCGAGGTCCTCGTGGAGCGCGCCGCCGGGGGCAACCAGGGCGACGGCGCTAAAAAGTTGGTGGGTTTGCCCGCTGAGCGCGGCGAGTTGGGCGCGCGCGCGCGCCGCAGTTTCGGGTTTTGAGAAACGTTGCTCGCCCAGGGCGATGACCTGGTCTGCGCCAAGAACCCACGCCGCCGGGTGCGCCTGGGCGACGAGCTCGGCCTTGTGGCGGGCGAGGCGCCGGGCGGTGTCGGCGGGGGATTCCGCGGCGCGCGGGCTTTCGTCAAGATTCGCCCCGATGCTCTCAAACGCCAGCCCCAGCCGGGCGAGGAGCTCGCGCTTATAGGAGGATTCGCTGGCGAGGATGAGCGGGCCATGAGGGTGTTTAAGTTCGTTCATATCGCTGAAAAGGCTCCTTTTTTGGCACGCGCGGAAGTTCGCGCTATTTCGAAATGTTTGCGGCTATAGTATCGAGGGCCGATATGGCGGCGATGGCGCATATTACGCCATACATCTTAGAGAAATAAGACGAGGTATACGATGACACAGCCCCAGGATACGTCGGAGTTTTTGGAGCGTCTGCGCGATGTGCATGAGTTCCCCGGGCCGTTTATGTTCAAGGTGATTGGCACCAATTCGGACGTCTTCGTGGCGAATGTCATCCAGGCGGTGATCAACGCGCTGGGCCCGGTTGAGCCGGCGCTCAAGACACGCGAGAGCGCGGGGGGCAAGCATGTGGCGGTGACGGTGGACGTAACGGTGGACTCCGCCGAGGCAGTGGTGGAGGTCTACGCAGCCTTCCAGGCAGTGGAAGGCGTGCGTTTTGTGCTCTGATTCGACGGATTAAAGTCCAAGCAGGTCTTCATCGGCGTCTGCCTCCGCCGTTGCGTCGGGGGGCGCGTTGCGTACCGGCTCGGAGGGGGGAATCTGCTCGGAGTCGTCGCTCATCAGATCCCAGGTAAATAGCCCGGCGCCGGCGAGCAGTGAGACCGCACTCGCCGCATAAAGAATATTGGCGCCCAGCTGCTGGGAGCGGCCCTGCTCGAGCATCAGCGGGTCGACCGAGCCCAGCGCGCTCTGGCGTGCGTTGAGCGAGTCGTGGGTGTCGCCGGCCTGCATGCCCATGACCACTCCGCCGGCACCCAGGCCCACGGCGAGCCCCGCCAGGGCGAAGGACACGGTGCGAAGCGTGCTGATGCCCTCACCGGCCGGGGCCGCAACGCTCGACGCCATGGGCAGCGAAATCTCGGTGAGCTCGCCACTTTCAACCTCGATGGAACCTTGCCAATGCGCCCCGTCGGGGCCCGTCGCGCTGATATTATGCGAGCCGGCGCGCAGCGAAATAGGCGCGTCCATGGGCAGTGCGTACTGGCCGACCCCGGCGATGTCGACCGAGCCGGAGCGTTGGTCGCTGCGAATATGAAGTTGGCCCGGCGTGTCGAAGTGCAGGGAAGTTTGCTCCTCGGCCTGCACCGCGATCTTCCTGGACAGCGTATCGCCGCCCGGAATGCGCACCGACAGGGTATGCTCCCCGGGCATCAGCGAGACGCTGCACGGCAGCTTGCAGCGCGGGTCGGCCTCGTCGCTCACGTAAACGCTGAGCTTTGCCTGAGAGGCGCTCACGTTGACGGTGGCCATTTGGCTGACCATTTCTTGCTGAATTTCGATGATCGCCTCGATGACCTCCTCGGCGTTGGAGGCCTCGGGCATGGCGTTGATATATTGCTGCAGATAATCCTGGGCCTCGACGAGTTTCCCGCCCTGCCAGTAGGATTTTCCGACATTATAGAGCAACTCGGCGCGCCCGGATAACTTATAGGCCGCCAGGAATGACTCCGCCGCGGAGTTGAAATCTTCGTCCTGGTAGGCCTTCTGGCCCGCAAAGAAAAGCTCCTTGGCCTGCTCGATCTCGTCGGCTGACTGGGCAAAGGCGGGAGTCGGCATCACGCTCGAAGCGGTGCCGAGTGTCGCAAAGACCATCATCGAGGCTAAAAATACGCGCATACGGCGCGGGCGCAGCGTGATTTGCGAGGGTTTCATAGCTTCCTGAGTGGGGTCCAACATGGTCCAACAAAGTGGGTGCGCCCGCAATCGGGGGGCGGGTCATTTTTGTGCCATCAACCGAAGGGGTTCAAAATATCAGGCGGCGCGTCTTCCTTCTTTTCCTTCTTCTCGGGCTTTGGCTCGCTCTTCTTCTTCGGTGCTTTCGCCGGCTGCGTGGGCGGCGCGGATTTTTTGGGTTCTTTGGTCTCGGGTGCGTCGCCCCACAGGTCGAAGCTCGGGTCTTTGGCAGCCGGCTTTTTGGCCTCAGGCTCCGGCTCCTTCACAGGTGCCACCGGCTTGTCGCGCTGCTTTTTGGCCGCGGGGCTGGGGGCACTTGTCGGCGCCTTGACCTGCACTTCGGCCGGCTCATCGCCAGGAACCTCATCGCCGAAATCTTCGACAGCGGTCAGCGCGAAGACCTCGTCGATATCCTCGTCAGGGATGATCTGGAGATCGAGACGCTCATACCCTTCTTTCTGAAGGGAGATATCCAGCGGCTCGGTGCTCCGGCGAAGCGTAAGGTCCTGCGGGGTGGTGCCCAAAAGATCGTCGCCGCGAAAGAGGTGCGCGCCGCTGGGAGTGGAGTCCAGGTGCACCAGGACCGTCGCCGAGGGCGGGGCCGCGACAGCGGGTGCGGGTGCCGGCGCTTCGACCGTATCGGGGACAGGTGCCGGTGGGTCATCGCCCAGAAAGGTCAGCGCGAACAAAACCGCAACCGCCACCAGCAATGCCGTGACAAGCTTGACGGCGCCCGGAATCTTGCGGGTGCTCCGGGCCTCGGCCGGCGCGCCGGCCTGGGTCTGCAGGTGCGGCGGCACGCTGAGTTGTTGCAGCCCAAATTGCCCGGTGCTCTCGTCGCTCTTCTGGGTGCGCAGCGCGCCCCCGCCGGCGGCCGGCGCAAAGCCCGGCGCGGGCGTGGGGGGCGCGCCGGTCATATGCAGCGGCGGGGGACCCTGGAGGACCTCGGCGCGCACGGTATCGTAGGTATCCTCGGAACCCGGCTGAAGCGCGGCGTCGGCGAGCAGTTGGCCGGTGCCCACCGAGGTCGCCGACGGGGTCATGGGCGCCATCGACGTGGGCCCGGAGGTGTCGCGCAGGGCTTGCTGGCGCAGCGTATTCTGGCGCTGAATCGCCTCTGCCGAGAAGTTATCCTCGATGAATCGCCCCAGGCGATTGACGGTATAGCCCGGGGCGAGATTCTGCAGCGCCCGGCGCAGATCCTGCTTGGCGTTATAGCCGTCCTGGTAGCGCTTGTCCGGGTCACGCTGCAGCAGGGTCATCACGATCTGGTTGACCTCCTGGGAGACCTGCGGGTTGAGTTCGCGCGGCGGCACGATCTCCTTGGAGAGGATATTATTATAGATCTGAAATTCGTTATCCCCGCGAAAGGGCAACTCATTGGTCAGCATTTTATAGAGGCAGAGCCCGGCCGCAAACAGGTCGGCGCGCCCGTCCAGCGACTTCGCCATCGCCTGCTCGGGGGCCATATACAGCAGCTTTCCCTTGATCACGCCGACCTGGGTGTGGCTCTCCTTGGCGGCCGCCTTGGCCACCCCGAAGTCGATGAGTTTGACATCGCCCGCGTAGCTGATGATGACATTATGCGGGCTAACATCCCGGTGGACGATATTGAGGGGGTTGCCCTGATTATCGGTATTGGTATGCGCGGCGTGAAGCCCCGCGCAGATACAGCTTGCGATATAAATCGCGTGGTCAATCGGAATCGATTTATTCTGTTTTTTCAGGCCCTTCATGACCTGGGAGAGGTCGAGGCCGTGGACATATTCCATGGCGATAAAATAGCTATCGCCGATGCGCCCCAGGTCATAGACCTGGGCGATATTGGAGTCACTGATGCTCACCAGGATATTGGCTTCGTCCTTGAGCATGGTGACGAACTCTTCATCCTCGGCAAGATGCGGCAGGATCTTCTTGATCGCGACGGTCTTCTCGAACCCCCCGATACCCGGCATGGTCGCCCGGTAGATCTCGGCCATGCCCCCGCGCGCGATCAGCTTGTGGAGGGTATAGTTGCCAAATTTTTGGGGCAGTTGTTCAACCATTCAGATTCAACTTCGAACTCAGTAGGGTCATTAGACGCAGCGCAAATCCCCGAGGCCTTCGGGGAGAGTCGATCCAACGCGAAATATAGCACTGATGGGGCAAACTTGAAAACTTCGCGTATCCAGATGTCCTTGCCCGTTGATTGCTGATGATATGCCTCGCCGTGCTAAAAAATACGCCTTCATTCGACCGGAAGCTCGGGCTCCACAGATAAACCATCGTCGGGGATAGCAACGACCCAGTCGATCTCGATCAGATCCTCGGGGGCGCTATGAATAAGATGCCAGGTTCGAGAGCTCGAACTATAGAACCATAATTCGTAGGGGCTCAGGCTGTCGCGGCGCGCCGAGACGATGACGTTCTGGCCGTCGCCGGTGGCGACAAAGGAATTAAGCTGGGTGCTGCCCGGCGGGCGGAAATACGCGCCCTGCAAATAGCCGATATTGCCCCGGCCATCTTCGGCCGGGAAGGTCGCGGTAATCTGGCTATGAGTATTAATGCGCACGTCGCGCCAATCGTCGACAAAAGAAGGTCCGCTGACCGTCGATATGGACGCTGAGGAGCGGCTATAGACATAGCCGGACAGGCAGGCGTCGCAGTCGCCCGGGCCGCCCAAAAAGACCGCGCGTCCTACCCCGTTGCTGCTCAGCGCGCGTAACTCGGGCAGGGCGGTCGGCAGGGGCGTGATGCTCTGATCGGCGGCCGAAATATCCGACAGCAGCCAGGTGCCCGGGCGCGCCGTATTGGGGTGAAGGGCGGTGATGACCTCGGGAAGGGCGCCGGAAAAAGAGGAATCCAGGACGGCCGCCGCCCGAAGCGAGACGCCGGTGTCGATCTGGGTCGGCACCCCCGGGTCGGCGCTGTGCAGCGCGTAGAAGTCGACGGCGGTCGCGCTCTCCGGCGCGCCCGAAAGCGTCATGATCAGGGAGCGGTCGCCGATAAAATACGGCCGATGCGGCGCGACGCCGTCGGCCGACGTGGCAAGAACCGTGGGCGCGTCGAGCTCGGAGAGCGGCGCGTATTCCAGCGTGCGGGTGGTGCCGTCGTCGCGAATATAGGTCAGATACCCCGCATTGCTGAAGCTTAGGGGGTCAAGCGGGTCGGTGCCCGCGCCGAGTTCCTGGGTGTCGGAATAGCCATCGTTATCGGCGTCGCTATCGCAAATATCGCCCACCCGGTCGCCGTCGAGATCGCTCTGGCCGAAGTTGGCGTAGAGCGGGCAGTTGTCCAGCATGTCGGGGATGCTGTCGCCGTCGCTATCCTGGGCGGCGTACTCGGGCATGCAGCCCAGGAAAAACTCCCGGGCGCGCAGCTCATTGGGACTTTCCGCCGGGCGATCCAGCACGACAAAACTCATCGACTGCGGCGTCGAAATAAACCGAGGCTCCACCATCGTGCTCAGGTCAAGATTATATCCGGGTACCGATTGGATAGCGCCTGATTCCAGGGAGTAGCGCGACATATCTCCGGAGTTTCGGTCCAGAATATAGAGATAATGACCGCCGGAAGGGATGATAAACGGAGACACCTCAGTGGCGCTCGAGGTCGCGGGAACCAGTGTTCGGCTGCTGAAAAATTGCCCCAGCGGATCGCTATAGCTCAGGCGTATCTTATCGTCGCCGGCGGCAATATCGGAGTAAAAAAGCACCCCTCCCGCAAGCAACTGCGTGGAGTACCAGGGGGCTTCGAATAGCAATGTTCCGCTATTGACGATTTGCGTGGTTCGCGACTCCAGATTCCAGCGTCGCGTGGCCCAGCTATAGCTGAGGAGACCGCCATCCGCCACGGTTTGCAAGAAAATCTGCTCATTCGTCGTGCTCGCAACGGTGGTGATCGCGCCGGGCAGCGTCATTTTGGGCCCCAGGCGCGCGGTGCCGTTTCGGCTCAGAAATAGCGTTTGATTGAAGGCCTGCCCCCCGGGGCTTGCGGCCCCGGGGGTCAGCAGATACTCGCCGCCTGCGCTCGGGGTGGCGTGGCGGTCAAATGCCGTAAATGGCAGGTCGGCGCCGCTCTTCCAGGTGCCCGAGAGGCGGTCGAGAATCTGCAGGGTCGCGACCGAATTGCCTTCCGAATCGGCGCCGCCAAAGACCGGAATCCAATCAAGATGGGTGGAGGCCGGAGAGGCAAAATCGGTGGCCGGGTAGGCGACGCTGCCGTAGTCCAGGACGCCGTCCACGGCGAGCGCGTGGCAATTCGGCGCGCTATCGCAGGCGTTTCCGATGCCGTCGTTGTCGAAGTCGAGCTGGGTGGGGTTGGCGGTGTTGACGCAGTTATCGAGCAGGTCGCCAACCCGGTCGCCGTCGCGATCGGGCAGGCACGCGCTTTGCGTTTCGGTGCCGATTGTCTCACCGGGCAATTGATTGAGCGTCAGGCAAGCCAGGTCGTCGCGCTCGGCGACGGCGCAGGCCGCGTCGGTGCCGTAGTCACAGGCGATGACACATAGTGCCTCGCCGGCCGACGGCCCGTGGGTGATCTGCTGGCAGACACTTCCCTGGGCGCAGCTGGCGTCCCCGGAGCAATCGGTGGTGCAATAATTCTGGCGGCATAGCCCACCCTCGCCGCAGTCGGCATCGTCGCTGCAGGTCGCGCCAATCACCGTGTCGGTGGGCGTATCGTCGACATCGTCCCCATCGCCGCTGGTGTCGTCCACAGCGTCGCCGTCGGACTGCTCGTCGTCCGCATCGTTCGTATGCGTGTCTTCGCCAGCATCCGACAGCAGGGCGTCCGATTTCTCAAATTCATCGAAGTCCAAAAAGCACGCGCTTGCTCCCAGGCTTGAAAAAGCAAAAAGCGCCACCATAGTCCAGGTGCGGCGTGCGCCGGGATTCGACATTCGGCGGGTCGACGTTTGGCAAGATTGGAGGCGCTGGGCGTTGAGCTCGGGTTTCATAAGACGTTTTGGGAAGAGAGTATTTGGGTCATTTTTGAAGGGCCGTCTGCCTTTCAGCTTATCACGATGTTTGGAGGAGTTACAATAAGGTTGGCTCACAAAAAGTATGATGGATCCGGGAGCCAGAATCTCACTATTCGGGGAGAATAATATGGGTCTGAAGAACTTTATTAAAGGGGTCGGGGGGCTTTATATGAGCGGGGAATCCGTGCAACGCGGGGGGCTGTATTTTGAGGCGGCCCCGCGGGTGGAATCGGGCGTAGTCATTCAGTGGTCGGTGGGTCCAGATGCCGGGCGTGTCGACCTGGCCGACGCGTTGCTCGCCGACGCCACGCGCCCCGAGCAACTTCAGCAGATGGTCGGATTTTGCGCGCGCAAAAAACTCCCGGTTGCGGTATGGCTGCTTAGCGGGGTCTGGTGTCTGCCGACTGACGTGGACTCGGTGGCGCGCTGGACGCTAAAATTGAGCGAGAGCGCCGGCAGCGCCGATATATGGATTGACCCGTTTGCGATGCCCGCGGCCTATCGACGCCGCCTCGGCGCTTATCTTCGGCGCGCGGGTGCCCGCTTGGGCGAGCCCGGCGCGCATTGA
>Ga0209075_1002224_pt1 | contig 17321 bp, 13 predicted proteins | sample Stecom2011_FD_187523 | JGI IMG/M metagenome (GOLD analysis project Ga0209075, IMG submission 187523) | Agricultural soil microbial communities from Utah to study Nitrogen management - Steer compost 2011 (SPAdes) (version 2) | ecosystem: Environmental > Terrestrial > Soil > Agricultural land...
TCAAGGCTTCCGGCTGTCCATGGCGGGCAACGCCGATCACCAGTCCCACGCCTGCTTGTTTTCCGGCCTGCACACCTGAGGTGGCATCTTCCAGCAGTACGGTATCCCGTAATGGAACGCCGAGCCGATGGGCTGCTTCCCGGATCTGGCCTGCCTTGTTTTTTAGCCCTTGGCGCTCGGTATCCAAGCCATCCACGATGGTGTCGAAGCGATCTTCGAGCCCGGCCCGGCGCAATACCAGCCGGCAATTCTTGCTGGCGGACACCACGGCGATTTTGAGTCCCTGTCGCCGCCAGGCGGAGAAAGCCCGCAGGCTGTCTTCATAAACCTGAACCCCCAATTGCTCCAGCTTCTGTAAAAACGTGGCATTCTTACGCCGGCTCAGGCCGTAAATGCTGTCCTGTTCGGGGGGATCATCCGGGGCGCCTTCCGCCACGGTAATGCCGCGCGCCGCGAAGAAGTCCCGGATGCCGGTCAACCGGGCCTTGCCGTCCACATGTTTCCGGTAATCCTCGGGGCTGAAAGGTGGCTGGGGGCGGTTGAATTCGGCGGCGTGAGATAGCAGGAAGTCGTCGAAAATCTGCTTCCAGGCCGCTTCATGGATTCGGGCGGTGTCGGTGATGACGCCGTCCATATCGGAAATGATGGCGCGCCAGGTCCGGGTTGGCATGGTTCCTCCTGGAATCGTTCAAGTCAGGGCGCAGACGTTTCTCGCACACAGGTGATGCTCGCTGCGGATCAGGGTGAACTGGCAGCTGTCCTGGGAGGCCAGGTGCCGGATGTGGCCGCGATAGGCCACGGTAATTGGCGGCGCCAGGGTGCGGTGGCTGTGGATTTTCAAATGGTCGTGGGTAATGGTGACCGTCAGCTGGTGACGCCGATAGCGCATGCGGAACTCCAGGCAGGTCAGCTCGTCGGGCAGGGCGGGGTTGAAGTGCAGGATGTCGGCGCGGGGCTCGATTCCGGTGAATCCCCGTTGTACCAGGTCGACGGTGCCGGCCATGGCGCCCAGGTGGATCCCTTCCGCCGTGGTGCCACCCTGAATATCGCTGATATCGCTGTTCAGAGCCTGCATGAAAAGGGGCCAGGCCTGGGCTCGGCTGATGCGACTTAACACCCAGGCATGCACGATCCAGCTCAGGGTCGAGCCATGTGAAGTGCGCTGCAGGTAATAGTTGACATTGCGGGGTACGATATCCCGGTCATACTCATAGCCCAGCCGCTCGAACAGGTAGGCCAGCTCCTCGGAAGAAAACAGGTAAAACAGCATCAGCACGTCGGCCTGCTTGGAGGCCTTGTAGCGGTTGACGTTGTCGTTTTCGGCTTCCAGAATCCGGTCCAGACGCTGGATGTCGCCATACTTTTCCCGGTAGCCGTCCCAGTTGAACTCTTCCAGATTCTCATAGCCTTCGAACTGGCTGATGATGCGATCGCCATGGAAGGGGATAACCAGATTACGGCTGATGCTGTCCCAGTGCCGGAGTTCCCGCTTGTCCAGTTTCAGCTTCTCCCGGAGTTTGCTGAAGCGTTCTTCCGGCAGGAGCTCGGCAATATCCCGTGCCCGACACAGCAGCCAGGCCGCCATCACATTGGTATAGGCATTGTTGTTCAGGCCCCTCTCTTCCTGGGGCGGCGTGTCGGGATAAGCGGTGTGGTATTCGTCCGGCCCCATCACTTCATGAATTTCATACTGGCCGGTTTTCATGTTGTAGCGGGCCTGGCTGGCCCAGAAGCGGGAGATCTCAAAGAACATTTCGGCGCCGTAGTCGTAGAGAAATTCATAATCCTCGGTGATTTCGTAATAGCGCCAGATATTGAGGGCGATGGCCGCGTTGATATGGCGCTGGCGATAACTGGTGTCGGGAAGCCAGCGGCCGGACTTGGGGTTGAGATGAAGCTTTTGGGTTTCCTCGCGCCCGGTACTGCCGCTCTGCCAGGGATACATGGCGCCCTTGAGTCCCGCCTCCCGGGCGTTGGCACGCGCCTCTTCAAGGCGCCGATAGCGATAGCGCAACAGGGCACGGGTGAGAATGGGAATGCGCAGCGTCAGGTAGGGGAAGATAAACAGCTCGTCCCAGAAAATATGGCCCCGATAGGCTTCGCCGTGCCAGCCCCGGGCGGGAACGCTCACGTCCTGGTCGATGCTGTGCAGGGAAACGGTCTGCAGCAGGTGGAAAATGTGCAGCCGCAGTTTCATGTTGGCATCATCGGTTTCAGGGGCTTCCACCTTGATGTCGCACTCTTCCCAAAGTTGCTTCCAGGCTTGCTGATGCTCATTCAAGAGCTCCTCGAAGGGGGCGGCCCGCATAATCGAGGTTTCTGCCGCGGTGAGGGGTTCGGTGATGGCCAGGTCCCGGGAGCTGTGTAGCGCGACCGTCTTTTCGATCCGCAGGGGCTGATTCTGTTGCACCGTCAGCGGGTAGAGCAGAAAGATCTGAGCATGGTCGGCCTCGAGCTGGGGTTCTGGATGGATGGGATGACCATCCTGGTAGAGGACATTTCTGGCCACCATGGCGATTTCGATGCGGGACTGTCGGGTGCGGACCTGCACGGCAATCGATTCCTCACCCAGCCGCCGGGTTCCCAGATGATCCAGATGCTGGCTCTCCAGCCCCCGATAACGGGCAACGCCTTCGTTGCGCACGTTGCCGTCCAGCCCCGACCGCAAGGTGATTTCCCCCGACCAGTTCTCGGGGGTCAGCTCCAGGGAAATCGCGGCCAGCCGCGGGTTCGCCATACTGACAAAGCGCTGTTCACGCCACCAGGTGATCCTGCCCTGGGGATCCTGAAAGCGAATACTGCGTTGCAGCACACCGGTCTTGAGAATGAGCTGAAGGCGATATTCCAGGGGGGTGAACTGATCGAGCCGAAACCAGTCCCCGTCGCCGATGCGGAAGGTGAGGGGCAGCCAGTTGGGTAGATTGACCAGGTCCTCGTTTTCCACTTCGCGACCGGCAACGGTGGAGGTTTGCCGGTCGTAGCAGCCGGCCAGATAGGTGCCGGGGTAATGGATGCTGTCGTTGTGGCAACAGGTAGACGCGCCCCGGGTGACAAAGTAGCCGTTGCCGGTCGCACAAAGCGCTTCCCGCAGGCCTTCGTGGGCCGGGTCATAATGGTCGTATTCCAGTATCCAGTTCTTCATCGTGCGGGTCCCGAACGAAAGAAGGGGCAGGTTCCGACGTGTGCCGTCCGGTTTCCAGTTAGGGCCGGCCTCTATAAAAATTTACAGTAAGGCTTGGATAATCCTTATGGAGAGCGACCGGGTTCTTGGTTGAGGAAGGCGCAGGATGAGCGCGCATCCTCAATATGGATTGTTTGAGAATATGGATTGCTTGAGGGTGGGCTCAGCGGCGCCGGAACCGGGCAGCCAGGCGCTGGCGCCAGTTGGGAGTGGGTTGCTCGGATGGTACGGGCCAGTGGGAGTCTTTGCTTTCACACTGGACGATACCATGAGCGCCCAGGCGCAAGCGCCAGCGCTGTGCCAGGGGGTGGGGCTGCTCTGGGCTGGTAAACACCAAAAGCAGGTTGTAGTCGTGCTGCTTCTCGATGGGGTGGGCCTCGATCGGCGCATTGGGATCGGCAGGGTCTTCACAGCTAAACAGTTGTTTGCCCGTGTTCTCGATCATTTCGCACAAGGCCTCGCAATCCAGTTCCAGACGCTCCTGGAGCTGATCCTTTTCCAGCGCACTCCTGTCCAGGGTGAGTCGTGAGCGGTAGCAGATGATCCACCGCTCTTCATTGGTGACCCATTTTCCGGAATGCTCCAGTACCTGCTGGGGCAGTTCGGGCAGTTTGCGATAATCCAGCCAGGCCAGCTGCTGAGCCAACAGTTTGCGAGTGTAGGGCATGAGCAGGCGGATCTTCCAGCGTGGCTTGCCCTTGCGTAACCAGCGGGTGATGGTGGCGATCATGTCGTCGCGGAGCAAATCACGCACGGCGTAGATCAGGGCGATCGTCAGCAGCAGGGTCAAAGACAGCTGCTGATTGCCGGCCCGGGTATTGAACAGGAAATAGGTGAACAGCGACATGATCAGCGTGGTTGAGGCCGCCTTGACCAACTTTTGGGTTCCCGGCCCCAGCTCAATGACTTTGGTGCGTAATACCACCGGATATTCCAACAGCCGGTGGTACAGACTCATGCGGTTCCACACCCGGGTCGGGTTGCCCTGCAGGTCGCTTAGGTATTCCTGTTCCCGGCGGTGGCGGTGCTCTTTGTGTAAAAAATCCCGAATCGCCTCTTGCAGCTCCTCCTCCTGTTGGGCGAACTCTTCCTGAGCCATGCATTCCAGAAAGAACTGCTCCGCGTGCCAGGAAAAATAAATGTCCAGGTGTCGGAAGTAGCGTTGCTGGCTGCTTTGTTCGGGTTTGGCGCGGCGTATGCGTGCGGCGAAATTCTGGCTCAGGCGCAGGGCCCGTTTGAGGGGCTCGGCGGCAAGTCCGGAGGCCTGGATCTGCTGACGCAGACGCTCCAAAGAGGCCCGGTATTGGAACAGCCAGGAGCCGTAGAGGATCTCGTAGTGTGGTGAGAGCAGCGTATAGGAACTGTCGGTTTTACTGGCCCGATCCTGGTCCGGCAGCCCCATCAGCCCGAAACGGTGGGAGATGGAGTTGAAGAAGAAGTCTTTCTCCGTCATCGTCCAGGCGGAAAAATTCCCTTCATGGGGGGTAAACAGATACATCTCGACCTGATAACGCCCGACCTCTTTCAAGGTGCGGGTAAACTGGAGGCGATAATCACCCTTGCGCTTCATTGAAAACATGTTTATCCCCAATAACAGCGTTATTCAGTCAGTCGAGATTGGATCTCCGGGCCGCTATCCGAGCTTTTTATCTTAGCATGAGCCGGCCGGAAGGCAGGCAGAAGCCGTCGCGCCAAGCGTGGTTTGACGCGGTCAGTTGATCGCTAAAAGGACAGCAAGGAAGAGAGCCTCATTACAGAGGGGATCTGTGCACAAGCCACTTCATGGCAGGATCCGGATACCTGTGCCACCATTCTAGAAGTCCCGCTTCACAATGATTAGTTAGTGTTTTCCCACATACTGGAGCAGGGACGGCTTGAAGTTGGCGAAAGAAACTCTCGGCGAACTGAGGAGTGTAGGGCAGATCTGGGTGTCTACCCGCAAAGCGCCAACCCTTTATAAAAGGTGGAGCCCAAAACCTGTCCAGACAGACATGGGACTGCCGCTAAAACTTATGCGCGGGAGTGGGCAGGCGCCATACGAAAAAAGCAGAACGGCGATATATCGGTCTGCAGGGATTTATAAGAAGAATTTTACAAAACATTGATTAGATCCCTGGTTCTTTTCGAACGCTTGGGGACTAATAAAGAAGTACTTTGCTGAATTACTAAGTAGAAGAGTCTCTACCTAGAAGGAAGAAATGGTGCCGAGGAGAGGACTTGAACCTCCACGGGGTTGCCCCCACTAACACCTGAAGCTAGCGTGTCTACCAATTTCACCACCTCGGCACTGACCGACAAACCTATGTCACTAAAGACTTTTTGGAGGAGCCTTTGTGGCGTTGCCTCTGTCAGTGGCGCGTACTTTACCGAGGGGCTGGGGTGTTGTCAACACTTTCTTTAAAGTTTGATGAAGAAATTCTTTTGCGCGCGGTAAGTTCGTGTAGGGAGTAGAGGGATGCGGCTATAATCGATACAAATTTCGCGCAGTGCTTGTATATGGATCAAGTCTCGATGCGCTCATTATGGAAAGTTAAATGGTAAAGAAGAAAGTAACAAAGAAAGACCCTCATTTTGCGCGTGAGGCGGAAAAGTACGAAAACCCCATCGCCAGTCGCGAATTCATCCTCGACCATCTGCAAAAAAGACAAGGGCCGGCAACGCTGCCGGAGCTTGCGCAGGAACTGAGTCTGACGGATGACACCTCCTACGAGGCATTACGCCGTCGCTTGATTGCCATGACCCGGGACGGCCAGTTGGCTTGTAACCGTCGTGGCGCGTATGGCGTGATCAGCAAAATGAACCTGGTACGGGGTCGTGTACAAGGGCATCGGGATGGTTATGGTTTTCTGATTGCGGAAGATGGCAAAGGCGATATTTACCTGCATGCCCGGCAGATGCGCACGGTTTTCGATGGTGATATCGCAGTGGTGCGCCTGGATGGTCTCGATGAGAAAGGGCGCCGCGAAGGTGTCATTGTCGAGGTGTTGGAGCGTAATACCCACATGCTGGTGGGGCGCTTCTTTGAAGAAGAAGGCGTGGCCTTCGTGGTGCCGGACAACCGCCGCCTGAATCAGGACATCCTGATTGCCCCCGAGCGCAAGCAGAACGCCCGCCATGGCCAGTATGTGGTGGTGGAAATCCTGCAGCAGCCCACGTTTCGCACCAAGGCGATTGGGCAGATCACCGAAGTGTTGGGGGATCACTTGGCCCCTGGCATGGAAATCGATGTGGCGATTCGTTCCCACGGTATTCCTTTTGTCTGGCCGCAGGAGCTGGAACAAGAGGTGGCGGGCCTCTCCAACGAGGTTAAAGAAGCCGACAAGAAGGCCCGGGTGGATATCAGACATTTGCCGCTGGTCACCATTGATGGTGAGGATGCCAAAGACTTCGACGACGCCGTGTACTGTGAAGTCAAAAAGGGCGGAGGCTGGCGTTTATATGTGGCCATCGCCGATGTGTCCCATTATGTCAGGCCCGGCACTGCCCTGGATAATGAGGCGGTACAGCGGGGCAACTCGGTGTACTTTCCCGATTATGTAATCCCCATGCTGCCGGAGATTTTGTCGAACGGCTTGTGTTCCCTGAACCCGGACGTGGATCGTCTGTGCATGGTGTGCGAGATGACCGTCAGTGCCCAGGGGCGGGTCAGCGGCTATAAGTTCTATGAAGGGGTGATGCGCTCCCACGCTCGGCTGACCTATACCAAGGTCGCCACCATGATGCAGGATGCCGGCTCCAAAGAAGGGCAGCGTCTACGGGAAGACTATCGTCCCCTGGTGCCTGCCCTGGAAAACCTCTATGAGCTTTACCATGCCCTGCGGGAAGAGCGTGAGCGGCGTGGTGCCATTGATTTTGACACGGTGGAAACCCGAATCATTTTCGGTGAGAACCGCAAGATTGATGAAATCGTCCCGGTGATCCGGAATGACGCTCACCGCCTGATTGAAGAGTGCATGCTGTGCGCCAACGTCTGCGCGGCCCGACTGCTGGAAAAATATAACGTGATCGGGCTGTATCGGGTGCATGAAGGGCCCACGGCTGAAAAGCTGGAGAATCTGCGCTCATTCCTGGGCGAGCTGGGGCTGAACCTGCGGGGCGGTGACAAGCCGACACCGGATGATTATCAGCGCCTGTTACAGGAAGTAGCGGAACGGCCAGATGCCACCCTGATTCAGACCATGATGCTAAGGTCTCTGAGTCAGGCGGTGTATACGCCGGACAATCAGGGTCACTTCGGTCTGAACTATAAGTCCTATACCCATTTTACGTCGCCGATCCGTCGTTATCCGGATTTGCTGGTGCATCGCGCCATCAAGAGCCTGATTCGCGGTGAGGGTGATGTGCCCAATGTGGTGCGGGTCAAAGGGGCGGCCCCGGTTCCCAAGCATGAGCGCTACCAGTATGACATGGGCCGGATGCTGGCCATGGGCGAGCATTGTTCCATGACGGAGCGTCGGGCCGATGAGGCTACCCGGGATGTGGCCAGTTGGCTGAAGTGCGAATACCTCCAGCAGCACCTGGGGTCAGACTTTGACGGGGTGGTCTCGGCGGTGGTGCCTTTTGGTCTCTTTGTCGAGCTGAAGGATTTGTATGTGGAGGGACTGGTGCATGTTTCTTCACTGAATAGCGACTATTACAACTATGATGCGGCCCGCCAGCGTTTGGTCGGCGAACGGACCGGGACCAGCTACCGGCTGGGGGACACCGTGCGGGTCAAGGTGGTGCGGATTGATCTGGCTGACCGCAAGATCGATTTTGAGCTGATTGGCCAGCCGGCGCGCCAGCGCAAGTCCAAGTCGGGCGGCAAGGGCGATGGTAAAGGCAAACGGGACGGCACCTTTGTGCCAGATGCTGATACCAAGCCCTCCAAGCAGGATAAGAAGACGGCGCGGCGCGCAACTAAACAGGAACTGCGGGAGGCAATCCTGGGCAAGCCGGGTGGCGGAAAGGCTCCGGGAGCGGGGAAAAAGACACGGCGTAGAAGCGGTAAAAAACGTTAAATGGCGTGCGTTGGTTTGATGAACGTTAATTCAAGTCTCGGTTGTTGAGAGCCCCATGCAGGAATTTGATTATATTTTCGGCATTCATGCCGTATCGACCTTATTGAAACGCCGCCCTAAGGATATTTCGCGCCTGCTCATTGCACGCGGACGGCGCGACCCGCGCATGCAGGAGTTAATGCAGCTCGCCCAGTCCAAGCACCTTCGCTGGGAGGAAACCACCAAGGAAGAGCTGGATCGCCTGGTTGAGGGGGTGCATCAGGGCGTGGTGGCCTGTTGCGAACTCACCCCGGAAAAGGGGGAGGGGGATCTGGTTGATTTGCTGGACGCCATTGAGGGGCCGCCGTTCCTGTTGGTGCTGGATGGTGTGACCGACCCTCATAACCTGGGGGCCTGCTTGCGGACTGCCGATGCTGCCGGCGTGCATCTGGTGATTGTGCCCAAGGACAAGTCCGCACCGCTGAATGCCACGGCGCGAAAGGTTGCCTGTGGCGCGGCCGATGCGGTGCCGGTGGTACGGGTCACCAACTTGGCGCGTACCCTGCGAGAGTTGCAGGAGCGGGGCATCTGGCTGGTGGGCACCACCGGCGATGTGGAAGCCACCATTTATGAGGTGGATCTGAAAGGCCCGCTGGCGTTGGTGATGGGGGCCGAGGAAAAAGGCATGCGCCGCCTGACCCGGGAGCATTGCGATTTGCTGGCTCAGATTCCCATGCACGGCGAGGTCAGCAGTCTAAACGTGTCGGTGGCAACCGGTGTGTGCCTGTTCGAGGCGGTGCGTCAGCGTCGCGGGATGCAGTCCTAGCGCTGCAAAAGACCTGCTCTGAAGTGGGTTTCTCTTGCGCGCCATGGCAAAGCTCACTAAAATGCGCGGTTCCGGAAAAACCGGAACGACTCCTTGCTTCTCCCGATGGGCGGGGGAGGCTGTCTAAACCGTAAGGAGAGACAATGCGTCACTATGAGATCGTGATCATGGTCCACCCGGACCAAAGTGAACAAGTTGCTGGCATGGTTGAGCGTTATACCAGCCAAGTAACCTCCAATGGCGGAACTGTTCACCGCCTGGAAGATTGGGGCCGCCGTCATCTGGCATACCCGATCAACAAGGTTCACAAAGCGCACTATGTGCTGATGAACATTGAATGCTCCCAGGAAGTCCTGGATGAGCTGACCCACAACTTCCGTTTCAACGATGCCATCATCCGTGATCTGGTTATCCGTCGTGACGAGGCTGTGACTGAAGCGTCCCCGATGATGAAGGCCGGCGATGGCCGCGAAGGACGTGGTGACCGTGAAGGTCGTGGAGATCGCGAAGATCGTCGCTCTTACTCTGAAGACGACCGCGCAGGCGATGCTGATGTCGATGCCGATGCTGACGGCGAAGACTCCGACGAGTCCGATCGCAGCTAAGCTCCATTGTCAGATTCAGATTAGAGAAGAGGATTAAGTCATGGCACGTTTCTTTCGCCGTCGCAAATTCTGCCGCTTCAGCGCAGAAGGTGTAAAAGAGATCGATTACAAAGATATCGAAACTCTGAAAGGCTACATTACCGAAACCGGTAAAATCGTTCCCAGCCGTATCACAGGGACGAAGGCGCGTTATCAGCGTCAGCTGGCGACCGCAATCAAGCGCGCGCGCTACATCGCGCTGCTGCCCTATTCGGATAGCCACAAGATCTAATTGCCTTTAGTTTTATGCGTACGTTAGCCGAGTTTATTTTGCGTGGGCGTACGCAGGCCACGATAGTGGCTGTAATCGCCGCGGCTCTGCCACTGTTGTTCTGGCTGAGTGCGGCGACTGTGGCCCTTGTGACGCTTCGCAAGGGAGCACAGACCGGTGCAGGGTTGCTGCTTTGGGCAGCTTTGCCCGCCCTGGGGTGGTGGATGGTCCGGCAGGACCCGCAGGTTATGATTATCTTGGTCATGGCCTGGTCGATGGCAGCAGTGCTGCGATCCACGGTCTCTTGGGTGAATACGCTGTTTAGCGGTGTCGCGTTGGCGGTTGTCGTAAGCTTTTTGCTCCCGGTGTTGGTGCCGGAGGTCCAAAAGCAGCTGACCACGGCCTTTGCGGATGCTTATCGAAGCATCTCGCCGGACATGGTTGAACAGTTAGGTGATCGGCTGGATATGGTGCTTGGCTCTTTGGTGGCCGGCGCTTTTGCCGCATCGCATTTGCTTCTGACGATCCTGAGCTTAATGCTGGCGCGTTGGTGGCAGTCGGTGCTGTTTAATCCAGGGGGCTTTCGCCAGGAGTTCCACGAATTGCGGATGCCGCCGCTTTATGCGGCAGCGGCGTTGATCGTACTGCTGGTTGGGCCGATGGTGCACATGGGAGCGCTCGGTATCGCACCGATTGTTCTGGTGCCCCTGATGATTGCCGGGTTTGCACTGGTACATGGCATTGTGGCTAAACGGGGCATGGGCGTTCAATGGCTGTTCGCCTTTTATGCGGTAGCGATATTCATGGGTCCCAGCACCGTATTTTTGCTGATGGTGGTAGCGGTCATTGATAGTTGGTTCAACTTCAGAGGCCGGGTCAGTAAACAATGACGCTGGTGGATGGCTGGATTTAGACAGGTTTTGATGAGGTAAGCGAGATGGAAGTTATCCTGCTCGAAAATGTACGTCGCCTGGGCAACCTGGGTGACAAAGTGACTGTAAAAGGCGGCTTTGGCCGTAATTTTCTGATTCCTTACGGCAAGGCAGTGCCTGCGACCAAGGAAAACCTGGAGCAATTCGAACAGCGTCGTGCAGAGCTTGAAAAAGCCGCTGCCGAGAAGCTGGCTGAAGCTCAGGCTCGTGCTGATCGCTTGAGCGGCAAAGAGTTCCAGATCGTTTCCAAGGCTGGTGATGAAGGCAAACTGTTCGGTTCTATCGGAACTCGTGACATTGCTGACGTGATCTCCGCTTCTGGCGAGGAAGTTTCCAAGGCAGAAGTGAAAATGCCTGAAGGCCCGATCCGTAACGTAGGTGAATACGAACTGGATCTGCAGCTGCACAGCGAAGTTATCACAACGGTCAAGGTCGTTGTTGTCGCTGAGTAAGCTACTCTGACTTGTGCGTCGCGCTGCGGCGTACTAGTCTTTTGAAGCCCGGGAGTACTTCCGTATTCTCGGGCTTAATTTTTTTATAGAATGAGCTCTCGGCTTTTAAGCCTGTCTGTTTTTTTCACTTCTTGAGTTGATCCTCGATAGTACGCTTATGACCGGAATGGTAGTTCAGCCCGCGCCAAATTCTGACGCTACAGCAGGTATCAAGGTTCCGCCGCACTCCTTGGAAGCCGAGCAGTCTGTGCTCGGCGGCCTGATGGTTGATAACAGCAGTTGGGACCGTATTGCCGATGAAATTGGTGAAGGGGATTTTTACCGCCATGACCATCGTCTGATCTTTAAGGCCATCGCCCGCTTGGCGTCGGACAGCCAGCCCTTTGACATGGTCACTGTGGCGGAAACGCTAAAAGGGACGGATGAGCTGGAAAGCGCCGGGGGCATGGGGTACCTCTCCGAGCTGGTGCGTAACATCCCCAGCGCCTCCAACATCCGGGCCTACGCAGCCATTATCAAGGAACGGGCCATGCTGCGTCGGCTGATCCAGGTTTCCCAGGAAATTGCCGATAGTGCCTTTAACCCGCAAGGGCGCAACAGCGTTGAACTGCTCGATGAGGCAGAACGCAAAGTCTTCCAAATTGCCGAAGACCGCCCTAACCAGGGTGGTCCCCAGTCCATCAACCCGGTATTGACCAAAACCCTGGAGCGGATTGATACCCTGTTTAACTCGGATGATGCCATTACCGGGATTACAACAGGCTTCAAGGACCTGGATAACCGCACCTCCGGGATGCAGCCATCGGACCTGATTATCGTGGCGGCCCGGCCCTCCATGGGGAAAACCACCTTTGCCATGAACCTGGTGGAAAACGCCCTGCTGAAGACGGGCAAGCCGGTCTTGGTGTTCAGTATGGAGATGCCGGCAGACTCCATTGTGATGCGGATGCTGTCGTCGCTGGGCCGGATCGATCAGACCAAGGTCCGGAGCGGTAAGCTCGAAGACGACGACTGGCCCCGTTTAACCTCGGCGGTCAATATGCTGAAGGACAAGCCTCTCTATATCGACGACACCCCCGGTCTCAGTCCTACTGAAGTACGTTCCCGGGCGCGCCGGGTGGCACGGGAAAACAAGGGCGAGCTGGGCATGATCATGGTGGACTACCTGCAGCTGATGCGGGTGCCCGGTATGACTGAAGGACGGACGGCGGAGATTTCCGAGATTTCTCGTTCCTTGAAGGCCTTGGCGAAAGAGATGAACTGCCCGGTTATCGCGCTGTCCCAGCTGAACCGGAGTCTCGAACAGCGGCCCAACAAACGCCCGGTGAACTCGGATCTGCGGGAATCTGGAGCGATCGAGCAGGACGCCGACGTCATCATGTTTATCTACCGGGATGAAGTCTACAACGATGACAGCCCCCATAAAGGGGTCGCAGAGATCATTATTGGTAAGCAGCGGAACGGTCCGATTGGCACCATCCAGTTGGCCTTCCTCGGCAAGTACACGAAATTTGAAGATCTGGCTCATGGCAGCTATGAAGGAGCTTATGAGTGACACGTCCGCTACGGGCCCACATTGATCTGGCTGCACTTCGCCATAACTATGCCTTGCTGGCCGGTATTGCCGGCCAGACCCAGTGTTACGGGGTCGTCAAGGCGGACGGTTATGGCCATGGAGTTGCCCGGGTTGTGCAGGCGCTGGCGGATACTCCCAAGTTTGCCGTGGCTTTTCTCGAAGAGGCGTTGGCCATTCGTGAGGCGGGGGTGGAAAAGCCCGTCTTGCTGCTGGAGGGCTTTTTCTCCGCTGCAGAGCTGAAGACCTGTGCCGAGCAAGGTTTTGAGGTGATGCTCCATGAGGCCTCCCAGATTGATAGTCTGGCCTTGGCGCAACTGCCGGGGCCCTTGGCGGTCTGGTTGAAGCTGAACACGGGCATGAACCGCTTGGGTTTTGCTCCCGAGGCTGCCCAGCAGGTGCTGGAGCGTTTGCAGGCGATGCCTCAGGTGAAAGTGCTGGGGGTAATGACCCACTTTGCCTGTGCCGATGTTGAAGACCTGGCGTCCGCTCGGCAGCAATTGGCGAAGCTTTTGGCGTTTCGTCAGGGGCCCGGGGCCGGGCTGCAATTTGCGGCGGCCAACTCGGCGGCACTGGTGGCCATTCCCGAGGCCCGTCTGGATTGGGCGCGCCCCGGCATTATGTTGTATGGCTGTTCTCCCTTTGCCCATCGCAGTGCGGCGAAAATTGGCTTAAAGCCGGTGATGAGCCTGCAGTCGGCGTTGATTGCGGTACGTGATCTGAAGGACGGCGACTTTGTGGGCTATGGGGCCCTGTGGCAGGCCAAGGCCAATGCGCGGATGGGGGTGGTGGCCGTGGGCTATGCTGATGGTTATCCCCGTCATGCGCCCCAGGGAACGCCGGTTGCGGTCAATGGCCAGCGCGTGCCTTTGATTGGGCGGGTGTCCATGGATATGATCACCGTTGACCTGACCGACGTGCCCTCGGCCAAGGTGGGTGACCCCGTGGAGCTCTGGGGGCAGGAGGTGAGTGTGGATGAGGTTGCCACATGGGCCGGAACAATCTCCTATGAATTATTAACGGGCGTGACCAAGCGGGTTCCGCGCTGTTACGATGATGGGCAGGCATAGCGCTGGAGGCGTTTCTGGATGACTGGGTGGAGTAACCCGGTTCATAGGTTCAGCCGAGGCAAGATGAAAGAATTGGCGAGAGGGGAGATCCTGTGAGGCTGTTGGTCACCGGTTCAGACACCATAGCGGGTCAGAGTATTCTGACGGCATTGAAGGCCAGAGGAGCTGATTGCATTGGCCTGGATAGTGGTTGGCCGCTGCAGGCAGATGCCATGACCCAGCTGGCTGAGCTTGAGCCCGGTCTTATTATCAATGCCCATGAGTTGTCAGATATTGCGCGCTGCGAGCAGGATCCGCAGCTGTGCCAATTCCATAATGAAGAGCTGGTGCACCGGTTGAGCGAGTATGCCGGTGCCAATCAGGTGCCATTGCTTCAGCTGTCCAGTTGTCAGGTCTTTGATGGCCAGAAGATGAGCCCCTACAAAGCGTCTAATCAGGTTAACCCCATCAATCGCTATGGCCAGTCCAAATGGCGCGCAGAGCGGCATCTGTTTGACTGTTTGCCGCACTCCATCGTGCTGCGTCTGGGCTGGCTGATCGAGCACAGCGCGGACAGTGTGCTGGGGCGGCTGATACAAGCCAAGAAAAATGGCACGGTCGCCTATTTCAGTGACGAGCACCGGGGGAATCCCACCGCAGGAGAGGATGTGGCGCGGGTGGTGGTGGCGATGATCCAGCAGGTCCTGTGCGATGCCCAAGTGTGGGGAACCTACCATTACGCGGGGGCGGAAGTGGTCTCCCGACTGGCTTTTGCCCGCAGTGCGGCGGAGCTGTTTATGGATGCCCGGGAGGTCACCGAGCTAGTGCTTTGTGCCACGCCAGAGCAGGTGGCCCAGGTTCCAGAGCCCCTGAACGCCTCGTTGGCCTGTATCCGCATTCGAAACACGTTCGGTATCAAGCAGCGCCCTTGGCGTCATTACTTGCCGGATATCATTGAACAGTCTGTCAAACCACAGCTCTCCGCCTGGGGCGGAGCCTCGTCTTCCCAGCTGTCGGTTTCTTCCTGACGTGAGGAGTTCGAGCTCCAGAACTGGAGCTCGACGGAGCTCGATTAGGCGTTTGCCGAGACCGGAACGCAAGGCGTGTCGGGGCGCAGCACCTGCTGCAGTGCTTCCATATCGTTGATGGTCACTTCCCGGCCCTGTACGGTGATATAGCCTTTGCTCTGAAAACGGGTAAAGACACGGCTGACCGTCTCCACTGCAAGTCCCAGATAGTTGCCGATGTCGTTACGTGGCATGGGCAGGCGAAAATCCGTATTGGAGAGCTTGCGGCGCTTGAACCGGCTGGACAGGTTCAGCAGCAAAGAAGCAATGCGCTCTTCGGCGGTGTTTTTGCTGAGCAGCATGGACAGCTGGCGGCTTTCCTGGATTTCCCGACTCATCAGCTGGAAAAAATGATGCTGGAGCGTGGGGATTTGAGTCGCCAGGCTTTCCAGTTTATCCAGAGGGATTTCGCAGACGCTGGTCCGTTCCAGAGCCTTGGCCGAGCAGGAATAGCTATTGGTGTTGATGCTGTCGAGGCCGATGATCTCACCAGGCAGGTAAAATCCGTTGACCTGTTCTTCACCTTCTTCACTCAGGGAATAAGTCTTGATGGCGCCACTGCGGACTGCGAAGCAGGAAGTAAACGGCGTTCCCTGCTTGAAGATGTAATCTCCACGATTCAGTATGCGGCCTTGTTTGATAATGTCTTCAAGACGCTCGATCTCTTCCTGATTTACTGCGATGGGAAGGCAAAGCTTGCTCAGGCTGCACTCGTTGCAGCCCCGATTTAGCGGGGAGGGCGGGTTTGTACAGTGAGTAACCTTGCTGTTCATGCTGTGGGGGACCTCTCTACATACTCCCCAAAGGATAACCAAAGATTGACATAAAGCAACTAAAACCCAGATCCCTGGTCGGGTGAATATGCTTATTGACCTTCCGGGTATCTCATTGCCTGGCTTTTAATGGGTTGAATATAGCCGCCACTTCCAAAGGCCAGCTGTTGCCGGTCGATCAGGCTGTAGTACTGATCCAACTGATCCACATTAACGCCAAACATGTTGTCGATAATACTGATGGCGCCCAGGCCGAGGCCAAAAACGTGGTTTAGAAGGGGGGGGCTGGTTGACGTTTGGTCGGTGAACACATGGCCGTTACGCTCATAGCCTCGTTTTGAAAGTACGGGCTCCAGGCGCTCCAGGGCGCTGGGCAGATCCAGTTGCTTGGCATTGGTGGTGGTTGCGGTAGCCGCTGCCGCGTAGGCCGGGTGCGGGCTCAGGCAGATTGCATTGAGCTTGAGATCCGCGGCCCTGCGCGCCACCTTTTCCACTTCGTTGCGCTTTTTCAGGTGGCGATAATCCAGGCAGGTGCTGATATTGCTGAAGCCATAGCGCCGGAGGAGCTGCACAAAGTTTTTCAGGTCCTTTTGGGGGTGTGGGGTGAGTGCGGTAAAGTCACTCAGGAAAATATCGGTAAACCCGAGCCCACGGGCCAACGCAATGATGCTGTCGTCTTCGGGGATATCGGGAAGCTCGAACACAAAACGGGTGGTTTGATCCTGCCGTACCGAGAAGCTGCGGTTGAGGTAATAGAGAACCTCCGTCATTTCCGCAGGCTCCAGCAGGCGGGTCATGTCAGCTGGCCAATAAAGGCGGCAGAGACGGCGGTTTTTGCTAACCAAGGAACCCAGAATACGGATTTCGCTGACAAGATGGTCGAGATAGGTTCGCAGTACCTGTTGCCGGCCGCCTTTGGAGAGTTGCCGGCTCGAGCTGGTCGCCGTTTGCAGCAGTGGCATATTCAACACGATGGCATAGTCGGACTGACTATGGTTGCTGTTGAGAATGGCGTTACGAAACCCCTGACTTGAGAAGTCCCGATCCAGATTAAAGCTAACCGCGGGCGTGGAGGTTTTTTCCCGTCCTGCCCCAACGCTTTCTAACCAATATTGTGCGGCCAAATAGGATTGCATGGATATTGCGTGCCAGTATCGCGCCAACGACGGCCATGTCCAGGTGGTAGCCCTGAACAGGCCTGGCGGAAGTGCAGTGAATTGTGCGCTCATGCTCGCATGCCTCTTACGTTAACAGACTCGGCAAAAGTGTTCTTTCAGACAGCTTTCTGACAAGAAAATGCTTTTAAGAACATTAACGAAAAAGTGTAATTTCTGAGCATCAAACGGCTTTATGTAGTCTAGAGATCCCACTCGGAGTGCCCTTGACTTGCATCAAGGAGCAAACGATTTAGGGACTAAAGGTGCTGACTGGATGATACCAGTCAATTTCAGCCGGAGATCCGGGCCGGGGAGTTGGGGGCAGATGGTTGAGGATGATGGCAACAGGGGGAGCGGGACGCACCGGCTGGCGCGCCCCGAGGGCCTGAGAAAGGCGATAACAGTTACTGGCTGAACTTCTCGAACACCAGGGAGGCATTGGTGCCGCCGAACCCAAAACTGTTCGACAGAACCCGG
>Ga0209075_1002225_pt1 | contig 17306 bp, 15 predicted proteins | sample Stecom2011_FD_187523 | JGI IMG/M metagenome (GOLD analysis project Ga0209075, IMG submission 187523) | Agricultural soil microbial communities from Utah to study Nitrogen management - Steer compost 2011 (SPAdes) (version 2) | ecosystem: Environmental > Terrestrial > Soil > Agricultural land...
ATTAATTGTTTGGTTTCTAATTGTTTGGCTGTTGTTTATTAAGATTTTATTAACAGTCATAATTCCCAATCTAATAATGTTTTGAAGTTTTAGCCATACAAAATGACAACAAAAATTATTTGTTTTTGACAAAAATGTTGCTTTTTTGTGTTTGTTTGTGTAATTTCACAAAATCAAACTTTCCTTACACAATATTATCTCACCCATGTCAAATGAAATTAAGAACGAAAAGTGGAGGGGGCTTTTCCAAAAACAAAAATCTAAAACAGCTTCTAATCCTGAAGTTCCAGCACTTATAGATAGTTACTATTTTATTTATGACTGTGACGTAAACAAATTTTCTTTTATCAATTCTGCTTTTAAAACGGTTACAGGGTATGACCCTGAAACTTTTGATATTGATAAACTCATAGATATCATCCATCCGGACGATAAGTCTTATTTCTTTGCTTGCGAAGAAAAAGATTTGGCATTCACCAACAATTTGCTCTTTAACGAGCATTTTAGATATTTGTTTACTTATACGTATCGTATTTTGACAGCCTCAAACCAGTATATCCGCATAAGACAAACTTGTCAGGCGTTAGAAGTGAATAACCAAGGACATCTTACGAAAACTTTGGTTAGTCATCAGAAAATAGAGGACTTTGAGGAGCGACCTATTAATGATCACAGAATTTTTGATAAGACTCGAAATATCTATTTAGATTCCGAAAACTGTTATAAACTCACCAAAACCGAATTGAAAATTCTTCAGTTAGTTCAAGAGGGACTAAGTAGTCGAGAAATAGCAACTGTGCTCTGTAAAAGTAAACATACAATTATAACACATCGAAAAAACATCTTGAAGAAGACAAATTCCGATAGTTTTATTCAGCTGTTGCGTAAGTTGAACTTTTCTTAGTTATCGAATTAGGGAAAAGTGTCCTTTTATGGTTTTTCCATCTAGACGGATGACAAACCAATAATCGGTTGAAGGGAGCATATTGTTGTTGAATGTTCCATCCCAACCCATATTCTGAGCTCGGAAGCTATGTACTAATTTTCCAAAGCGGTCATAAATTTCAACAACAGCTTCGGGATAAGCTATGGATAACATCGGGATTCTCCAATAGTCATTGACTCCGTCCCCGTTTGGGGTGAAAAATTTCGGATAATTCAGTACGGAGATTCGCTCTGTGATAATTCCACAACCATTAATGTCTCTTACGAAAATCAAATGTTGGCCTACAGAAAGACTCATAAAGGTATTTTCTGTTTGATAGTGAATGCCGTCAAGCGAAAATTCATAGATTCCGTTTCCTTCTACATAAATCGTGACAGAACCTCCTTCTGGGTTAAAATCATTTACTTCAACTGATACAATCTCTGCTTTTGAAGAAAGATTCACTATAAACGTTTTAGAGGCTTCACACCCAAAGTAGTTTTTGAAACTCACCGTGTATTGCCCAATTTGCTGAACCGAAACAGTTTGTTGATTTATGATTTGGCCATTGATACTCCATTGATAATCATAATAGCCATTTGGAGCCGAAAGCATCAGACTTTCGCCTTCACACAAAAACAAACTCTCTTCATTAATATCTTCTCCAAAAGAGTGTACAATGAGGTTAAACCACATTATTCCGAAACAATCTCCGTTTAAAATAACTTTTACGTAAATAGTATGGTTATTTGTGGCTTGGTAACTTTGATATTCCTGAATATCAATAGGGTTCAGGTTCAAGAGTGCTTCTTCGTAACTCGAATAGAGCATATAAGTGGCTCCTGTAGGTAATTGAGCCTCTATATCCGGAAAGTTTAAGGTTAAGTCAAAAGTGGCAATTCCGGTGAAATTGTCATCGCAAGCCTCTAAATCACTTGGATTTTGAAGGGTATTGCTAGTTGTCCAGAGCGAAAGTTCAGCAATGTCAAAACACCCGAAACTATTACTTACACGAGTGTAAATAGTTAAATTTTCTGCCGAATAAACAAAATTTGTAGGGTCTTCAATCGGATTGGTATTGTTGAGAGCCTCCTCTTCGGATAAGAAATACGAAAAGGAATAATTTTCAGGATTAGTAATAAACTGATTTTCTGCGGCTGTCAGGTTGAAAAAAGTTTCGCCAGCAGGGGTTTCACACTGAGAGAGCGAGGCGCTGTTGGCAATGGGATTCGGAGAATATTCAACAGAAACAGCACCTCTTAAAATACAGTTTCCGTTGGATACGATTACTTCTACTTCATATTCGCCTTCTTGAGTTACCTGATAGGTTGATGAGTTAGCCCCGTTGATGGGTTGATTATTTCTAAACCATTGATAGCTGGTTGCATCTTCAGAAAAAGCATCTAAAGTCAAAACTTCGTCTCCACATAAAGGGTTTTGTGTAACGATAAGTCTGTCATCTCCTAAGTTGATATTTCCGTTAAAACTTCCTCCTTTTAAGAAAACAGCTGAATCGTAAAGATTATTCCCTTGGTCGGCAATCACTAATTTGATGTGATATAATTCTCCGGGAATAATTTCAGATTGAGCTGTCATCACCACAGTTTGTCCGTTGAAGTTTGTCGGGTGTTCAATCGAATTAAATCCCCCGAAATACTCTTCGTTAGCAGCCGGACAAACCCCTTCGCCTCTAACGGTGTTTACTTTTACAGGAATATTCGTATTCGGAATTACGGCCAGGTTTTGGTAAGGCTCATTTCCATTTACACGCTTGAGTAAAAAAGCGAACCCGTCTGTATAGTTACATTGGTTAGTTGAAGTGATACTTGTTAGATATTGTTCAGAAGCGAACACATAATCAAAGCTGATTTTATTTGTTTGAGCTACGAAGTCAAATTCCAATATAGTAGCATTAATGGTATTGTTGATGTCGAGAGCTTGTTCTAAATCTTGATCGCCTTCCCAGCTTGTAGGTCCTTCACTTAGTAAGGAATTGTTAGGACCAATAGCTGATGTTGCTCTTCCGGTAGATAGAATAATACCTTCATCTAAATAGAAATCGCTGTTACCTTTGTTAAAATATCCGAAACTATTGCCTTCTGCAAATATCCATCCGGAAACATATACATTTGATATTTCTATACAGTCTTGTCCGGCCCCAATAAAAACATCTTTTACTAACTGCTCAGCTGTGTAGTTTTCGTCAACTGTGATGTATTGAGCTTGGGCCGAGAAACTAATTCCTAACAAAAAGAAGATAATAGCTTTGTAACAAATTGTATTGCTGAACATTGTGATTTTTTTGTGAGGCAAAGGTAAGTTTTTTTGAAGTTTATACTTAAGAATACTACGTTAAGAATTGTGTTAATATATAAGTAGTTACATGAAAAAGCTCATTGGATTCTTTTTTTATGGAGTACAGAAATGAGTTCTTAATTAAATTTCATACTTTTGTGACTGACAAAAATTACTTATGAGCCGAAAAGTTTTACTTTCTTCGAAAGAAATCAATATAATTCTGCATCGGTTGGCTTGTCAGCTTATCGAAAATCATCTGGATTTCTCAGACACTATTCTTATCGGAATTCAGCCCAGAGGAACACTTTTTGCCAAGAGAATTAAAACGATACTCGAAGAAGAATATAAAGTAAAAGACGTAAAACTCGGATTTTTGGATATTACTTTCTTTAGAGATGACTTCAGACGAAGTGACAAGCCTCTAGAGGCCAACAAAACACAAATCGATTTCTTGGTAGAAGGCAAAAAAGTAGTGTTTATTGATGACGTACTTTATACCGGAAGAAGCATCAGAGCTGCTCTAACCGCGATTCAATCTTTTGGACGTCCTTCAGAAATAGAACTTTTAACCCTTATTGACAGACGCTTTTCTAGACATTTGCCCATTCAGCCCGATTACCGAGGTCGTCAGGTAGATGCTTTCGGAGACGAAAAAGTAAGAGTCTGTTGGAAAGAACAAACCGGAGAAGACATTATTTATCTCGAAAAAATATAATCGCAACTAAGCAAAAATGAAAGCATTAAGTGTAAATCATCTGCTCGGAATCAAATATATCACTCCAAAGGATATTGAACTTATTTTTGAAACGGCAGATCACTTTAAAGAAGTTATCAATAGACCTATTAAAAAAGTTCCTTCGCTTCGAGATATAACCATTGCCAACATATTTTTTGAAAACTCTACCAGAACCAAACTTTCGTTCGAACTAGCTCAAAAAAGGCTTTCAGCAGATGTTATTAGTTTTTCGGCAGCACAATCTTCAGTTAAAAAAGGAGAAACGCTTGTAGATACCGTAAACAACATTCTTTCGATGAAAGTTGATATGGTGGTGATGCGACACTCTAGTGCCGGAGCAGCTGAGTTCTTGTCAAAGAATGTAAAAGCAAGCATTATCAACGCCGGAGATGGAGCTCACGAACACCCAACACAAGCTCTGTTGGATTCGTTCACAATTCGTGAAAAATTAGGTGATGTAGCAGGCAAAAAAGTGGTGATTGTCGGAGATATTCTTCACTCGAGAGTAGCTATGTCGAATATTTTTGCCTTGCAAATGCAAGGAGCCGAAGTGAGAGTTTGCGGCCCAAAATCTTTAATCCCGAGACATATCGAGAAATTGGGGGTAAAGGTTGAAAGTAACCTTAGAGAAGCTCTTAATTGGTGTGATGTAGCCAATATGCTTCGTGTACAGAATGAGAGAATGGAAGCAAGCTATTTCCCCAATACTAGAGAATATTCACAACAATTTGGGCTTACGAAAGAAATTCTGGATTCATTGGATAAAGAAATCGTCGTAATGCACCCAGGACCAATCAATCGCGGTGTGGAAATTACTTCGGATGTAGCGGATTCGAAACAATCCGTAATTTTGGAACAAGTAGAAAACGGCGTAGCTATCCGAATGGCGGTGATTTATCTTCTAGCCTCGAAATTGTAATTCATAGACTTTGTATAAAACAAAAAAGCCTCCTGAAAAGGAGGCTTTTTATTAGTCGGTAATTTCATTTCCTTTATCATCAAAGAAATGGTATTCTAAATACGTGTAAGCGTCACGAGGTATAACTTTTATCCATTTTTTGTATTCCATAAACCATTTGAAACGTAAGGATGGAAAACCTTTTGTCAAATAGGCTGCCACAAAAGGATGAGTGTTGAGTATCACGGTTTTGTGGGTTTTAATAATGCTTTCTAAGTCCGTTTTAATTTTATCTATGATTAAAATCGGAGCTTCAATTTTTCCGTTGCCGTTGCTCGGATTTTCTTCTTCTGTTTTGATATTTACTTCCGGACGAACTCTTTGTCGTGTGATTTGAATGAGTCCGAATTTGCTCGGAGGCAGGATTTTGTGTTTAGCTTTGTCATCGCTCATTTCTTCTCTCAAGAAGTCATAGAGTTTTTTGCGGTTTTCGGAGCTCGACATATCGATAAAATCCACTACGATAATTCCTCCCATATCCCGAAGTCTTAGTTGTCGGGCAATTTCAGAAGCAGCGATCATGTTAACCTCCATGGCTGTTTCTTCTTGATTTTGAGACTTGCTGGAGCGGTTTCCACTATTTACATCGATTACGTGAAGTGCTTCTGTGTGTTCGATAACCAAATAGGCACCTTTGCTCATAGAAACCGTGCGGCCAAAAGAAGTTTTAATCTGTCTTTCGATATGGTATTTTTCAAATAAAGGCAGTTCTTTTGACTGGTAAAGTTTTACAATTGACACTTTATCTGGAGCGATTTCTTGTAGATATTCTCGAGTTTGATAATATAAATCTTCGTCATCTACATGAATTCCGGTAAAAGAGTCGTTAAAAACATCTCGAAGTATAGAGGAAACACGGTTAACTTCTCCTAATACTTTTGACGGATGATGGGCTGTGGGAATACGTTTGCACATGGCCACCCATCTTTCGAAGAGGTTTTGCATGTCTTTGTCGAGTTCGGCTACTTTTTTGCCTTCTGCGACAGTTCTTACAATTACCCCGAAACCTTTTGGTTTGATGGACATCACCAAACGTTTGAGTCTTTCTTTCTCTTCTTTGGATTCTATTTTTTGAGAAATAGAAACTCTATCTGAAAAAGGAACCAACACGACGTAACGTCCGGCAAGCGAAAGTTCTGAGCTGATGCGTGGTCCTTTGGTGGAAATAGGCTCTTTTACTACTTGAACTAAAACAGATTGATTAGCACTCAACACATCTGTAATGGTTCCGTTTTTGTCAATTTCTTTCTCGAATGGAAAGTTTTTGAGCGAATAATCTTTTAATTTACCTGCGCTTACAAGTTTGATGAATTTCAACAAAGAGGCCAAATTTGGTCCTAAATCATGATAATGTAAAAAGGCGTCTTTTTCGAACCCTAAGTTTACGAAGGCTGCATTCAGTCCTGCGACGGGTTTTCTTATTTTGGCGATAAAAATATCACCGACATTAAAGGTATTACCACTGTCGGTTTTGTCTTCCTCTTTGTGTAATTCTATTAGTTTTCCATCTTTTAATAAGGCAAAATCTACCGCATTTGAACCCGAACGTATAATTAATTCTTTATTCATTGCTGCAAATTTTTATCCAAACTTCATTTTGCTTTGTAGGGTTAAGGTTGCAAAACTTCATGCCTGACACAAAAAAGTTCAGATGGATTAAACATTATTTTTACAGGTTTTATCCCGTTGGGACGGCTTGAATCCCTTTTCAAAGAACGTCGTAAAAAGCCGAAAAAGTAGTACGAGACTACTTTTTCTTCTTATGACGGTTAGCTCTTGCTCTTTTTTTACGTTTATGAGTAGCTACCTTATGTCTTTTTCTTTTTTTACCACTTGGCATAGCAATACGTTTTTATGATGTTAATATTATTTTTTAACTACTTTGGTTTTGGTTTTTACTGCTTCAACAAACACTTTTGCCGGTTTAAAAGAAGGGATGTTGTGTGCAGGGATTTTGATGGTAGTGTTTTTAGAGATGTTTCTTCCGGTTTTTTCTGCTCTTGTTTTGATAATGAAGCTACCAAAACCTCTCAAATACACGTTGTCTCCTGACTCTAATGAGGTTTTAACCTCTTCCATAAAAGATTCTATTGTAGCCTGAACGTCAGCTTTTTCTACTCCTAGTTTTTCGGAAATTTTCGCTACGATATCTGCTTTTGTCATCGTTATTTAATTTACTATTATGTTACTCAATAATTTGGGTGGCAAATATACGAATTAAAAAAGCATATTTTCAAACTTAATTCACTAATTTTAACCCTTCGTCTTAAAATATTCTTAAAACAACCTTCTCTTTTTCAGGCAAATCGTTATTGGAATCCCTTTTATAAAAGCATGAAAACGCAAAAAAACAGAAAAAAAATTGTAAAATCCACTTATTAACAGTAATTTTGTGGGATAACAATGACTGACGTTTTTCAAATGAGTGATGTTATCAAAATTGTTGATTCTCTGGAAGATAAAATCAAGAAATTGATTTCTAAGATTGAGCTTCTAGAACAAGACAATAGGCTTTTAAGGGCAGAATTGTCTGAAAAAGAAAGCCGTCAGCAAGAGAGTTATAAGCAAATTCAGGATTTGCAAGCTCAGATAACCGCTCTGAAAGCAGCAAATGCATTGTTGGGCAGTGACGATTTTAAACGAGAAACAAAAACCAGAATAAATTCCCTCATCAGAGAGATTGATTATTGTGTGGCACAATTGTCAGATTAATTTTAATATGAGCGAAAAACTAAAAATAAAAATATCAATAGCTGATCGGGTTTACCCGCTTACTATTGATTATGCTCAGGAAGAGGCTCTCAGAGCAGCTTCTAAAAAAATTGATGTGATGATTAAGCAATTTGAAGAAAATTATGCGGTGAGAGATAAGCAAGATGTGCTTGCGATGTGTGCGTTGCAGTTTGCTTCACAATTAGAACAGAAAAAAAATGAAACCTTTGCTATTGGTGAAGAAACAAAAAACAAACTCACTCAAATAGATGAGCTTCTGACGGAGTATCTCAATCGTTCTTAGACATAAAAACAAAAACACTGCCTGCTTTTTGGTTTACATTTGATAAACTCAACACTTACAAATTAAAATAGGTGAATCTATGTGAGTAGAATAGGCTGTCATTTCAGACAGAAATTCGATGCACATGCTAGCCTAAAACTTGTCTTTTACGAGTTTATGCAATCTATCCAAATAGCAGGCTTTTTTATATACACCTTATACTAAAAATAAATTAACTAACAATGAATACACTAATGATAATAGGCTGTCTGGTGGCAGGAGTGATAATAGGGTTGATTATCGCAAAGATAATCGAGAAAAATAGTGGATCAACTCTAATCAAAAATGCCAAAGCTGAAGTAGCAGCAATGCTAAAGGAAGCAAAATCTGAGGCAGAAGCAATAAAAAAAGACAAAATTCTTCAGGCCAAAGAGAAATTTATCGAATTAAAAGCAGAACACGAACAAGTAATTCTGGCTCGTGATAAAAAGATAGCAGAAGCTGAAAAACGTACACGAGACAAAGAATCACAAGTTTCTAACGAACTAGCTCGAAACAAAAAGCTAAACGAGGAGATGGAAGCGAAAATCGCTGACTATAACCATCGTCTTGAAGCTATCGAGAAAAAGCAAGAAGAGATCGACAAAATGCACAAAAGTCAAGTTGAACAACTTGAAATGATTGCCGGGCTTTCTGCTGAAGATGCGAAAAATCAATTGATAGAGAGCTTAAAAACTGAGGCAAAAGCTCAGGCGATGGCTTATATGCAATCTACTCTAGAGGAGGCCAAACTTACTGCTCAACAAGAGGCTAAAAAAGTTATTATTAACACTATTCAACGTGTCGGAACCGAAGAAGCTATCGAGAACTGTGTCTCTGTTTTCAATATTGAATCTGATGACGTAAAAGGTAGAATCATTGGCCGTGAAGGTAGAAACATTAGAGCACTTGAGGCTGCAACCGGTGTAGAAATCATCGTGGATGATACTCCGGAGGCTATTATTCTTTCATGCTTTGACCCTGTAAGAAGAGAAATTGCTCGTTTGGCGCTTCATAAATTAGTTACAGATGGCCGTATTCACCCGGCCAGAATTGAAGAGGTGGTCGCTAAAACTGCTAAACAAATCGAAGACGAAATTATTGAGGTGGGTAAACGTACGGTTATCGACCTTGGAATTCACGGACTTCATCCTGAACTTATTAAAATCGTTGGTAGGATGAAGTATCGTTCTTCCTACGGGCAAAACCTTTTACATCACTCTCGGGAAGTTGCTAAGCTCTGTGGTATCATGGCTGCAGAACTTGGACTTAATGCTAAATTGGCAAAAAGAGCCGGTCTATTGCATGATATAGGAAAAGTCCCTGAAACAGAAAGCGAACTACCTCATGCTATCTTGGGTATGCAGTGGGCTGAGAAATATGGTGAAAAACCAGAAGTATGTAATGCTATCGGGGCTCACCACGATGAAATTGAGATGACAAGCTTGTTGTCACCAATTGTTCAGGTGTGTGATGCTATTTCTGGAGCAAGACCTGGAGCAAGACGTCAAGTATTAGATTCATACATCCAAAGATTAAAAGATTTGGAAAATATCGCTTACGGATTCCAAGGTGTGAAAAATGCTTATGCTATTCAAGCGGGTAGAGAGCTACGTGTATTGGTAGAAAGCGAAAAAGTATCAGACGAAAAAGCAGCAAACCTTTCGTTTGAGATTTCTCAGAAAATCCAAACAGAAATGACTTATCCTGGTCAAGTGAAAGTTACGGTTATTAGAGAAACTAGAGCTGTAAATATTGCGAAATAAAATTTATTTACCTATATAATTAATATATTAAGGTCGGAAATTACTTCCGGCCTTTTTTGTTTTGTTTTTGTGTGTATATGTAATACCCCCTATTTTTGTAGGGGTTCGATATGAAAAGTATGATTTTTGGATTAAAATGTAAAAAAATTTTAGGGGTGTTGTTTGGTATAAGTGTATTTTTTATACATTTGCCCTGTAAAACATAGGGGTTAAATCATTTAAAACATGAATTATGTCAACTTTTAGATTTCAAGCTATTAAAGAGGCTACTTCTAGACAAGCAGTACCTGTTGAAGAATTAGATCGCAAATCGGTTATCTTCGGACAAAATGTGTTCAATGATAAAGCGATGAAACAATTTTTAAATCTTGATGCTTATAAAGCACTTAAAGATGCTATCAACCACGGGAAAAAAATCGACCGCAACATGGCTGATCACGTGGCAACAGGTATGAAGCAGTGGGCTTTATCTAAAGGTGTGACACATTATACGCACTGGTTCCAACCGTTAACCGGAACAACGGCTGAAAAACACGATGCGTTTTTCGAAACATCATTTGATGGGAGCGAACCGGTAGAAAAATTCTCAGGAAGTGCTTTAGTGCAACAAGAGCCGGATGCATCGAGTTTCCCGAACGGAGGAATCAGAAATACATTTGAAGCTCGTGGATATACCGCTTGGGACCCAACATCTCCTGCTTTTATCTACGGAACGACATTATGTATCCCGACTGTATTTATTTCATATACGGGGGAGGCATTGGATTTCAAAACTCCACTTTTAAGAGCTCTTAGCGCAATTGACGAAGCTGCTACAGAAGTTTGTCATTATTTCGATAAAAACGTAAAAAAAGTTACTCCAACTCTTGGTTGGGAACAGGAATATTTCTTGGTAGACAAAGCTTTGGCAGCTTCAAGACCAGATATTTTGCTAACAGGAAGAACACTTTTAGGACATACATCTGCTAAAGGACAACAATTAGAGGATCACTACTTTGGCTCTATCCCAACTCGTGTATTGAACTATATGAGAGATTTGGAAAATGAGTGTATGTTGCTTGGAATTCCTGTAAAAACTCGTCACAACGAGGTAGCTCCAAATCAATATGAGTTGGCTCCGATTTTCGAGGAAACTAACCTCGCGGTTGACCACAACTCATTACTAATGGATGTAATGCAAAAAGTGGCTGAGCGTCATCATTTTAAAGTATTATTCCACGAAAAACCATTCAAAGGAGTTAACGGCTCAGGAAAACACAACAACTGGTCATTGGCAACCAACACAGGAGTAAATTTGCTTAGCCCAAGCAAAACACCAATGAACAACTTACAGTTCTTGACTTTCTTTATCAATACGATTAAAGCGGTTCAAACTTATGAAGAATTGTTGAGAGCTTCTATTGCTTCAGCAAGTAACGACCACCGATTAGGAGCCAGTGAAGCGCCTCCGGCTATCATTTCAATCTTCATCGGAAGCCAATTGACTAAAGTATTAGAAGAGCTCGAAGGAGTTTCTAAAGGAAAACTTTCTCCGGAAGAAAAAACGGATTTGAAATTAAACGTAGTAGGTAAAATTCCGGATGTATTGTTAGATAATACAGACAGAAATAGAACTTCTCCTTTTGCGTTTACAGGAAATAAATTCGAGTTCAGAGCAGTAGGTTCTAGCGCTAACTGTGCTAATGCCATGACTGTGTTGAATACAATTGTAGCAAAACAATTGAGAGACTTTAAAAAAGAAGTAGATGCTCTTATTGAGGGTAAAGGTCTTAAAAAAGACGAGGCTATTTTCAACGTACTTAGAGAATACATCAAAACTTCAAAACACATTTTGTTTGAAGGAGACGGATATAGCGAAGCGTGGGAAAAAGAAGCTAAAAAACGTGGTTTGAGCAATCACAAAACTACCCCTGAGGCACTAAAAGCTAAAGCATCTCAAAAAGCGTTAGATTTATTCTCAGAAATGGGAGTAATGAACCATACCGAGTTGAAGGCTCGTTATGAAATTGAATTAGAAGAGTATGTAAAGAAAATCCAAATCGAAGGGCGTGTGCTTGGAGATATTGCGAGAAATCACGTAATCCCGACAGCGATTCGTTATCAAAACTTGGTAGTGAAAAATGTTAGCGGACTTAAAAATGTATTTGGTGCTGAGTTTGAATCCATCGGAAAAGAGCAAATCGCTATTATAAAAGAAATTTCTTTACATATCGAGGCTATCAATTCTTTAGTTGAAAAAATGACAGAAGAGAGAAAGAAAGCGAATGCTTTAAAAGACATTGAGAAACAAGCGGAGGCTTATTGTAACAAAGTAAAACCATACTTTGATGAGATTCGTTATCACTGTGATAAATTAGAGCTTGTAGTTGACAACGAAACTTGGACTCTAACTAAATATAGAGAATTGTTGTTTACAAGATAATTTAGAGATTTAATTATTCTATAAACCTTTCTATCTAAAACCATTATTCGGAAGAATAGTGGTTTTTTATTTTTGTATTTTTGAATCAGAAATACAAGTACAATGAAAGAGAAAGTAGCACTATTAATAGCTTGTCTTATTGCTAGTATTGTATTTGGTTTGGTGTTGTATGTATTAAACCCTGCTTTAACAAAAGGGGATTATGTAATTTTTTGTTCTGCTTTTGCCTTGTCGATGTTTTTATTTGAGCTCTACGTCAGACCAATCATCAAACGGAAATACAAAAAGGACAATTAAACGAAGAACAATTCACTGGCAATCCCGTCACTTAGAAATTTTCTTTTTTGGGAAATGCTAAGTATTTGCCCATTGCTTTCCAAAAGTCCTTTTGAAAGTAGTTTATCTGAAGATTTGATAAGGTAATCATAATACTTTTGTCCAAATTCGGACTTTATTCTTTCCAGAGAAACACCCCAAATGGTTCTCAGTCCTGTCATAATATATTCGTTGTACCGATCAGAGACAGAGAGCTTTTCTATTTCAGCGGGTAATTTTCCGTTATTAATTTCTTTAATGTAAATCGAATTGTTGGCAATATTCCAACTTCTGTGAGTTCCGTTATAGCTATGAGCCGAAGGACCAATGCCAATGTATTTTTTACCTAACCAATAACTAGTGTTGTTTTTTGAAAAATAACCTTCTTTCCCGAAATTCGAAAGTTCGTAATGGATAAACCCCTTCTCTTTTAGCTTTTCGACTAAGATAAAGAAATGATTTTCGGCTACTTCGTCTTTTGGTTTTGAGATCTCCCCTTTTTCGATGAGCTTTTTAAGAGCGGTTTTGGGTTCTACTGTTAAAGCATACGATGAGATATGTGGAATTCCGAAATTAAGAGCCATCTGTATATTTTGTAACCATTTTTCGTTAGACATATTTGGGATGCCATAAATTAGGTCAATAGTAATGTTATCGAAATGCTTAACAGCTGCTTCTAAGCAAGATTTAGCTTGATAGGCATTGTGAGCCCTATTCATCATTTTTAAATCTTCTTCGAAAAACGATTGAATCCCGATACTTAAACGATTGATTTTAGTTTTTGATAAGGCGATAATTTTCTCCGTAGTTAAGTCGTCCGGATTAGATTCGAGTGTGATTTCTGGGGTTTCAGAGACTTTATAATGGTAGTAGACTTGCTCTATAAGAAAATTGATTTCGTCAATTTCTAAAACGCTGGGAGTGCCACCTCCAAAATAAATAGTTTCTACTTCTTCGTCCAGTTCTTCTTTTCGCATTTCGATTTCTTGAGCCAATGCTTGAATCATTTCATTTTTCTTCTTGAAGGAGGTTGAAAAATGAAAATCGCAGTAATGGCAAGCTTGTTTACAAAAAGGTATGTGAATGTAAAAAGAAGACATAATGAAGTTTTTTGTTTTGAACACACTTTTCTACAAAAGTGTGTGGTTGCAAATGTAGAAACTAGATTTAATAGTTGTGGAAATTCCACAATTTTTATTTGTGGAATCAACCAAAAACAATTAAAAATTAGTAAAAATATGGATTTGAATAGTTTTTTTACTATTTTTGGGAGCGCAAAATTTGCTGTGGTACGTTTGTTGCCTTACTTTTGCTAAATTCTAAAATTTAGTAAAATGACAACAGATTCAAACAAAGGATTAAAAGTGACCATTGGTATATTGGTTGTGTTACTTTTAGTGAGTGTAGGGTTTAACATCAAACAAAACTCAGATTTAAGTACTACGCAAACAGAGTTAACAGAATCAACAACTGAAAAAGATTCGTTAATTGCCGATTTAGAGGCACTAAAAGCTACTTATGATGCTGCCCTTGAAGAGAAAACATCTCTATCAGAAGAGCTTGAAGCAGAAAGACAAAAAGTAGTGGCACTTTTAGAAGAAGTAAAAAGACACAAAGCAACAGCTTCTTCATTAAGCGGATACAAAAAACGCTATGAAGAAATGGAGAAAAAGCTTAATGCTTTGATGCTTGAAAACGAGCAATTAAAAGCAGAAAACGAAGGGCTAGTAAAGATAGTAGATAGTACCAATACAGTTTTAATCGAGGAGAGAGAATATACTCGAGAACTTTTAGGTCAAAATGAAGAGCTTTCTAAAAAAGTAGATATCGCTTCTAAGTTGACTATTTCTGATTTGAAAACAGGAGCTTATAAAGTGAAAAGTTCAGGTAAAGAAGTAGCTACTGAGAGAGCAAGAAGAGCAGACATTCTGAAAATAGAATTCACTATTGCTGAAAATAAAATAGCAAAAACCGGAGATAAAAGTTACTATGTACAAGTAATTGATGGTAAGAATAATGTGTTAGGAGAAAGAAAAACAGTACAATTTGGCGAGCAGAGTTTGACTTACAGTTTCATTAGCACTATTGATTACAACAATTCAAAAGTAAAAGTATCTGAAAATCTCCGAGGAGATAATTTCGAAAAAGGTTTATATCACGTATATGTCTTTGACGGAAATGAATTAGTAGCCTCTCAAAGTTTTACTTTGAAATAAAAATATTAAATGTTAGATTAGGTGGTTAATTAGAATCCCCGTCTTCGAGTGGTGAGGACGGGGATTCGCTTGTTAAATAAAAAACTACTTAAACTTATAATGTTAATACAGTAAAACTGTAGAACATCCTTCAGAAACATAGAGTGAGCTTTGCCAATAATAATTTGTACTATTACTAGTAGCATAATAGTAATAATAGCCTTCTTCTATTCCATAGAAATTAGCAGCGTATGAGGCTCCACAACCCGGAGAACTGTTATAATAACTTGAAATAGTTCGTGAGGTGATGAAATTATAATTATAGTCGTATAAATTAACTGTTATTGTACCATACACATAAGTATTTGTCCAAAAAGTCACATCTCCGTATTCATTTGTCGGATAAGTATCATCTTCATATCCTCCAAATACAAAAGGTGAGTTAGGAGATACAGAATCTTGCTCACAACTGCTAAAAGAGATAAATAGCATTAGTAGAGCAATTAATTTTATTGTTTTTAAAGTTATATTTTTCATACACTAATTTTTAGAATTTAAAACCTACTCCTATCTGAATACCATCATTATTAATAGTTGCTCCCGAAGTTGTCAACCCTGAATTTATATCTATTATTCCTTGTCGATATCTGAAATCCGCAAAGAAATTACCAAACTGAAGTCCTGCTCCAAGGGGAATTTTAATATCCATAGCATCGATTAACTCGTCTACAAATTCGTCTTGAGAACCTACTTTTACTCCTAGTTCAAAACCTACTTGTAAAAATATAACCCGAGCAATATATATTTTAGGTATTGCATTTAATGCCAAATAGCTTACTCCTGCATCCATTCCTCCCTCTCCGGAATACATCAAACTAAAAGCAAATCCAAAAGTTTTTCCTCTTACTTCATATCCTAAATCAGCAAAGAATCCAGTACGATTATCAAGCCCAGAGCCTTCTCCATCAATAAGATAATTAGTGGAGTTGATCCCGGCTCTAATAAACCATGAGAATGGTTCGTATGCTACATCAGAAGGTGTACTAACTCTTGGAGAGGTATATAAAGTTCTGCTCGACGGATCCACACCTAATTTGGCCATTGCATAATCTGTTCTATTTTTTTTCTTTTTTTGGCTAGCATTGAAACTTTTCCCTCCTTTTTGAATCAATAACATTCCCGGATAAAAAGGACCTCCACTTACTTTTTTAAAGTAAGTTCTGTCCTGAGAACTTGGGTTTTCTTCATTAGCCCCAAAACGGTTATCCCAAATCGGAAATCTCTTGTCTACTTTAACTGTTCCTACCGAAACATATCGTGTTCTTCCATTTTCATCAATTCTTTGCTCAATGACTTCAAAAGTTGATTTTTCAGTGAGACCTTCTTTAAGTCCAATTTTAGCTGTAATAGGTTCTCCTGTGAAAAGTGGCGTTTTGGTTTTGAATTCGTCGTGATTTTTTTGAAGTTTAGCGATAACAGCATCAATAGCTTTGGTAGTGGCTCTTTCTACAAGTTGTGCTTCAGTCTTGTTGGTAAAAATAGAAGATTGTACATCCGCCCAAGAATTATCAGAACCAATATATTTTAATTTGAAAATTGTTGAATTATCGAAGGCTTGCTTCTTTTCTGGAGTAATGGTATTGTCATCTGCCCAATATTCATTGTAGAAAGTAGCAGCAGTAGCTTCGTCCCAAACTAATTGATATAAATGGGCTGTAGTTTTAACTACATAACCTTTCCCGGCCACAGTCGCTCCTGCTCCAGCTAAGGTAGTAATTGTAGAAGCATTTGAAATTCCGGCATGTTCACCAATAGTTCCCAAAACATTTAGGATACCTCGAGCTTTTTCAGCCACTTCGGCCTTATCGGTATATTTGAATTCGTTTATTAGTACGAAGGTTTTTCCGATAAGCTCTTCTCCTGCGTCAGCTAGCATATCAATTCCTCTTTTGCTGGCCTTAGCAGTAGCAATATCTATGGCAGAAGCATCATAACTCCCTCTTTCGCTAACCAAATCCATATTAAAACCACCTTTTTCGGAACGGTTAAACCACTTGGCAACCATATCACGAGCAATGCTGTTGAGTAACTCTTGTTGAGCACCATATGCATACCCTCCTGAAGGTAGTTCTCCTTTTTGATACACGCGTTTACCGAGGTTATGATCATTGAATTTGTCCGGCATTGGGCTATTGGCAAAATATTTTTTGATTTCTTCTGCATAAGGAAGCCCGGGTGTTTCTATCATTACGGTATAGAGCGAACTCCTGCGATATTTAAGTTCATTAGGACTTACCTGTGCCATTCCCCAGAAAAGGGAAAAGAGAGACGCGATTGTTAGTATTTTTTTTGTCGTAATAGTCATAATATATGGTTTTTAAAGCAGTTTTTTTGAAAATCTTCTAGGTCAACATTCAGTTGAATGATTCTTGTACCTTTAATTTGCATATTTGTTCCACCATTTTTGTTCCTAATGGTAATATCTTGAGAATGGTCTGTATCAATTGAATTGTAGTCAACTCTGGTCAGTTTAGTTGTAGTAGAATTGTTTTTTACTTGATGGTATATTACTTCTCGATAATTACTAGCTTGCATTGACGCCAAATTTTGTTTGTGCATCTCAAAAAAGTCTAATTTCTTAATAGCAGTTTTATTAA
>Ga0209075_1002226_pt1 | contig 17305 bp, 16 predicted proteins | sample Stecom2011_FD_187523 | JGI IMG/M metagenome (GOLD analysis project Ga0209075, IMG submission 187523) | Agricultural soil microbial communities from Utah to study Nitrogen management - Steer compost 2011 (SPAdes) (version 2) | ecosystem: Environmental > Terrestrial > Soil > Agricultural land...
GAGGCCGCCTTCCTTCCACTCGGCGACGATCGCCCGCCCCTCCATCGGCGCCGGGACGACCCTGGGGTGCTCCACGACGCCGGACAGCCTGATGTCGCCTTCGACGACGTCGAAGGCATCCCGATCTCCCTTGGACCGGTCGTAGGCGACGTTCGACTCTTGCCCTTCGTGGATCGGCGCGGCGGCGAGTGCCTGGAGGACGTCACCGACGGGGTCGAGCGGTTCGTAGTCGACGAAGACCATCTCGGCAGCGTCGCGAGCCTGAGCCGGAGTGTCGGCGACGACCGCCACGACCGGATCGCCGGGCATCAACGCCCTGCCCTGCACCAGCGGGTACCGGCGGGGAACGTTGCGCGCCGGGTTGGGCGTGGGAGGCATCCGCACGTCGGTCACGTCTTCCGGACGGAGGATGAGTCGGACACCGGGCATGCCCTGCGCCTCTGAGGTGTCGATCTCGGTGATGGCCGCATGGGCGAACGGGGACCGGACGATGGCGACGTGGAGGGTCCCGCTCGGGGACACGTCGTCGACGTACGTCGCCTTCCCGGTGATCAGGGCCGGGTCCTCACGCCGCTGAACGGGCGCGCCGATGAAAGAAGGGATCTGGGATGCGGTCACGGCCCGGGAGGTTACCGAGCCGTTTCGGTCACTCGAGAAGGCTGAGGACCGTCGCCCGGAAGTCGTTGGGCTGGAACGGCTTGGTCACGAAAGCGTCCGCTCCGCCTTCGTTGGCCCTGCGCCGGGATTCCTCCTCGGCGTGGGCGGTGAGGACCACCACCGGGATGTCCTTGGTGGCGTCGTCCCGGCGAATCCGGTCGAGAACCTCCCAGCCATCCATTCCGGGGAGGCCGATGTCGAGCACGACGAGGTCGGGAGACTCGGAACTGACCGCGTGAAGCCCGCTCTTCCCGTCGTCCCGCGTGACGATCTCGAGATCGGCGGCCCTGAGGCAGACCTCGATCAGCCGCCGAATCACAGCGGAATCCTCGACTACCAGGATCCTTGCGCCCATCTCTGACTTACCTCGATTTCGTTGCCCAGCCTGTACGGCACTCTGCTCTATCGGCACACCACAGGGACCGGTTTAGCGATTAGGTCCACGCGGAAGAGTCAGGGTTTCAACGAACTCCTCCAACTGGCGGAGCGTCCTCACCTCGTGCACGGAAGTGCAATGACGGGCGTACGCCGACATGGTGGAGTCACCGGTGTCCCAGTATAAGTGGGGCTCCGGGTTCAACCAGAGCAGCGCTCTCGACGCCTTTGCAACGTCTGCCAACACGGCGTCACGGGGAGGTCGGTAGTTGTTTCGGGCGTCCCCGGTGATGATCACGGTCGTTCGGGGAGTGAGCTGGGACCCGTATCGGCGGTGGAACGTCTCCAGCGCGTTGCCGTAGTCGGAGTGCCCGTCGAGCCAGACCACCTCCGCCTCCGTGGCGATGCGACCGACCGCGGATGCGAAGTCCACACCGGGCCCGAAGAAGTCGGTGACCTCGTCGATGGTGTCGATGAACGCGAACGTGCGGAGTCTCGAGAAGTGCATCGACATGGCGTGGGTGAACTGCAGCGTGAACCGGGAGAAGGTGGCCATCGACCCGGAGACGTCGCAGAGCAGCCACACCTCGGGGCGATGAGGCCGGGGATGGCGAAACTGGGGGTCCGCCGGGACGCCGCCCGTGGCGAGGGATCGGCGGACAGTGCGCCGGAAGTCGAGCCTGCCGGCCCGCTTCTTGCGCCGTCGGGCGAGCCGCGCGGCCAGCTTCCGCGTCAGGGGGCCGATCGCCGCCTCCATCTCGGCCAGGTCGGAACTGGTGGCGTGCATGAGGTCGATGTCCTCGACCAGGGGTCGCCGCAGGGTGCGAGCAACCGCCTCTCTCCCGCGGTCGGCCACGAGACGTCTCCGGATCTCCTCCTCGATGTCGGTCTTGAGACGCTCGAGACGCTCCGCCACGTCCTCCTCGACCAGGCGCTGCTCGAAGGCGGTCAGCTCACCTTCGCCCATGAGCATCTCGACGAGCGCCCGCTCCAAAGCCGAGAGGTCGAGACGCCGCAAGGTTCGATAGAGGTAATACGTACCGCCGACCGGTCTCCCGGGCTCCATGCCGGCCAGATGCTCGACGGCCTGGGAGGCGGCACGCCTCAGGCCCTCGTCGTCGAGCTGTGACAGGGCCTGCAGGATGCTGGACACCAGGTCGTCCAACTCGAAGCCGGCTCCGCCTCCTGCCCCCTGGCCTTCCTGAGGCGCCGGGCCCATCCCCTCGCCCGCTTCGCCCGGCGCCAGAGATGGCGCCAGCGAGAAGTAGACGTCGAAGGCGGTGTCGAACGCGGGCTCATGACGGATGTTCTTGACCAGGGTGGAGCGAAGCGTCTCCCGCAAGGCCACGCGATCGCCGATGTCGATGGCCTCGACGGCCGTGAGGGCGTCTATCGCCTCCACCATCGAAACCGGCACACCGGTCTGGCGCAGCTCGCCGATGAACCCGGTGAGGACGCCCAGCATCACTCCACCGGTGTGGAGGTGAGCTCCTTGGCGGCCTTCTCGATGTCTCCCTGGTACTTCAGGAGCACGTGGAGGGTGTCGGCGAGGACCTCTTCGTCGACCTCTTCGATAGAGAGGGTGAGCAGTGTCCGGGCCCAGTCGATCGTCTCGGAGACCGAGGGGGCCTTCTTGAGGTCGAGGCTCCGAATGGAGCGGGCCACCCGGGCCACCTGGTCGGCGAGATGATCGGACAGGCCGGGGACACGCGCCATCAGGATCTCCCGCTCGCGATCGGGCAGCGGGTAATCGATGTGGAGGAACAGGCAGCGACGCTTGAGCGCCTCGCTGAGCTCGCGGGTGTTGTTCGAGGTCAGAAAGACGAAGGGGTGGGTGGTCGCCTCCATGGTCCCCAGTTCGGGGATCGACACCTGGAAGTCGGAGAGGATCTCGAGGAGCAGGGCCTCGGTCTCGATCTCGACACGGTCGACCTCGTCGATGAGCAACACCACCGGCTCGGGTGAGCGGATGGCCTCGAGCAGGGGGCGGGTGAGCAGGAACTCCTCGGAGAAGATGTCCTGGCTGATCGAGTCCCAATCGGAACCGGCGTCGGCCTGGATCCTCAACAATTGCTTCTTGTAGTTCCACTCGTAGAGGGCTTTGGCCTCGTCCAGCCCCTCGTAGCACTGGAGACGGATGAGCCGCCGGTCGGTGGCGGCAGCAACGGCCTTCGCCAGTTCGGTCTTGCCCACACCGGCCGGTCCTTCGACGAGCACGGGCTTCTCGAGGGTGGCCGCCAGATAGACGACCTGGGCGATGCGCTGATCGGGCAGATACCCGACCGCGCGCAGCGACGAGGAGACGGATTCAGGGGAGCCGAGGTCCATCACGCCATGGTAGGACCCCGGGAAACCACATGAATGTTGCCCTGTTTCGAGATCGGTGGGCATTTACCCTTGATCGGCAATGCGCATCATCGTCGTCGGAGCGGGCGCAGTGGGGACGTTCCTCGCGGAGCGGCTCTCCTCCGAACCCGACCTGGAAGTGGTCGTCATCGAGTCCGACGAATCCGTGGCGGCTCACATCCAGGACGAGCTCGACGTGCTCGTGGTCACGGGCAACGGATCGTCCCTCGGGACCCTCGAAGAGGCAGGTGCGAAGCACACCGATCTGCTCATCGCCGTGACCAGCTCCGACGGGGCCAACGTCCTCGCGTGCCACGCCGCCACCGAATTGGGGATCCCGACGACCATCGCCCGCATCGAGGACCCCGCCATGCGGGAGGGGGTCGACCGCCTCGGGGTGGACATCATCATCGATCCATCCGCCGCGGCCGCCAAGGAGCTGACAGAACTGGTCGGCGCCGGCGGCGTCTCCGAGCTCATCCCCTTCGCCCATGGAGAGTTGGTGATGGTCGGCGGGATGGTGGCTCCGGGGGCGCCGATCACGAGAGGCACCCTGGACTCCCTGCGCTTGCGGACCGCCGAGTGGGGGTGGGTGGTAGCCGCCATCGTCCGCGCCGGGCGGACTTTCGTCGGGCAGGGAGACCTCCGGATCCGGGCCGGCGACTACGCCCTGGTCATGACCACGAAGGATCGGGTCCCCGACGCGAGCCGGATGATCGGTCTGCGCAAGGTGGACTTCAGGCGGATGGTGATCATCGGGGCCACGCGGCTGGCCACGCTCACCGCCGATCTGATGGAGCGTCAGGGGTTCGACGTCGTGTTCATCGACGAGGATGCCGACCGCTGCCAGCGGCTCGCCCAGGAACACCCGTATGCGCTGGTGATACACGGCGACCCGACCGACCCCGACGTGATGCGGGACGTCGAGTTGACCCACAAGGACGTCATCCTCGCCCTCACCGGCTGGGACGAGGTGAACGTGCTGGCGTGTCTGGCGGCCAAGGCCCTCGGGGCCGGGATGGCGATCTCGCGCTTCAACCGGATCCCCTACGTGAAGCTCCTGTCGGGTGTCGGCATCGACGGTGCGATTTCGTCCCGCATCATGGCGGCCAACGTGATCCTTCGGTATGTCCGTCAGGGAACCGTGGAGCAGGTGGCCACCTTCTCCACGACCGATTCCGAGGCCATCGAGATCGTGGTCGAGCCGGGATCCCCGGCAGTTGGCAAGGCGATCGTCGACCTCGGCCTGCCGGCGGGAGTAGTGATCGGTGGCATCTCACGGAACGAGACGACGTTCGTGCCGGACGGCTCGTCGATCATCCGGGAGGGCGACCACATCATCTATTTCGCCGTGCCCGAGGCCATCGACGAGTCCTCGGCGATCTTCAGCGCATGAGCCCCACCAACCCGGCGGAGCGGCACCCTCTGCTCCGCATCCTGGTGTGGATCCTCGGAAGCGTCCTCGTGTTCATCGCCGCGGCAATCGGCGTCACCGCATTGGTGTCCGTCGCCTACGGCGAACACCGGGTGGCCGGGCAGATCGCGATCGCGGCTGCCGTCACCTTCGTCTTCGGGATCCTCGGGCGGCGCCTGGTAGACCGCCCTTCCGGGGTCACCGTGCGTCAAGGCTTCGTGGTCGTGGGTCTGGCATGGTTCGTGTTCTCGGTCTTCGGTGCCCTCCCCTACCTCTTCACCGGGACGATCCCGGGTCTGATCGACGCCTTCTTCGAGACGGCCTCGGGATTCACGACCACCGGGGCGACGGTGGTGGCCGATCCCGCCACGCTCCCCCACGGGATCCTCCTGTGGCGGGTCCTCACCCAATGGCTCGGCGGACTGGGCGTCATCGTGCTCGGTGTGGCCGTGTTGCCGACGCTCGGCACCGGGGGGATGCAGTTGACCAGGGCGGAGTCGAGCGGGCTCTCGACCGAGCGTCTCACACCCAGGTTCCAGGGAACCGCGGTCCGGTTCTGGCTGGTCTATGCAGGTCTGACCCTGGCTGCGTTCGTGCTGCTCGCACTCGGCGAGATGAACCCCTTCGACGCCGTCGTTCATGCCCTGGCCACCGTCTCCACGGGTGGGTACTCCACGACCGCGGCCTCTGCGGCCGCATTCGGCGCCTACACCAAGTGGGTGATCATCGTGTTCATGTTCCTGGGAGGCGTGTCGTTCGTCCTGCACTTCCGGGCCCTGCGCGATCCCCGCGTCTACTGGCGAAGCGCCGAGTTCCGGATCTACTTCGTGCTCATCGCCGTGGCCGCGGCGCTCATCGCAGGAGGCCTCTGGATCGAGATGGGTGCCGGGACTGCGGTGCTGGAGGGTGTGTTCGCCAGCGTCGCCATCGTCACCACCACCGGGTTCACCTCGAGCGACTTCGGGGCATGGCGACCCGCGTTGCAGGTGCTGGTGGTCGGTCTCATGTTCCTGGGCGGGATGTCCGGTTCGACATCAGGCGGGATCAAGTCGTTCCGGGTGGGGGTGCTGACGAAGGCCGCTTACGCCGACCTGCGACGTCTGGTGCATCCCCGTGGCGTGTTCACGGTGCGTCTGGGGAAGCGGAAGGTGGCCGACGGGGTCGTCGAGTCGGTCCAGTCGTTCTTCCTCTTCTACATGCTGATCTTCATGGTGTCGACGTTCCTCCTCACCTTCGTCGACGCCAACATGGGCGAGGACCTCGACCTGATCACATCGACGTCCGCCGTCGCGTCGGCCATGAGCAACCTCGGGTCGGGCCTCGGGGACGTGGGTCCGGCGGGGAACCATGCCTTCCTGCCGGCGCCGGCGAAACTCCTGCTCGCCGGTCTCATGATCGTGGGACGGCTCGAGATCTTCCCTGTCCTGGTGCTGTTCACCAGGGACCTCTGGAAACGCTGACGGCCTCAGGCCGTCAACGCGGCCCGTAGGGCGGCCAGGCAAACCACCTCGAGATGGAGCCGATCGGGCCCGTCGCCGGGGTCACATGGAAGCCCGTCAGGGCTCGCCTATCTGGCTCGCTTCGCTCGCGCCCCCTCCCCCTTTCGGGGACTCCCCCACTCCACTGCCGTTCCGTGGGGGAGAATTCCCGCCCGCGGGATATCCGATGAGGAGTGATCAGCGCCGGGCTGATCACTCCTCTTCGCCGTAGGGCTCGAACTCGAACACGAGATCACCGATGCGGACCTCGTCCCCGGCCATGGCGCCGGCCCGCAGCAAGGCCTCCTCCACGCCCATCGACGCCAGACGCCGGGCGGCGAGGTCGGCGGCCTCGGGGATCGTCAGATCGGCGAAGCGCACCGCACGTTCCACGGACCGACCGCTGACACGCCATCCGGCGTCTTCCGGGACGATCTTGAAGCCGGGTCCGAGCGGCCGGTGCAGCACGAAACCGAGACGCTCCGGGGCCTCTCTCTCGGCCCGATCCACGAGGTCTCCGATGACATGGAGCGCTGATTCGAGGCCCTCGCCCGTGGCGGCGGACACCGCGAGAGCGTCGAGTTCCTGGGCCATGCCGGAGACGTCCACCGCGTCGGCCTTGTTGATCAGCACGACACGGGGCCGGGCCGCAAGCTCCGTGGAGTACCGCTCGATCTCGTTGGAGAGGATCTCGAGCTGGCGTGCCGGCGGTGGCTCCTGGGTCGGGTCGAGGACCATCACCAGGACGCGGGCTCGCTCGGTGTGCCGGAGGAACTCGTGCCCCAGGCCCTTCCCTTCCGCGGCGCCCTCGATGAGACCGGGGATGTCGGCGAGCACGAACTCGCGGCCACCGATCGACACCACCCCCAGGTTGGGTTCCAGGGTGGTGAACGGGTAGTCGGCGATCTTGGGCTTGGCTGCAGAGACCTTGGAGATCAGGGTGGACTTGCCGGCGTTCGGGAAGCCGACGAGCGCCGCGTCGGCGAGCAGCTTCAGCTCGAGAGTGAACCAGCCTTCCGGCCCGTACTCCCCCTGCTCGGCGACCGACGGGGCACGGTTGGTGGGGCTGACGAATGCCGCGTTGCCGAGACCACCCTTTCCGCCGGGGACTGCGACCACTTCCTGACCCGGGTGGACCAGGTCGGCGATCATCACGCCGTCCTCGTCGTAGACCACTGTTCCGAGCGGCACCGGCAGGACCAGATCCTCGCCCTTCTTGCCGTGGCGGAGGTCACCCTCGCCGTGAGTCCCGGAGCCGGCGCGATGGTGGGTCTGACGCTGGTAGCGCAGGAGCGTGGCCACCGACGGATCGGCGCGGAGGATCACCGCTCCCCCGTCACCGCCGTTCCCGCCGCTGGGCCTGCCTTTGGGTTTGCCCCTGGTGCGGACGAATGCGGCGACACCGGCGCCGCCGTCACCGCCCCGCAGGTTCACCCGGACGCGATCGATGAACATCCGTGGCTCACTTCGTTCGCGGTACCGGGTACCTGGCGCCGGGTGCCAAGTACGGAGATCAGCCGGCGCAGCCGGCTGGACGATCCCTCACTCCGGGAGGACGGAGACCTGACGGCGGTTGGCCTTGCTGCCGTACTTGACCACACCGGAGGCCGTGGCGAACAGCGTGTCGTCGCTGCCCCGCCCCACGTTCTCACCGGGATGGATGCGGGTGCCCCGCTGACGGACGAGGATGGCGCCCGCGTTCACGGACTGACCGTCGAAGACCTTCGGACCGAGACGCTGTGCTCTCGAGTCGCGACCGTTCTTCGAGGAACCTCCGGCTTTTGTCTTCGACATCTCTCACTCCTCCTCGGAAGCGGCCTGCTCGGCTTCCTTCTTCGGCTGGGCCTTGGCCTTCGCCTTTGAGCCGGGCAATTCGATGTTGGTGATCTCGATACGGGTGTACTTCTGGCGGTGCCCCTGATGGCGTCGGTAACCCGTCTTGTTCTTGTACTTGAAGATCTCCACCTTGTCGCCGGAGACCTCCCCCAGCACCTTGGCTGTCACCTTGGCCTTGGACAGGACGGAACGGTCGGACACGGTGTTGCCGTCATCGTCGACGACGAGCAGCGGGGCGAACTCCAGCTTCTCGGAGTTGCCCTTGACACGCTCGATCTCGAGCACGTCGCCCGACTTGACCTTCGCCTGCTTGCCGCCGGCGCGGATGATCGCGTACATGGTGAAAACCTCTGGAACAGGGGAACGGCCAGATTCTATCAGAGCCACCTGGCTGTTCGTACTCGACTTTCCTCGTTGCCCGGAGCCTCTCCTAGGCCTCGACCTCGGCGGAGGCCTGATCGACCGGGGCGTTCCTCGGTCGGAACGACTCGTCGATGATGATCCCGCGCCCGGCACAGTGCTCGCACTTCCTCGAGAAGTGCTCGAGCAGACCTGCTGAGACGTTCTTCCGCGTCATCTCGACCAGACCGAGATGGGACACGTCGAACACCTGGGTCCGGGTCTTGTCCCGGGCCAGGGTCTCCCGGAGTCGTCGCAGCACCTTCTGCTGGTTCTCGACGGACTCCATGTCGATGAAGTCGATCACGATGATCCCGCCGATGTCACGGAGACGGAGCTGGCGGCCGATCTCCTCCGCCGCCTCCAGGTTGTTCTGGAGGACGGTCTCCTCGAGGTTCGACGAGCCCACGAACTTGCCCGTGTTGACGTCGATCACGGTGAGGGCCTCGGTCCGGTCGATCACCAGGTGACCACCGGAGGGCAGATAGACCTTGCGATCGAGGGCCTTCTTCAACTGGTCGTCGACGTGATACCGGTCGAACAACGGGATCTCGTCCTCGTAGTAGGACACCTTGGCCACGAGATCGGGTGCGGTGCCCTGCAGGTACCGGACAACGAGGTCGTAGGCCTCGCGGTCGTCGATGAGCAACTTGCGGAAGTCTGCGGTGAAGTGCTCCCGGATCACCTTGATCAGGAGCTCGGGCTCCTGATGGATCAGACGTGGCGCACCACCACCCTGAGCGGATTCCTGGATCTTGTCCCAGTCCTTGAGCAGCCGCGAGATGTCGGCAGCGAGCTCCTCGGCGGTGGCGTGGAGCGCCGCCGTGCGGACGATGACCCCGAACCCCTCGGGACGGACCTTGTTGATGATGTCACGCAGACGGGTGCGGTCCTCCTCGGGGAGACGTCTGCTGATGCCGATGTTCTCCGAGTCCGGGACCAGCACGAGATAGCGACCGGGCAGCGAGGGCAGGCCGGTGAGCCGGGCACCCTTGGCCCCCATGGCGTCCTTGGTCACCTGGACCAGGACCTCGTCGCCCTCCTTGAGCACCTGCTCGATTCGCTTGCCCTTGGAGCCGGGAGGCGCCTTGACGTCGGATGCGTACAGCACGCCGTTCTTCGACGCGCCGAAGTCGAGGAAGGCGGCCTCCATGCCCGGAAGGACGTTCCGGACCACCGCCAGGTAGATGTTGCCGGCGACCGAGCCGGAGTCCTCGCGGGCAACGTAATGCTCGACCAGCACCGGACCCTCGAGGATCACGATCTGGGTCTGGTTCCCGTTGACGCTGACCAGCATCTGCTTCCGGGCCGATTCGACGGGAACGATGATCTCGTCGTCCATGGGACGACGGGCCGAGACCCGGGAGGTGGCGATGCCGTTCTTGGGCTTGGGAGCACGGGCGGGCCGCGCGGTGCGGGTCGCCTTCTGCTTCTTGTTCTTGGGCTTGGCCGGCGCCTCTTCGATGCGCCGAAGCTCGACCTTGCTCCCTCTTACGCTGAGGGTCTTTCGCTCCTCGACCTTGCCGTTCGTTGAGACACGGATGACTTTTGGGGCCCTCTTGCGGAACAGAGCCATGGATTCTCACTCCTCTGAATGAACGCGTGATGCGCCGCGAACGACCCATGCCTGGCGGTCGAAAGGGCGCTGACGAAGTCCTGCGGACGGCGAGCAACCGACCCCATGCGGGGGTCACTCAGATCGAAACGATGGCGTCGAGCCATCGAAGAAATGGTTGTCACCAGCGACACTCCGGGAAAAAGGGATGTGTGGCGTCCGATGGACCACCACATCCTACCAGGTCGGGAGGGTTCTCCCCGTCACGCGTCGATGCCGAGCCGGGGCTGCTCGGGCTCGTTGGGGTCGTAACACATGCGGCAACGGGCCTCGTAGGCGTCCTCGGCGCCGAGGACTACCAGGTCGTCCGACTGGACGATCCGCTGCGTGTAGAGGGCCGGGCCGCCACAGCGGTGACAGACGGCGAGCATCTTCGTCACGTACTCGGCCCGGTCACAGAGAGTGGGGATGGGCTCGAACGGGCGTCTCAGGTAGTCGGTGTCGAGACCGGCGATGATCACCTGCCGGCCTGTCGCCGCCAGGTTGTCCACGATGTCGACCAGGCCATCGTCGAAGAACTGGCCCTCGTCGACGCCGATGACGCGTGTCGAATCGTGGATCGAGCGGAGCAGCTGCAGTGAGTCGGAGACGGGTATGGCCTCGATCTTGAGAGCCGAGTGGGACACCACCTCCGACACCGCGTAACGGTCGTCGACCGCCGGCTTGAAGACCTGAACGGGGATCCGGGCGATCTTGGAACGGGTCACCCGCCGGATCAACTCCTCGCTCTTGCCGGAGAACATCGGGCCGCAGATGACCTCAACCCATCCGCCCTGGGATCGTCGCATCATGTGGAGCGAGCGTAGTGCCGCTAGAGGAGCTGGTTCTCGGAGGGCACCGGCGTGCGCATCAGCCACACCGAGTTGGCGACCCCGAGCGCCAGCGCCATTGCCATGTAGAACGACCCGCCCTGGCTGAGGAACGGGAGCGGGATGCCGGTCACGGGCATGATCCCGACGGTCATCCCCACGTTCACGAAGACGTGGAACATGATCATGGCGGCGACGCCGACCGCGATCAGGGCGCCGAACCGGTCGCGGGCGTGGGCGGAGATCACCAGGAGCCGCCAGATGATCACGGCAAAGGCGGCGAGCACGACGAGGCTCCCGAAGAGGCCGAACTGCTCGGCCACGGCGGTGAAGATGAAGTCGGTCTGCTGTTCCGGCACGTACTCGAAGCTGGTCATGCTCTGATCGGCGAGGAACCCCTTGCCCAGCAGCTGGCCCGAGCCGATGGCCCGCATCGACTGGGTCAGCTGATAACAGGCCCCGGTCACGTCGCTGGACGGGTCGAACAGACACTGGATGCGGGAGAGCTGATAGCTGCTGAGCAGCCCCAGTTGGAACACGGCCACCGCCCCGCCCACCGCCGCTCCGATGAGCGTCAGCATCTGCCGCCAGGTGGCCCCGGCTGCGAACACCAGCACGATGAGCACGAAGCCGAAGACGAGGGCGGTGCCCAGGTCGGGCTGCTCGTAGATCAGGACGCCGGGCACACCGACCACCAGGAGGGCCATCGCCAGCTTCTTCCACGACAGTTGGCGGCTGGGCGGCTCGTCGCTGTTGCGCTCGGGGGCGAGGAGGCTGGCCAGCACCAGGATCACCACCACCTTGGCGAACTCGGACGGCTGCAGGTTGAAGAAGCCGAGCGGGATCCAGCGGTAGGCCTGACCCACTCCCCCGTCACTCACCGGGTCGAACAGGAACACGGCGCCCAGGAGCACCAGCGTGACGATCGAGATGATCGGGAGCATCACCCGGTACTCCCGGTAATCGATGTTGGAGAAGATCAGCAGCATGATCAGACCGGCGGCGACGAAGATCATCTGCCGCTCCATGGAGAAGGTCCCGCTGCTCCTCGTGGCCGAGTAGATCATCATCAGGCCGATCGCGGACAGGACGAAGATCGCTCCCAGGAGGATCCGATCGGACTTGTTCCCCCGTCTGACGACGGCGACCTCGCGGAGACGACTGACGACGGCCATCAGTCCTCCCGGTTTCCCTGGACGATCGGGGTCGGTTCGTTCCCCGTCAGGTACTGGAGGATGTGCCGGGCCACCGGGGCAGCCACCCCACCACCGGAGCCACCTTCCTCCAGTAGCACCACCACGACGTACTTCGGGTTGTCGAGAGGCGTGACGCCGACGAACCAGGCGTGGTTGTCCCTGGTCTTGACCGACTGGCCGGTACCGGTCTTGCCCCCTACCTGGGAGAGGCCTTCACCGAAACTGGCAAAGGCGCCGCGCGCGGTGCCCGTGGTCACCACCCGGTTCAGATCGGCGAGCAGGCTGCGGCGGGTCTCCTCGCTGATCGGCACGGTGCGCCTGAGCACGGTTTCCACCGGCTCCACGGTGCCGTCGGGCCTGATGATCTCCTTGGCGAGCCTCGGTTCATAGACCTTGCCCCCGTTGACGAGAGCCGCATAGGAGACAGCGACCTGAAGTGGCGTGGCGGTGAAGGCGCCCTGGCCGATGGCGAAGTCCATGAGGTCACCACCGAGCCACGGGCTGGCGATATCGAGACGGCTCCGGTCGAGGCGCGGCGGCTGTTCCGGGTTCTCGAGCTGGTACTCCTTCCACTCCTCGAAGAGCTCGCGGGTGGGGACGACACCGCCGGCCTCATTGATGAGGTCGATGCCCGTCTCCGAGCCGTAGCCGAGCATCTTGGCCCAGTCCTGGAGGACGGTCTCCTTCGGGTGGTCGGCCCGGTAGGCCTGATAGGTGCCGAGACCCACACTCCAGAAGTAGATGTTGCAGGAGACCTCGAGCGCCGAGCTGAGACCCAGCCACCCGTAATTGCGCGGGTAGTACCAGTCCTTCTTCACCTGCGGTGTGCCGTCGGCGAGCTGCGGCAGCTCCAGGGTCCCGTCGCAATGAACCTGCCGGTTGTCGGCGTCGATCCCCTCGATGTTCTCGGGCAACGGGAGGTTCTCCTCACGAGTGACCGTGTAGGTGATCGCCTTGAAGGTCGAAGCCGGCGGGTACAACCCGTTGGTGGCCAGGTTGTTGAACGCCCTGCTCTCGTTGAGCTCCTGGAAGCGGTCGGCATCGATCCCGGCGACGAAGAACTGCGGATCGAAGTCCGGGAAGGAGGCGGCGGCCAGCACCTCGAACGTGTCAGCGTCGAGCACCACCGCCGCGCCGCGCTCGGTCACGCTGAAGACCTCACGGTCCTCGGCACGGTCGATGTCTTTCACCTCGTTCGAGAGCTGGATCCCCTCCTCCAGTGCCATCTCGACGACCTCCTGGAGGCCCAGGTCGATGCTGAGCACAACCGAGCTCCCCTGAGTCGGGCTCACCGAGGGCCGGGTGTCGATGATCTGTCCCCGCCGCACCCGGTACTCCTCGGTGCCGGGAATTCCCTGGAGGAGCTCGTCATAGAACTTCTCGATGCCGAGCTTGCCGACACGCACCGATGGGTCGAGCTCTGGTCGCTCCTCCAGATCGGAGGCGTCCGGGAGGCCGAGGTGGCCGATCGCATGGGCCGCCGTCGGCCCGTTGATGTAGATCCGCTCCGGGACCTTGATGATCTCGACGCCGGGCAGTCTGTCGAGTTCCTCGTTGATCCGGTAGGCGACCTCGGCGGACACCGATCCCACTTCGAACCGGCCGTTGATCCCCGCCTTCTCGTACATCTCGTCGAGATGGGTGCGATCTATGGCGAGCAGAGCGGCCAGACGGTCGACGACCTCCTTCCTCTGGTCGGGCTGGATGAAGGTGCGGTCGACGACGACAGCCGGGACGATCCGGGAGGTGGCGAGGAGCTTGCCGTTCCGATCGAAGATGTCGCCCCGCGGTGCATGCACCGAACGCTGGATCCACGTCTGCTCGGTGGCGGCGGAAGCGATGGCCGGTCCCTGGGCGACCTGGATGAACCAGAGGCGGAGGCCCACCACCGAGAACATGGTGACGAACACCAGACCCACGACGCTGAGACGGACGGCGAACCTCATGAGTACCCGAAGATCCCGGTGTCCCTGTCGACGATACGCACGAACAGCGGCGCGGACAGTGCTGCGAGCCCGGCGTTGAGCAGCGGGATGACGATCATCCGGCTGCCGACGTCGGGGCCGACCACGTTGGTCTGGCCGAAGAGGGTGCCCAGGACGATCACCAGGGCCAGCGCCATGAAAGTGAGGACCCCGGCCCACAACCCCATCGTGACCCGACCGATCTCGGCGTAGTGGATGGTCCGCATCGCGGCGTAGGCGACGGTGGTGTAGACGACGGCCCGCAACCCGATCAGAGAGGTGCCGATCAGATCGAGGATGAGACCGGACGAGAACCCGATCAGGAGCACGAACTCGGCTCTGATCCGGGTGAGGGCGAAGAGGATCACCATGAGAACCACGAGGTCCGGCGCCCACGATCGGACCTGCCCCAGGAGGGTGGTCTGGACGACGATCGCGAGGATCATCATCGTCAGGACCAGGGGCGCCTTGGGGATCCTCATCCGCCGCCCCCGGTCGTGGTGGAGATGGTGTCCTCGGGCAGGGTGGTCGACGAGGAGTCCTCGGGAATGGTGGTGGTCGTCGTGGTGGGAGGTGTCGACGCCGTGATCGGGTCGGGCGGCCAGGCCAGCACCACGACCATGCGGAGGGTGGCCGGCGTCGAGAACGGGCGCACGGGGACAGTGACGACGTCGACGGTTGGCTGCACGTCTTCCGTCACCTCGCCGACGAGCCATCCGGACGGGAACCGGAGCGAGCCCGAGGACGTGAGGACGGTAGAACCACGGAGCACCGCCTCCCGGGCCCCGAAGATCTCGAGCCGCATCAGGTCGGAGCCGGTCTGGGGTAGGAGGGTGCCCTCGGCCTGCCCGACGAGGACGGTCATGCCCTGTCGAGACGACAGGATGGGGATCACGGTGGCACTCGAGGAGGTGACGGAGGCCACCGACCCGACCACATAATTCTGTGCGTCGACGACGGGCTGGCCGACCGCGATCCCGTGGTTCGTGCCCTTGTCGATGATGAGCGCCTCGTCGGTCGTGGCGCCAACCCTTCCGATCACGTTGGCAACGGTCCTGCCGATATCGACACCGGTCGGGGTCATCCCGTAGATCGCCTCGAGCTCGTCCAATCGCACCTGGGCGTCCCGGCTGGCGTTGATCTCGGCGGTCAGGTCCTGGACGAGCCGTTTGAGCGCGGCGTTCTCCTCCCGGAGAGTGGCGACGTCGGTGACGGAGTCGAGCAGGTTCACGACGGGGCTGACGGCATATGAGGCTGCCTTCTGCAACGGGGCCATCAGGGTCTGGGTTCCCCGGCGGAGTACACCCATCACGCCTGCGCCCTCGGAGCGGACATCGAAGGTCATCAGCATCACACCGACCACGATCAGCGTGATCAAGGTGGGCAGGGCGCGTCCGTACCGCTCCGGCGAGGTCATTGCGGTTCGGGGGTGCCGGGGGTCACGGCCTGGCCGACGACGCCAGCACTGCGTGCAGCGTCTCGAACTCCTCCAGACACTTGCCCGACCCGAGCACGACCGACAGCAGCGGCTGGGCGGCGGTCACGATGGGCATCCCCGTCTCGTGGGCGAGCCGGTGGTCGAGCCCGACGAGCAGGGCCCCGCCGCCCGTGAGGACGATGCCTCGCTCCACGATGTCGGCGGCCAGTTCGGGGGGCGTCTTGTCCAGCGTGTACTTGACGGCGTCGACGATGGCCTGGGTCGGCTCCTCGATCGCCTCGCGAACCTCCTGGCTGGTGAGGAGGATGGTCTTGGGAAGACCGGTCACCAGGTCGCGGCCACGGACCTCGGCTGACGGCTCGTCGGCATACGGCCACGCCGACCCGACGGCGATCTTGAGCTGCTCGGCGGTGCGCTCACCGATGAGCACGTTGTGCTCCTTCTTGACGAAGTCGATGATGGCGTTGTCGAGCTCGTCGCCACCGACCCGTATCGAGCGGGAGACGACGATGCCGCCGAGGGAGATCACCGCGACCTCGGTGGTGCCACCGCCGATGTCGACGACCATCGAACCGGACGGCTCGGCTATCGGGAGGCCGGAGCCGATGGCGGCCGCCATGGGCTCCTCGATCGTGTAGGCGCGGCGGGCGCCGGCGTGATAGGCGGCCTCCTCGACGGCGCGGCGCTCGACCGGTGTTATGCCCGAGGGAACGCAGACGACGATGCGCGGGCGGGCCCACTTGCGGTGGTGGACCTTCTGGATGAAGTACCGCAGCATCTTCTCGGTTATGTCGAAGTCGGCGATGACCCCGTCGCGGAGGGGTCGGATGGCCGTGATGTTGGCGGGGGTGCGGCCGATCATCCGCTTCGCCTCCATGCCCACGGCTAGGGCGCGGTTGTTCTGCGAGTTGATGGCGACGACCGATGGCTCGTTGAGGACGATGCCGCGGCCTCTCACGTAGACCAGGGTGTTGGCCGTACCGAGGTCGATGGCCATGTCCTGGCCTGCGAATGACAAAAGGGTTTCAGCCATGGATGGCGTCTCCCGACTCCGGGGGATGGACTTCGCGAGTCTAGAACAGGTGCCATGTACTGGGTACTCCGGTACCTGGCTCGCTGCGCTCGCGCCCCCTCGGGACGGGAGTCACCCCTACCCCCCGGCCTTCGGCCGGCGGTACCTGTCCCCCAGCCGGAGGCTGGGGGACTGAGCGGGGATCAGCCGAAGAAGATGCCCAACTCGCGTTCGGCGCTCTCCGGGCCGTCGGAGCCGTGAACCAGGTTGTGGGTCACCACGAGACCGAAGTCGGCCCTGATGGTGCCGGGGTCGGCCTGGAGCGGGTTGGTCGCGCCCATCAGCGTGCGGCACACCGAGATCGCCGACTCGCCGGCCCACTGCATCGCCACCACCGGACCGGAGGTGATGAACTCCAGCAATTCCGGGAAGAAGGGCTTCTCGACGTGCTCGGCGTAATGCCGACGGGCCAGCTCCTCGTCGATCGTGAGCATGCGCATCTTCTCGAGACGGAGCCCTTTGCGCTCGAAGCGGGAGATGATCTCCCCCACCAAACCGCGCGCCACCCCGTCGGGCTTGATCATCACAAAGGTTCGTTCTTCTGCCATTGCGGGAGAACGGTATCCGAGCGGCCGCCGCTGGGCGAAGTTCAATCGGGGTCGAGGAGGTCCCTGACCTCACCCACCAGGTACAGGGATCCGCAGACGAGGACGGCACCTTCGGGCCCGGCCTCGGCTCTCGCCATGTCCAGGGCGTGGCCGACGTC
>Ga0209075_1002227_pt1 | contig 17302 bp, 19 predicted proteins | sample Stecom2011_FD_187523 | JGI IMG/M metagenome (GOLD analysis project Ga0209075, IMG submission 187523) | Agricultural soil microbial communities from Utah to study Nitrogen management - Steer compost 2011 (SPAdes) (version 2) | ecosystem: Environmental > Terrestrial > Soil > Agricultural land...
TCGATTTTTAATTATACCTTAGTAAACTAACAATGACGTGGTTATAACTGATAGCTCTGAAACCTTAAAACTTTATGATATGAGAAATTTTGACTTCATTAAAACAGCGGTGATAATGGCTTTGGCACTTTTGTATGTGCCGTTACAGCCGGCAGAGGCCTGTACTCGGGTGGTGTATAAAGGGCCCAACGGTATGGTCATAACGGGGAGAAGTATGGATTTTACGTTGGAAATTCCGGCCAATCATTGGGTTTTTCCGAGAGGGATAAAGAGAAACGGTGAAGTAGGGAAAAACTCCATCGAGTGGACTTCGAAATACGGGAGTTTGGCTGTCACGGCATGGGATATTTCGGTTGTTGACGGTATGAACGAAAAGGGGTTGGTAGCCAACTTACTTTGGCTGGTAGAGTCTGAGTATGCCGAATTTGACAAACAAGGCAATCAAAAAGGGTTGGCCATTTCGTTGTGGGCTCAATATGCCTTAGACAATTTTGCCAGTGTGGCAGAAGCCGTTCAGGAAATGAGTAAAGAATCGTTTGTGATTGTATCGGACTTTATTCCGGGTACCGATAAATTCACCACCGTGCATTTGTCTTTGTCTGATGCTACGGGAGACAGTGCCATATTTGAGTATATAGGGGGTAAATTGGTGATTCATCACAGCCCTGACTATACGGTAATGACCAACGACCCGGCCTATGAGAAGCAGTTGGCCATCGCAAAGTACTGGGAAAACATACCGGGAAAGGTTTATTTGCCGGGCTCTGTAACTGCTTCGGACCGCTTTGTCAGAGCTTCGTTCTTTATCAACTCCATACCTCAGACCGATAACGTCAGGGTAGCTGTAGCTGCCGTAGCCAGTGTGATGAGGAATGTATCGGTGCCTTACGGATTTGAAATCGAAGGTTATCCGAATTTATCTACGACCCGTTGGAGGTCTGTAGCGGACCAAAAAAATCTTGTGTATTATTTTGAAACGGCCCTTACGCCCAATGCCTTTTGGGTGGATCTCAAAAAGATTGACTTTAGCGAAAAGGCAAGCGTCAAGAAGTTGGATTTATCTGATAACAAGACCTATTCCGGCGAAACCTCGGCTGATTTTGTAGTATCTAAACCTTTTAAGTTTATTGGGATATAAATGCCATTAGAATTTTTATATTCAGGACTGACCAGTACACTTTCCATACTTCGGAATCATTTACTTGGGGTATTTTGTTTAGAAAACTTAGTTATAACTTATGAAATCCTTATAAAAAATCCGGCTTCAAGGCCGGATTATTTTGGTTAAGATTTCGAGGTCAAAGATACATCAAAAACATACTAACTAGTATGTTTTTAAGTAAAAAAATTATTTCAAACTATCTAAATAGATTTTAAGTTGCTTTAAATAAGATAGATATACATCTTTGCTGTTTTTTAATTTACCAAAATTACGGATACCCCAATAGCCTGACATGATGAATAAGGTTGCTTGATTTGGGTTTATATCATCACGAACGTATCCGTTTTGTTTGCCTTGCTCTATAGCAGCTGTCATCACTTCTATCCATTGTTGGGTGAGGTTGTTTAAGGCGGTGTTGAAGGCAGTGTGCCAAGGCGCCATTTCTTGGGTTAGGTTAGAGGCAGGGCAACCGTATTCAACTTTCAAAAAGTCGTTTTTCATCAGCAGGTTCTCCATTAACTCATAGATAGCCTCCAGCGGATTTTGGTGGTTTTGTAAAGGGTCTATAAAACTACTCTGGAGGGTGGGCTTCAGAATTTCGCTGATGATGGCCAGCCCCATTTCGTCTTTGGTTTTAAAATGGTAATAAAATGCTCCTTTTGTGACTTGCGTAGTGGCAATAATGTCATCAATACTAGTGGTTTGATACCCTTTGGTATAGATGAGTTCGAAGGCTTTTTGCAAGATAGCCAGACGGGTTGCCGCTGCTTTTTTCATAAAAAGATACTGTTTAGTATTTTGCAAAGGAACGAAAAAAAATAATATTCGATGTATAACTTCGTTTACATATCATAAGCCATATTAACAGTATCTGATTAAATAAGCCTTATCTTTGTTGCAATGTCAAACAATAACAATCATATCAAAATTTTCAGATATATCATATTGATAGGGTTTGTGCTGTTTTCGTTAAGCCCCTGTACGCTTAAAAAGGTAGTGTATCAATCCATAAATTCAGATTATACCATACCGCTCAATAAATCAAAAACGACAACACAAACCGGTAACTGTAGTTATTCACAACAAGAAAATCTGCAAACTTCGATTGCTAAAAAAGTAAAAATCAACAAACAAATTAGGTTGGTTGATTTTTTAAATAAGGAATATCTTGAGGTTGACTCTGCAAAGGCTCACAACAATTATTCAAAAACATCTTCAGGCAATAGCCCGCCAAAATATATTTTATACAAACGTTTAAAAATTGATATAGCCGAAACTTAGACTTAAAAGCTATGATCAATACACGTTTAATTAAAATATAAATTCAATGAAAAAATATATTGACAGTGCAGCCTCCGGGGCTGGACTTTTCACGATTTCTCTACGTTGGGTTATCGGCTGGACCTATTTCTCTGCCTTCTGGAGGCGACTTGTTTTAGACAACAAACTAATTCCTGAAGAAGCGGGTTATATAGGTGAAAAATTTAATCATTTTTTGCCCAACGCTCTGGGTATTAAGCCGATTATTGAATATTTGGTTACTAACCCAGAAGCCCTTCATACCTCAATGGTTCTTTTTACGATTATAGAAGCTATAGTGGGGCTTTTCATCATTCTGGGCTTATTTACACGGCTAATGAGCATTGGCGTATTCTTTTTAGCAATGGGTATTCTTTTGGGTTCAGGTTGGATAGGGACCACCTGTTTAGACGAATGGCAAATTGGTGTGTTGGGTGTGGCAAGTGGTTTTGTGTTATTCTTGACAGGTAGCGGTGCCTATTCGTTAGATATTTATTTGATGAACAAACCCTATCAGTTTACCAGCAAAAAGTGGTTTGCTATTTTAGGCTCAGGTGAACTTCCTATCAAAAATTTAGCTCCAAAAATTCTTGTCATCTCAGTGCTGATATTCGGGCTTACTTTGTTTACGAATCAATATTTCCATGGCGGAGTGTTTGGCCGGCTTCATAACAAATCAGTAAAGCCCAAAATCGAAATCTCAAATATTAAGGCCAGCGACACCCAGCTTAGTTTTCAATTATATAGAGTCGAAGGGGCAGATGTTTATGGTTCGTTTTTGATAGGTATACAGATTTTAGACGAAAACAATCAAATAGTCAAATCAATTACTCAAGAAGAATTGGCTCAATTTCCTATAGAGAATATCACCAATCATTATGTGGCTAAGATCAAACCCGGCAAACACAGTTTGATTATACCACTTGGAGCCAAAGCTGATCTAACCCTAGATTTAGGCAATAGTATCCTTAAAGAAAATTATAGGTTGAAGCTGATTGACATTAGCGGAATTGAGTGGATGGCCAAAATAAAATAAATTTATTTACTATTAAAGCCGTTGTATAAGCAACGGCTTTTGTTTGCTATTCAGAACCTGAGTGAAATTACTATTTAGAAAATGCTGTTATTTAGAAAATTGAGTAAATTGTAAACACAATCTACTCAATGATATGAGAGACTTTATACTTCAATAGATATTTTTACTTTTCCGCCCAATCCTTTTTCGACAATATCATACTTTTACTAAGTAAATGTAATTTAAAAGTTACATCCATACAACTTAATTGTATGATTTTTACTAGAGTGCATAAATTTAGATAATATTTATTCAGATTTAGTGTTTTAGGGGTTTCTGGATATACTTTTTGTTTTCTAGAAACTCTAGGAATTTAGCTTCGTTCATTCCTGCGAATATGATTGCAGCTCCTGGAGGAACTACTCATTTTAAAATTATTTCAGGTGCAGCTGAAATAGATTTTGAGGGAGAAACTTATGTTGTAGCAACTTCCGAAACAGCAATTTTACCTTGGAATGCAACAGCGACAGCTGTTATCAATCAGGTAAATGCGGTAACGGCGAATTCTACCCATCCATTGTTCTTAGCTTTGGGAGTTGAATTCTATCAGGAAATCAACGGAGAAATGTATCCACTTAAAAACGGAGCATTTAACCCGTTGTCGATTGTTAAAGTTGATGGAGGCGTATAATGGAACTGCGTTTGACCCGAACGTATTTTCCGGAGGGAACAAACGGGAAGCTCGAATGTGAAGGCAAATTCATTTGTTATACGATTGAGTTGCCCTGTAAGAATAATGAAAAGAGAGTTTCCTGTATTCCCGAAGGGAAAAAACGGTCAAATTGACCACCACTTTCCAGTCTAAATTGACCATCGATTTCGGTGCAAACTGACCACCCAATTCCAGTCTAAATTAACCACCTAAATTTTCAGGTAAAATAACCACTTCTTTTGTGTCAGTTGGTTGCGTTTCTTCTTTCTGTGTTTCTCCTTTGCAGGAAACAATCAAAAGCACAACCGATAAGCTTACTAATTTGATATAATCTTTCATATTACTACATTTTTAATTTTTTTGAACCATAGAAATCCCATTCAGAGTGGTTTTTATTTTACAACTCTGTGTATTTCAATCTCTTAAATTTTGATTGTTTAACTAATATTTACTTCAAATGGATTTTAATATTAATGACCTGTAAACTCTACATCACTCAATGTTTTCATAAATGAAATAAGATGCTCTTTTTCCTGTTCGGTAAGTGGAATTCTATTCCCGTTATTTTTAAATACAGGATCAAGATTGTCTGTCTCTATCACTCCGTTATCAAAATAATCCAGTACGTCTTTAAGCGTTGCAAACTGCCCGAAACTTCCATATGGTGCGGTGTATTCTACATTGCGTAAAGACGGTACACGAAAACTCATATATTCGTCCATATTTCCTGTAACTCTTGCCCTTCCTGCCTCGTTAGAATTTGTATTGATAGGAAATCCGATGTTTCGGAAACTTTGGTCTGTAAATAATTCTGTAGAATGACAACTGGCACATTTCTGCTGAAAAACCTGATAGCCCTGCATTTCGTTTTCGGTAAATGTTGCTTCGTTTCGTTTTACTTTATCGTATTTACTATTGGCGGAAATCAACGTGTATTCATATTGGGCAATACTTCTGTAAATTCGTTCAGGCGTAATGTTTTCATCACCAAATGTTTTTTGAAAAAGTTCTTTATAAGATGCATCGTTTTGAATTTTTCCGATAACTTCCAAAATAGAAGAATCCATTTCCTCGTGAGTGATAATCGGAACAATCGGTTGATTTTCTAAACTCAATTTACTTCCGTCCCAGTTATAAAACCTCATAAAAGCAAGATTCTGAATAGGTGGTGTATTGCGAAGCCCGACTCTTCCCTCAATTCCGATTGCCTGTACGTTATTATCTGCAAAGGCACTGGACTGAATATGACAGCTGGCACACGAAATAGTATTGTCTGCACTGAAACGTTTCTCGTGAAATAGTTTTTCTCCTAATGCTACTCCATATTTTGTTGGTTTGTTCGTATAAAATGAATTGTTTAACTCCGGAAAACCAACAGGAATATTTATTGATAATTCGGGATTATCGTATACAATTGGCTCATAGTCATCATTGCTACAAGATGCCAACAAACATAAAAAAGGTAAAATTTTCAGAAAAACTTTCATTTTCTATGAATTATTTGAAGTGATTTTTAGACAGAGCCTTCTGATTTAAGAAGGCTCTTGTAAGTCTAAATTAGTTTTCTACGTTAATAACAGAGAACATTCCTTTATTATCGGTTGTACCGTTTCCTCCTATATTATCTACAAATTTCATCATTTGAACAGCTGTATGAATATTAGGAGTTGCATTGTCTCCCATACCTGTACCGGTTGAAAGCGTAATGGTATAAGAAGCACCACTTAATAATTTATCAAAATCTGCTTTGATATTGATTTTAGGTGCTTTGCTTCCTACAACAGCATTTACAGGCAAGTCTAAAACAATATTTCTGTATGCATCAACTCCTTGTGTATATGTTGATTCATCTCCTTGTGTTCCTTCAACCGTACTACCTGTGTGGATAGACATTTGTTTGTTATCGGTATCATAAAATCCTTCGATTTTAGTAAAGCGATATCCGGTTCCCCATTCCCACATCATTTCTGTATCATTTGCTCCTGCTGTAGCATAGAAATTAGGAAATCTTACCTGATTTAAAGTATTTAAATCGCTTCTTACACCCAATCCGAATTTGATTTGTTTGTATTCTCCGGTAGGAATATTACTCATCACATAATTTAATGTGGAAGGATTTGCGTGATTTACAACAGTTGCTCCTTTATCTAAATCATTTACATTATAAGGCACTTCAGTACCATCGGCTTTTACCAAACGGATGTTACTGATTACATACTTCAATTCGGAAAAGCGGTGCACTTGTCCTGCAGCTGAAGTGTTTACGCTTGCTGTTGAAGAAGTAGCTCCTCCCAAAACAATTTCGGTATCACCAAAGGTGTTTTTAAATGACAACGTTACGTTGTTTGCAACAGGTGCATCATCATCACTGCTACACGATACAAATGCCAATGAAACGGCAGATAACAATAAGTACTTTTTTAGATTTTTCATTTTTTTAAAATTTAGTTATTAATATTAATTTGTTTTATAGTTAAAAATTGATTTTTAAAGACGTAAAAATATTGCGTCCCATTCTTGGGATATTTCCCCAATCGGCATAGGTACTGTAATATTCATTCAATATGTTTTCGGCTCCTACCTGAACTACCGTTCTGAAATTGTTGATGTAAAAAGTATAATCGGCAGACAAATTCCAAACGGTATAAGAAGGTGTTTTATCTTCTCCGTATTCAGGACTGTAATTGATTTGTTCCAAATCACTATTTATAGAGGTTTGAAATCCGAAATCTTTGTAGTGATATTGTAATGAAGTCTGATAACTCAACGGACGAATAAAAGGAAGGTTTCCATCTTTATTGTCTTTTCCACGAGCATAGGTCAATGTTCCTTTCCAATGCAGATGTTCTATTATATCGTATTTAGCATTGACTGAAAAATTGAAAAGCGTAGCATAATCTAAAGATGTATAGCCTTTTACTCCAACCGACTGATAATTCATCGGGCTTCCCATACTTAAAATTCTTCCGATGATGTAATTTTCGATATGAAAATAATTGGCTTTTGCCTGAAGGCTAAATCGTTCGTTTTTAAAACCAGCACTTGCATTAACTTCATACGAAATTTCATTTTTCAAATCAGGATTTCCGATGTAATCGTAACGGTCAAAACTGTTGTAAATGTAATAGCCATAACCTTCTGAAACCGATGGTGCACGATGACCGTAACCACCTCCAACAGAAAAATTAAATTGCTTGACATCTACATTGTAACCTGCATACAGGCTTGGCAAAAATCTTGTTTTTTCCTGTGATGCTCCCGGATGAAAAATCCAGTTGAAATCTACATATTTAGAATGGTTGTAATTCAATCCCAAAGAGCCTCCGAAATTTACTTGACTCTTTTCTGTAACCTCTAATGAATTATTTACCGAAAGTCCTGCATATTGGGTAGTAACCCAAGGCCAACTGTAGGCAAACATCGTTCGTTCACTTCTGTCTTGAGGGTACATCCGCATTTCTGCAATAGATAAATTATCATACGCATTTAATTGAATTTCAGAAGAATAATTGCCTTTCTTTAGGTTGATTTTAGAAACCAATCCGTAAGTGGTGCTCCAACCGGGCATATCCATATGAACCAGATTTTCAGGGCGGGTGGTATCGTCCATATAATGTTCTATGGCATTGAAATAAACTTTGGAATCCCAAACCCGTATTAATCCCTCTTCAAATAATTGCTTGTACGAAACTGAAGTAATCAAAGCTCTCGAAAGCCATAAATCCATTGGAAGTGCAGGATAACCCACATCGTTCGCTTGGTCAAAAATAGCATCAAATCGCACAGAACATAAATCACTTGTTTTATAAGCCAATCCTAATGAACTGTTGAATTTCTTAAATTGTGAATGATTGACTTCATTGTTATTTCCATCAGAATAATTCTCTGCTTTTCGATACGAAATACTTCCGTCTGCTACGAATTTTTTACTCGAAAAAGAAACATTTCCGAGGTTGAAAAACTGCTTGTTGTTAAACTCAAATCCTGATTGGTAAACACCTTTCCATTCTTGTTTTTCACTAAATGAAGTACTTTTCCGTTTCAAATCAATACTTCCTGCAACTGTTGAACCGTGCATACCACCTTCCTGACCTGATTTGATGTCGATTGTAGAAAGATTATTGCTTTCTACATACGAAGTAATCGGATCCATTTTGTCGGTACAAGCTCCAAAAACGTGCATTCCGTCAATGGTAATGGTCGAACGTTCGCTACTCATATTATTTAACAAGGGTTCCCAAGCATAAGCGCCACGTTTGATAAAACTTATCTGATCGGAAGAAGCTAGAAATTCATCAACCGTAACTGCCATTTTCATTTCAGTTTCGATTTTCTTTTTGACAACCGCATCTATTTTAATTTCTTCTAATTCTGTTGTCAATGTATCATTCTCAACATTTTGAGCATTGGCAAATAATCCCAAAAAACACATTATTATTACAAAATATCTCATAACATCAGAATAAAATATCAATATGAAGTTCACTTTTTACTCCTTCGATTCCGGGTGTAAAATCAGTTGGTACTTCTGTTCCTTTGATGAGTGCTCCGTTTTGATTTAACAGCATAAAATTCAACGTCCAGTTTCCGGTCATTGTATAATTAACTACTCCGTAATATAATCCATCTGCTTGTTGGGTTAAATCCACATTGTTAGGTGACGAATGATTTCCCATAGAGGGTTCGGGCATTCTCGGATCTAACAACAACGTATAGTTTTCTACTTCAGCGTACGAAAATTGTGATGGATCGGGAAAAGTTCCTGCCGGTTCAGTGGGTTGGTTGTATTTGTAAATTCCTGCAACCAGTTCGTTTTCGGCAACCTTTGGTTTTTGAGGTGCAACGAGTGCAATAAAATACTGCTCTCCGTCATTACCCGTGAATGAAGTCATATTCAGATTCAAATTAGTTTGATTTTGAACCGTAACTAACTTGTTAACCGTATGCGTTTGGTTGCTATCTGTGAAACTGATATATAAGTCCCAGTTTTCCATTGGGTTGCTTATACTTGTAAATACCACATATCCCGAATAAAACTGTTCTTCAGCATTATAAACCAAATGATACCTGTGCGGACATGAAGTTTTAATGTTATCGGAATCGGTAAGTATCGGTAAAAAAGTAACATCCGAATTATTCAGAGTCAGATTGGTTTGGGTATTTAAAATTGTTAAACGAATCTCATTATATCCTTTATAAAAAGTTCCGTTTAAGGCTTCAATACTGATTTTGTAATTACCGCTATTGAATGAAGTAACTTCTTTAAATTCAAAATATTCAGTAACGTCACGGTTGATTTCGGCTTCAAAATCCGTTTTATCAAGGGTACACGAGGTTGTAACTGCAAGCAATGTCGCAATTACAAAATGTTTAAAAAATTTCATTTGTGATGAATGTTTAATTAAAAACTATTGCGTATCAACAGACGTTATATGAGATTAATACGCTATTTGATTTATAAAGCGTTTCTTACTTTGAAATACTACTGCTGATAAAAAGGTACAGCGTTGTTTACTGAATGTTTACCATAATCAGTTTTAGATATTGAAGAAATCAATACCTAATAACAACACTATTTTAAAATTAAACGATTGGAGGTCTGAATACGGAATTTATCTCTAAATGAGAATAAGACAAGTTATAATTTGAAGTTATTTTTGATTTGTGTAGGTAGAAGAGCGGTTTGAAACCAAAATTTTCTTCTATTTCCTGATAGAAAACAACACTTGTTTCTACCGAAAAGTGCTTACTATCTTTACCATTTTCAGAAGTATCGGAAGCTTTCGCCAATTCTTTTTTCAAATGACATTTACCGTTACATTCCAATTCGGGTTTGTCTTTGTTTACACAAAGCTCATTTTTAATATAGTCATAAAACACCACATATTCCACAACGGGAATAACAGGCTTGAAAAGCATAAACAGTGCTAATATGACTATAAACTTTTTCACTAAAGTGGTTTAATTTCGGACAAAGATAATTAATATGCTTATAACCAATATATGATTTTAATCATATCAAAAAGCTATATTTTATATCAAAATCTTTTTTCACAGTGCAAAATTCACTCGTTTTTTATCAATAGCCAAATTTTGGATTGAATGTGTAATTAAATGGATTGATTAAGTAAATAGCATTTAACATAAGTTATGTTTTTGCCGAAAAAATGAGCCAATTAGGAAGCAAATAGTAATTTTGAGTAAAAAATATTTTATGTTACAATTAGTTTCATACAATGAGGAACACTTCGAGGCTTTAAATTATAAATTATTTCCCGAACAGGCTAAATTCACTTCATCTATTGATCAATGTAAAGAAGACGAGGTCTTTTCGGATTTTCAAAAATCGGTTATAACTATAATGTATAATGATGAACCCATTGGTTTTTTTATTCTTGATAAAGGCAATGATAAATTTAAACTAACAGATAACAAATTTGCTATTTTGCTTCGGTCTTTTTCCCTAAACCCAATTTATCAAGGGAAAGGATTAGGTAAGAAATCGGTATTGTTAATTACAGATTTATTGAGACAAAAATATCCTGAAATAAATGAAATAGTATTATCTGTAAACGTCAGGAATATCAGTGCATATCATACTTATCTGAATGTAGGTTTTGTCGATACTCAAAAATATATAGAGGGGATTATGGGACAACAGCATATACTAAGTAAAAAAATCCTGATGTTGGATTAACAGCAAACAGGATTTTTATATTTGAAGAATGACTAAAATTGTTCTATAGTCAATTCATTGTTTACCATTGCTCCCACAAGATTTCCTGTAGCTACGGCATTGGCTACACTACGCATCGGGCTGGAATTGTCCCCACAGGCATATATACCGAAAACGTTAGTTTTTTGATATATATCTGTTTTAATTAACCCGTTTTCGGTCAGTTCACAACCTAAATCTAGCGAAATTTTGCAATTTTGCTCAAACGGAATTGCCGCATAAGCTGCATTAAAATTTTCTTCTGAACCATCTTCAAATATTAAAGTTGAAATAGTTCCATTTTGGTGTTTGATTTCTTTTACTTCTTTTTCAATGATATTGATTTGATGATTTTTCAGTTTGGTATATTGTTCTTCCTTAAAATCCGCTTTACCTGTAGTTATAATAGTAATTTCGTTGGTTAGATTATTAACTAAAGAAGCTAAGTGAAAAGCTCTGTCGCCGTTGGCAATAATGGCGGTTTTCTCTCCTTTAAACTCATAACCGTGGCAGTACGGACAATGAATAACCGATTTTCCCCAACAATCTTCAAAACCTTTTATGTTTGGAAAAATATCTTTCACGCCTGTGGCAAAAACCAATTTTTTGGCTGAGAATTTATCACCAGATTTTGTTTGGATTTCAAAGCCATTATTTGTTTTCTTTCCTGCAACAGCAAGTCCGTCAAAGAATTTTACTGTGTTATAATTCAACACTTGCTCTTTAGCTTTGGTTGCAATTTCAGAAGGAACGGCTCCATCGTGCGTGATAAAATTGTGCGAATGTGGTGTGTAGCGGTTACAAGGTTTACCGCCGTCGATAATCAAAACATTTTTTAGCGAACGCCCCAAAGCCATTGCTGCAGAAAGTCCGGCATAACTGCCACCTATAATGATTACATCAAATTGATTTTTGTCTGTCATAGTATTGAATTTTGTAAATGCTGTTAATGGAAAAGGTATTGCTAAAGCGGTGAGTGCCAACCCGCCCTGTTTTATGATTGTTCTGCGTGATATTTTATTACTCATTATTTATATATCTTTTGGAAAAGGGTCGTTGAACTTTATATTTTTGTCAAACAAATATTGCTCGTTGTCCTGCAACAAACATTTTTCAAGCTTGGCAATCATCTTTTTCTTGTCAATGTCCTGTCCGATGAAAACAAGCTCATTCATACGGTCGCCCCATTGTTTACTCCAACGCTCTTCGATTAAATTCTTATTGTGAATAAAAGAAGCATACCGCATACGTTCGCTAAACGGCATACTGCACCACCAAACACCTGCCCGTTCCAATCGTGATGAACCGCCTGCCTGTGAAAAGTTAAGAGCTTCATTAGGTCGTGATGCTAACCAAAACAAGCCTTTTGCACGTATTATTCCGTTTGGATAGTCCGCATTTAAATAGTTCCAAAAACGTTCAGGGTGGAATGGTTTCTGGTTGCGGAATACAAATGAGCTGATTCCGTATTCTTCGGTTTCGGGCGTGTGGGTTTCTGCTTCTAATTCTTTTTGCCAGCCAGCCGAATTTTGAGCTTCCTCAAAATCAAAAAGTTCTGTGTTTAGGATTTCTTTTGGTGCAATCTTGCCAAATTGGGAAGTAATTATTTTCGCAACCGGATTCAGTTTGTGAATGGCAGCCTTTAACAGTCCAACGGTATCTGCATTGACCAAATCGGTTTTGTTCAGGATAATCACATTGGCGAATTCGATTTGGTCGGTCAATAGATTTACAATAGTGCGGTAATCCCCCTCCATATCGGTCAGATTACGGTCTTGTAAAAGCTCATTTGTTCCGAAATCCTTGAAGAAATTATAGCAATCAACCACAGTTACCATTGTATCTATATAACTGAAACGAGAAAGATCTATACCGTTTTCTTCATCCACAAAAGAAAATGTTTGTGCAACTGGGACAGGCTCACTTATACCAGTACTCTCAATTAACAGATAGTCAAAACGCCTCTCTGAAGCTAATTTTTCCACCTCAACCATTAAATCTTCCCGAAGTGTGCAACAGATACAACCATTGCTCATTTCTACTAGCTTTTCCTCAGTTCGGGAAAGTGTGTTTTGATTTTCCACCAATCTCGCATCCACGTTTACTTCGCTCATATCATTGACGATAACGGCTACTTTCAATCCGTCTTTGTTATGTAAAGCGTGGTTCAATAAAGTTGTTTTTCCTGCTCCGAGAAAACCGCTCAAAACTGTTACGGGCAATTTCTTTGTTTCAATCATTTGTGTTTATGATTTTTAAAATTGATTATATGTCCGATTATCAACCCGACAGCACCTATATACATAGTAGGGCTATGCCAATGAAAAAGAATATGAACGAATATTGAAAATGAAATGAGAAGTATTGAGCTCCAAAGTATGTATTTTACTAAAGAAAGAGGATTGTTTTTAGTGCTTTTGTAGACACTCCATATACCTATTAACAGGAATATAAGGTCTATGTAGGGATTATGTGAAATACCTATTGGTATAAAGACAAGCAAAGGAAATAAAAGACAATGCACCATACATAAAAATGCAGCTGATATTCCTGTCAAGTCGTAGTTTTTAGTTTTATATTTAGAACTCATTGTTTTGTCTTTTAATTGTTATAAAGATATTTCGATTGTAAAGCGTTCAGAGTAAGTTGTGTTCCCATTTATATCTTTAGTTTTTACCAAGATATAGTAACTTCCTGACTGCCATAAAATAGGTTTTGGAACAGAATTATTATCGGTTGGGGCACCTACCTTAATCGTAGTATCAAAATCGTAAAAGTCGATATTATGTAAATGACTTGAGTTTTTCATTACAATTATATTGGGATTGGAAGCCGTTACTTGTTCATCAGCAATGTTATTTTCTGTTTTAACTAAAACTACTAATAATTCGGATAAAGAGGTGTTATCTGATGCTATACCTGATATTTCAATACATTCACCTTGAGTGAATTGCCGATTCGTTTCAGGTTTAGAAGTTATACTTAATACAGGTGACTGGCGATCATCAATTAGTTTTATTTCTATTACAACTTCTTGTTGAGTTTTATTTCCTTCTTGATCTTTTACAATAAAAAGAAAATGATAATCCCCAATTTCTGTACCTGACGGAATATCAATATGTTTATGGAAATAAGCATTACGTTGATTAGTAAATTCATCATAAATTAAATGCAAATCCCAATTTCCGTTTTCTTTGAAAATCTTAATCTCAACAGTTTGTATCAGAGCATCAGCCAAAATTTCTGCTTCAATATGTAAATCAGAACCTACGTAACCCAACAGATTATTACTTACACCTACTTCCAAATTATGGATTTCCGGGATACTATTTTTTGAATTATCATCATTATTACAAGAGATAAAGAGCAAGATTATAGCAAATAGCGATAATCCTTTAAAAATATGTTTCATATTATTCTATTTTAGAATCACTCTTTGAGCAACTTTCCCTTCGGGAATATTTATCATTAATAAATAAGTTCCTGCCTGTACATTTTCAGTTGAAAACTGATAATTAGCGTCACCCGAAATCAATTCAATACTTTTTTCAATAATCAATTTACCTGTAAGGTCATATAACTTAAATTCGGCATTTCCTCCTGCAGTATTTAAAGGTACATTGAACATTCCCGAATCAGAAGGATTCGGATAAACGGCTCCTATATTTGCTTGTTTGCCAAAATCAATTACAGATGCTGAACTTAATTCAATTACTGGAAACAGCGAAAAATAAACAGCAGGATTATAATTTGTAAAATTTTCGGTTCTGTAATCAGCCCAAACAGTTGCTCCGTGAGAATGAAAGCGTACGACGTTTCTTCCGTAAACGTCAAAATCAGATTCAGGTCTTGTTCCGTCAGGAGCGTGTGTAATTGCTATTCGTTTTGTTCCTAATCCTCCGTGTGAATAATCTCCAAGTCGGAAAGAAGTAAAAAACTCATCTGATACTTCTATGGGATTATTAAAATTCACTGTAAACAATGAACCATCAACAGGAATATCACTATATGGAATATTCTTATTTGCAATTGGTGTGTTAGGCAATCCATTATTTGCAACCGAATAAATTCTATATGATGCACTTAAAGAACCTGTTCCTTCTTGCCCATCGTGAATGGCAATAATTCCGTGAATTGTGCCAGTTCCGTCAATTTGATATTTTTCGGCAAATTCTTCATCTCCGTAATTATTGTGTCCTGTATAATACCCATAATTATTCGGATAAGATTCTATTACAGGTGTGATTTCATCAGGATTAAAGTTTTGTAAGGTTTCTTGAGCAAACAATCCGAATACAGAAAGAGATAATACTGTTGTAAGAATAATTTTTTTCATTAGATTTAAATGATTTAAATTTGTAATTATTTATTGATATATTGTTATTGCAATTGTGTTGCAAAAATAATCATTATGTTTGTATATGCAACAAAGTTGCGTTTATTTTTTTTAAAATGAAACAGACAAGAAATACCATTGCCAGAACAGAAATCCTAAATCTTATAAACAATTCAGAAATAGCATTATCTCATGCAGAAATACAAAAATATTTGGAAGGTTTGTGTGACAGAGTTACGATTTATAGAGTTTTAGAAAGATTGACAGGAGAGGGGCTTGTTCATAAAATAGTCAATACTGATGGTGTTTTTAAGTATGCAAGTTGTCATAATTGTATAACAAATACTAATCATAGTCATAATCATATTCATTTTAGTTGTGAAAAATGTAAGGAGGTTACCTGTATTGAAGAAATAGAACCCTTGTTTAAGCTTCCTGAAAAATATACAGTAAAAGAGGTTAATTTTACTATCTCCGGAATTTGCCCAAAATGTGTATAAGCTCATTCATAACTAGCTTAAGAATGATTATAAAAAAAGGAATGGCTAACAGCAACAATATTGAAGCCATTCCTATAAACCGACTCTTGTAATTTATGGGAATACAACAGCTACTTTTTACGACAAAAGTAGTTACCGATACGGTTTTATTTTAATGTAATCCTCTTATGAATTCATATTCTTCATCCAAAGGATTCTTAGTATTATTTAATTCTTTTGATTTAGATAAACGCAGTGATATACTGTTCAGGTCAACGAGTAATTTAATAATCCAAAAAAACAATACAACTGACAAAATCACTAAAAATGTACTCATAATCTTAATTGCTAATGGTTAGTATATACTCTGTTAGTTCATTTAGTTGCTCATCCGGTATTTGTGGGAATCCCGGCATTTGAGTCATATCTGCACGTTTTTTTCCGGGGTTTTTAATCCATTTTTTCATAGCTTCTACATCATCTTTATAAATGGCAACCATTTCTGTAACAGGTGGTCCCACTAATCTATCTTTTGGTTTATGACAAGCCGCACAATATTGGTTGAATACTTTTTTACCTTTTTCAGCTAATGACATATCTGTGTTATTCTCGTCTGATATTTGGTTTTTACTGTTTTCAATGGCAATTTTTCGGGTTTGTTCAAATTCTTCGGTTCTTAATTTAACCAGTTTCTGGTGTGGTTCCAATGCATTGGCTCTGTAAATCTGTCTTCCCGAACCCATAAAAACAACAGTAATAGTCATCAGGATGACTACCTTATAAAAGTTCTTTCCAATATTTTCTCTGGAAGCCTGTAATCCTTTCCACATCATCCACATAGCAGGAAGTGCCATTGCAACACCTGTAAAGATTACAAGAATTAAATTCCACCCCATTCCTTTGGTGGGAAGTGTAAGTAATACTATTGGTCCGATAAGCATTTGGCAGATTGAAGCAATAAGAGCCAAAGAATATCCTTTTCTCTGAATATCATACCTTGTGAATCCGGGAAGTAAATTTTCGAATTCATAATTCTTACGACTCATATACCAAAACAAAAACAAACCTGTAACTGCCAATGAAGCAAAAAGAAAATGAAAATACCTCGGGAAAACATTAGGAAGCATCATCGCATTAAAAAAGCCTTTTACAACAGCCCATTTTTCAGGAAACATCATCAGGTTGATGTTTGTCAGGAAAATAAACGGAATGAACAACAATATGACTGTTGCCAAGCCTAAAATAGAGATATGTACCGCCTTATTATTATCAAACATCTTCCAGGTATATTTGTGCAGGTAGGTAAGTAAAAAGGCAATAGTAACCAACGGAATCACAGCGATCCAAACCAATCCTGTCAAGGCATTTGCAGAATAGAAATAAATGGTATAAAGCACATTGATGCTCAAAAGCGGAGCTACTCCAAGCACAACAGCAATACTTTTGTTTACAGTAATAGTGCTTGCAATTTCTTTTGCCAGTAAATCATATTTTTTGTCTTTTAATCCTTTGATTTGTGACCAAAGTGTTAGTAATGTTCCTCCAAGCATCAGGTTGACAAAAACCAAATGTGCCAAGAACGAA
>Ga0209075_1002228_pt1 | contig 17297 bp, 12 predicted proteins | sample Stecom2011_FD_187523 | JGI IMG/M metagenome (GOLD analysis project Ga0209075, IMG submission 187523) | Agricultural soil microbial communities from Utah to study Nitrogen management - Steer compost 2011 (SPAdes) (version 2) | ecosystem: Environmental > Terrestrial > Soil > Agricultural land...
GGCCATCAAGGTCTGCGTCCGCAATCGGGCGCAGGCCTTTTTTATTGGGCGGCTCCGACGGCGGCATCGCGCAAAGCTAAATATGACTAATGGATAAGAAAAAGTCATAACAAGACGCTATCGTTTGAAAAGTTCTCAGACTACAATCAGGCCACTGATCCGGCTGAGCCGGCTTCTTATTGATTGCTGAGGAGTTACCATGGCTGAGTACCAAGCCCCCCTGCGTGATATCCGCTTTGTGCTGAACGAGGTCTTTGAAGCTGACAAGCTGTGGCAGAGCCTGCCAGGCCTGGAAGGCGCCATCGATGCCGAGACTGCCGATGCCATGCTGGAAGAGGCCGGCAAGATCACCTCGCAGACCATAGCCCCGCTGAACCGCAACGGCGATGAACAGGGAGCGGTGTGGAACGACGGCCAGGTGACCACCCCCGACGGATTCAGGGAGGCTTATGCCACCTATGCCGCAGGCGGCTGGGTCGGTCTGGGCGGTAACCCGGAATTCGGCGGTATGGGCATGCCCAAGACCCTCGGCGTACAGGTCGAGGAGATGCTCTATGGCGCCAACAGCAGCTTCGCCCTCTACATCGCCCTCACTGCCGGCAGCACCCTGGCGCTGGATGCCCATGGCAGCGAGGAACTGAAGCAGAGATACCTGCCCAACATGTATGCCGGTACCTGGGCGGGCACCATGTGCCTGACCGAGCCCCACGCGGGCACCGATCTGGGCATCATCCGTACCCGCGCCGTGCCCGAAGCCGACGGCAGCTACTCGGTCACCGGTACCAAGATCTTCATCACCGGCGGTGAGCATGACCTGACCGAGAACATCATTCACCTGGTGCTGGCCAAGCTGCCCGATGCGCCGGCCGGTCCCAAGGGAATCTCCCTGTTTCTGGTGCCCAAGTTCCTGGTCAACGAGGACGGCAGCCTGGGCGAGCGCAACGCCGTGAGCTGTGGCTCCATCGAACACAAGATGGGCATCAAGGGCTCGGCGACCTGCGTGATGAACTTCGATGGCGCCAGGGGCTATCTCATCGGTGAGCTGAACAAGGGGCTCAATGCCATGTTCACCATGATGAACTATGAGCGCCTGTCCATTGGCATTCAGGGTATCGGCTGCGCCGAGGCTTCCTACCAGAGCGCTGTGGCCTACGCCCGCGAACGTATCCAGAGCCGTGCGCCGACCGGTGCGGTGCAGCCGGACAAGGCCGCCGACCCCATCATCGTGCACCCGGATGTGCGCCGCATGCTGCTGACCATGAAGGCCATGACCGAGGGCAGCCGGGCGTTCTCCACCTATGTGGGCATGCAGCTGGATATCAGCAAGTTTGCCGAGGACGAGGCGATCCGCCGCAAGGGCGAGGATCTGGTAGCCCTGCTGACGCCGGTCGCCAAGGCCTTTTTCACCGATGTCGGGTTCGAGAACTGTGTTCACGGCCAGCAGGTTTTCGGTGGCCATGGCTACATCCGCGAGTGGGGTCAGGAGCAGCTGGTACGTGACGTCCGCATCGCCCAGATCTATGAAGGTACCAACGGTATCCAGGCGCTGGATCTGATGGGACGCAAGACAGTGGCCAACGGCGGCGCTTACTTCAAGGTATTTGCCGACGAGATCCGCGGTTTCATCGCCGACAACGACGCCGGCGAGATGCAGGAGTTCGTGCAGCCCCTGGCGGCGGCACTGGACAATCTGCAGCAGCTGACCGATCTGGTGATCGAGCGCAGCCGCGCCAACCCCAATGAAATCGGCGCGGCCTCGGTCGAGTACCTGCATGCCTTCGGTTACACCGCCTACGCCTACATGTGGGCACGCATGGCCAGGGTTGCGCTGGACGCAGCAGAGGACGCCGACGGTTTCTATCAGGCCAAGCTGGGTACTGCCCGGTTCTTCTTCCAGCGACTGCTGCCGCGCATCCACTCGCTCAGCGAATCGGTCCGGGCCGGCAGTGAAGTACTGTTCGAGCTGGACGCCGCCCAGTTCTGAGTGACGCGTCGGGGTAGGAAAAGGCGTACAGAAGATAGTGACAATCGCCTCTATGTACGCCTCTGCCGCTTGCCTAATATGGCAATCGCAGGGACGCAGCGCAGGAAGCGCAAAGTAGTGACAGGGACGCAGGGACAGTCACAGGATGTGACCAGCGTTACGGAAGACCAGGACGTTATTCTGCAAAATCCCCGCAGGCAGGGTGGTGTTTACACCGCTCTGCCTGCGGGGTTTTCTGTTTCCGGCTCCCGCCCACCCCTCGGTACTGCAGCCGCTCGTGGTAGACTGATGCTCTTCGGACCCTCTGGTCCCGGTTCCATGGCTGCAGGGGAGGGCTGCGATTGTTCTCACTCAAACGCAAGGGCGATTATCGGCTGCAGTTGACCCGCACCCTGAAGAAGCCCGGGCGTTATACCCTCGAGCTCTACCTGTTCACACCCCACGAGAGCAACTTCGCTGCCTGGACCCTGACGGAGCAGCAATTCTACTTCCGTGCCATGCTGCACCGCTTCGGCCTGCTCGGGCTGCCCGCCCAGGACCGGCTCAGCAAGGATGACAGCAGCTTTGCCCTGTTGTCGCCCCATTACGAGATCACCTACGGCTCCTGGCTGTTCCGCTATACCGCCTCGATGGACCGCCTCCGCCAGCAACTGCAGAGTACCGGCGTGGCCAATGCCGAGACCATTGCACGGGGCCTGCGCCTGAGCGAGACCTACGCCCTGCGGCTGCGCCGCACCGTCCCGGAGCAGAGCGGCCAGCAACGCTATTTCCGGCAGATGGATATCTATTTTTCCTGGTATGCCGAACAGTTCCTGCTCGAATGCATGACGCTGGAAGGCTATCAGGAGCTGGACAGTGATCTGCGCGAGTCGGTGCGCGAATTCCTGCTGGAGGAATACCGCATACGCAAGGAGCGGGAGTACCTGGCGGACTTCCATGGCAAGCCGACCCGAGTGTGGAACCGCATGAGTCTGTATCACCGGTTGCTCGAATACCCGGTTCTGCTGCGGGCCAAGCTGACCGAGCTGGGCTCGGCAACCCGCAAGCTGGTCAAGGCAGCCAATACCACCCTGATCATGGGGCTGTTCACCTACGTACTGTTCAATGCTCGCAGCGCCAGTCACCTGTCGATCACCCTGCTGCTGGGTATCGCACTGATCTACGGCATCCGGGATCTGCTGCGCGATGACCTCAATACCCTGGTTACCAGTTGGCTGCGCAAGGGCCGGCCACGCTGGAAAAGCCGTCTGCTGATGCCCTACACCCACAAGTCCATGGCCCAGCAGCTGATCTGGCTGGACTACTGCAAGGTCACGGACCTGCCGCGCGAAATAGCCGAACGCTCGGGCAAGTGGGCGGGGGAAGACAGGCACATAGTGTGCTACCGCACGCAGCTGTATCTGGACAAGGACGCACTGGAGCAGAACGAGATACAGGAGCGGCTGAACCTGGATTGCGAGCCGCTGTGCGAGCTGATCGAGCCGACCCGCAACCGCCTGTTTGCGCCGGCCGGTGAGGAGGATCCCTTCGCTGCGGTGGATGCCCATCCGATCGAGAAGCAGCACGACTATAATCTGCTGCTGGTGGCAACCGAAGCGGATCAGGATTATTCCACGGCCCAGCGCTGGCGCCTGCGACTGGGGGCCAATGGCATCGTCGAGTGCGAGGCCAAGAAAATCAAATGGCCTTCGCCGGAGGAGCAGCAGCGGCTACCCTGGTACCGGCGCATGCTCATCCGTCTGGGGCGCGGCTGAGGGAATTTTCCGCTACCGCCAGGGTCTTGAGAGTAGTGTTTCAGCGGCACTATCGCGGCGGGATCGCCGCTCTTCAGTCAGGATAGGGACGGTGAATGAATTTCAGCTTCTTCCCGGGGTGGCCCGGCGCGTTGCTTCTGCTTACGTTGACCCTGCTCGGGGCCTGCAGCGTGGCACCCCCAGCGGAGCCGCAGCTGCCCTTTGACCTGCCTGATCGTTTCGACTCTTCCCTCGTCGAGCCTTTTCAGCCCACCGAACGCTGGTGGACCGAGTTCGAGGATCCGCTGCTGGAATCTTTCGTCGATACCGCTCTGGTACGCAATCCCGGTGTAGCCCAGGCGCTGGCGAGGGCCAGTGTGGCCGAGGCGCGGGTCAGGCTGAACCGGGGGGAGCGGCTTCCCCAGGCCGGTATCGGATTCACCAGTGCCAGACAGCGACAGAACATGGGCAGCATGGCCGGGCCCCTGGGCGAGTTTGTCGATGACGAGCTGAGCTTCATCAGCAACAACCACAATGCTTCCCTGGACGTCAGCTGGGAGCTGGATTTGTGGGGCCGCCTGGCCGCTGCCAGCTCCGCGGCCCAGGCCGAGTTCCTGGCCAGTGCCGAGCAGCTGCGTGGGGCGCGCCAGTCGGTCGCCGCCCAGGTGGTGCAGCTGTACTACGAGGTGGTGCACGCCCGGGCCCAGGAGGAGTTGTCGGCGCGCACCGCCGATACCCTGGCCGAAATGGCCAGGCAGATCAGCAACCGGGTCGATGTGGGTATCGCCTCGCCGGCTGATGCGATGTTGGCGGAGGCCAATCTCGGCTCGGCCCGGGCCGGACTGGAGCAGCGCCGTGAGGCACTGGCGCGCATCCGCCGGCAGCTGGATGTATTGCTCGGCTATTACCCCAGCGGCGCGCTGACTACCGCCGAGGTGCTGCCCGAGGTGCCCGCGCGCCCGGCCGCCGGCGTGCCCGCCGAGCTGCTGGAGCGCCGCCCGGATGTGCGTGCCGCCGAGCTGGCCCTGCGGGCGGCGGGGTACCAGTTGGGTGCGGCGGAGCGTTCCTTCCTGCCCAGTCTGGCCCTGACCGGCTCGGCTGGATACAGCAGCGACCAGCTGTCCGGCCTGTTCGACAGCAGCAATCTGGTCTGGTCCATCGCCGGTCAGCTGATGCAACCGATCTTCCAGGGCGGCAGGCTGGTGGCCCAGGTGGACATTGCCGAGGGGCAGCAGAGCGAGGCGCTGCACAGCTATGTGGAAACCGCGCTCAATGCCCTGGCCGAAGTGGAGAGCCTGCTCGCAGTGGACGATCTTCTGGCCCAGCGCGAGGACAGCCTCGATGCCTCCGCGACGGCTGCCGAGGAGGCGGTACGGGTGTCCTACAACCGTTACCAGCAGGGCATAGACCCCTTTCTCAATGTGCTCGAAAGTCAGCAACGCGCCCTTGACGGTCGCAGTGCCTACATCAGTGCCCGGCACGCCCGGATTGAAAATCGCATCTCCCTGCATCTGGCCCTCGGCGGTGGCTTCGAACCCCGCATCGAGGCCGCCGAACCTGCCCCCCAGGACACCCCAGCCAGGACCGCCGATCGCCCATGAAGACATTCAACGCCACCCGCCCTCGCCTGTATCTGCTGCTGACCGGAGTCCTGCTCGTTGCCGGGTGCGGGGGCGGCAGCGAACCGGAGCAGGCCGCCGAGCAGACCGGTCAGGACAGCGCCGGCCAGGCACGACCGGTCAGTGTCCGGGTGACGGCGGTGGAGCCGCGCACCCTGCAGTCCTGGGTCTACAGTCAGGGTACCGCCCGATCCAGACAGCGCGAATTTCTCACTTTCACCCAGCAGGGAACCGTGTCCTACGTGGATCCGGAGCTGCGTGTGGGCAGCCCGGTGAAGAAGGGGCAGCTGATCGCCCACCAGGCCCCGGACAGGGTGCAGGCGGAGCTGCAGGCGGCCCGTGCAGCCCTCGCCGAGGCCGAGGCCAACCTGGCGCTGGCCGAGGTGACCCGGCGGCGTTACGAGACGCTGATCGAACAGCGCTCGGCCTCGCGGCAGGAGCTGGATCAGGCAGTGGTGCAGGTGGAGCAGGCCAAGGCCATTCGTGACAACAGCAAGGCCCAGCTGGCCCAGTCGCAGCTGACCGTCGACGAGTCCAGACTGGTATCGCCCATCGATGGCGTACTGGCGCGGCTGAACGTGGAGCAGGGGCGCTATTTCAACCCCAGCGTGGTGCAGACCAATACCGAGCAGAATGCCCTGCGTACCGTCCCTGCGCTGGTGATAGATCCTGATCGTTTCGAAGTGCGGGTGGACCTGCCGTCCTATGTCTACCGGCAGATTGCTGTCGGATCCCGGGCGGTGATCGGCGATACGCCCCCCCGGGACGGGCAGGGCATGGACCCGTTGCAGCGCGAACAGCAGGTGCTGGGCAAGGTGCATGCGGTGAGCCCCTCGCTGGACCCGGAAACCCGCACCTTCGAAGTGATAGTTCATACCGAAGGTGACAATCCTCGACTGCAGGACGGCGAGTTCGTCGCGGTGTGGATTGCCCGTCCGCCGGAGGACGAGGTGCTGAGTGTGCCGCTGGAAGCGCTGCGCTACCGCAACGACCAGTCCTTCGTGCTGGTTCTGAACGAGGACACCGGGCGGGTCAGCGAGCGTCGGGTCGAGCTCGGCCAGCAGGCCGGCGCCTACCGGGCGGTGACCGAGGGGCTGGAGCAGGGCGAGCTGGTGGTAACCGATGGACGCGCCGCGCTCAACGACGGCCAGCCGGTTCGGGTTCTGGATACGGACGGAGCGCAGCCATGACCGAGCCTGATCAGCCCCGGGCCGGGGATGGCGCAGAGGTGCCGGTGGAGACCGAGGAGGTGCGCAGCGCGCACCCGCTCGCACGCTTCTTCTTCCTGCAGCCGGTGTTTGGCATTCTGCTGCTGGTGACCCTGGCTCTGGGTGGCTGGATGGCCTACCTGCAGCTGGTCAAGGAGTCGTTGCCCGATCTGGACATTCCCCAGGCCACCATCACCACCGCCTGGCCGGGCGCCGACCCGCGCACCATCGAGGAGCAGGTCACCGACATCATCGAGGACGAGGTGACCACCCTGGAGGGCGTACGCCGGGTGGACAGCGCCTCCTACGACTCCTTCTCGGTGATTTCGGTGGAGTTCGACGCCTCCATCGACCCGGTGGACGCCATGACCCGGCTGCGTGCCGCCGTGGCGGATGCCGAGGCGGAGCTGCCGGACGAGGTGGACCGCCCGGCGATCGAACAGGCCTCCGTGGACCAGCTGCCGATTCTTACCTTCACCCTGCACGGGGATATCGGCTCGGCCACCATGAACCAGCAGGCCAGACGTATCCGCGATACGCTGGAACGGCTGCCCGGGGTCAACGAAGTCAACATCGGCGGTGAACGCGAAGAGATAGTGCAGATACTCCTGCGTCCCGAGCGCATGCTGGCGCTCGGGCTGTCCCCCTCCGCCGTGCGCAATGCCGTGCAACAGGCCAACGTGGAGCAACCCTTCGGCGAGATTCACAGTGACGACATCGGTGCCGTGGTTCGCCTGGAGGGCCGGTTCCGCGACGTGGATGATCTGCGTGCCCTGCCGGTGGCCCGCCTCAGCGGTGTGGGCGCAGGGCGCCCGATACGTCTTGATGAGGTCGCCACCGTCCGGCGCATGCAGGAAACCGAAACCAGCCGGGCCTTCTTCAGCGGAGAAGGCGGGACCTACGCCCAGTCCCTGGAGATGTCGGTGCGCAAGACCCCGGGTGCCGATACGGTCAACCTGGTGGCCACCCTGCGTGAGGCTCTGGAGGACATGCGCAACCAGGGCAGCTGGCCGTCCGGGCTGGACTACACCGTCACCCAGGATGAGGCCGAGCAGATATGGGACTCGCTGTCCGATGTCTTCGTCAGTGCGTTGCAGACCATGGTGGTGGTCTTTGCCATCCTGCTGCTGACCATCGCCTGGCGCGAGGCGATCATTGCCGGCCTGTCGGTGCCCGTCACCTTCGCCGGGGTGCTGCTGGTCATCTGGCTGATGGGGTATTCGCTCAACGAGCTGGTGATCATCGGCATGGTGATCGCGCTGGTGATGATCGTCGATGTGTTCATCATTCTGCTGGAGGGCCTGCACGACGAGATCTACAACGGCGGCAAGACCTTCGGCCAGGGCGTGCTGGCCACCGTCAGCCGCTATGGTCTGCCGGCCTTCGCCGCACAGATCACCACCATACTGGCGCTGGCCCCGCTGATGTCCATCAGTGGCACTGTCGGCGAGTTCATCCGGGTGCTGCCCACCACCACCGTGGTCTGTCTGGTACTGGCTTTCATCGTCGCCATGCTCTGTACCCTGCCGCTGTCCCGGGCTCTGCTCGGGAAACAGCGGCCGGCGACGCAGGCCGAGCGCCAGGGCCTGTCGGACCGGGTCACCGCCCGGGCGGTGAGCACGCTGGAAAGCTGGAATGCGCGCTGGGTCGTCGCCAGCCGGCGTCGGGCCTGGCTCTGGGTGCTGGCGGCGGTGGGGGTATTCTTCCTGTCGATGCTGGCCTTCAGTCAGGCCCGCGTCGAACTCTTCCCGCCCACGGACGGTGAGCGGCTGGGGATCAACATAGAGCTGCCGCCGACCACCCAGCTGGCCGGCTCCCAGGTCATTGCCGACGAGGTGGGCGAGATGCTGCGCGGCAAGCCGTACTTCGAGAGCGTGGTCAAGCTGGTCGGGCTCAAGAGTCCCTTCGCCAGCGGCTCCATGGCGGCCAACCTGCAACCCAGCGAGGCGGAGAACTATATCGGCTTTTCCGCCATTTTCCGGCCGCTGGACGAGCGTGACGCGACATCCTACGAGCTGGCCGACGCCCTGCGCCAGGAGCTTTCCGATTATCTGGAACAGCGGGTGGCGGCGGCGCAGCTGCTGGTGGTGGCCGAATCCAGCAGCCCGACCACCGGCGACCCCATCGAGATCCAGCTGATCGGCGCGGACATGGATGAGCTGCAGCGGCTGTCCCGTCAGGTTCAGACCCTGCTGGCCGAGCTGGATGGGGTAGTGGATGTCCGGGACAATATCGGCATGCTCAAGCCCCAGCTGGCGCTGCAGCCCGACCGGGAGGCGGCGGACTTCTTCGGCATAGACCACGGGGATCTGGCCTCCCAGCTGCGCATTGCCTTCAGTTCGGACGAGATAGGGTTGTTCGTCACCGGTGATGAGGATGACGACATCGATATCCGCCTGGGTACCGAATGGCCCAGCCGCCCCGGTGAGACGGGCGGTCCGCGCAATATCGAGGAGCTGTCCCGGGTGCGGGTCTTCACCCAGGACGGCCGTTCCATCGACATGCGTCAGCTGCTCAAACCGAGCCAGTCCGAGGCGGCCATCGCCATTTCCCACGTCAACGGCGAGCGCGCCATCACTGTCATGGGCAAGAACGAGGGCCGCACCGTCGGCGAGATCATGGCCGAGCTGCAGCCGCGGCTGGACGAGATTCAGGCGGACTGGCCGGCGGGTTACCGTACCGTGATCGGGGGTGAGGCGGCCGATACCAGCGAGACCTTCGGTTCGGCCCTGATCGCGCTGGTCATCGCCATAGTGCTGGTGGTGGGGGTGCTGGTGATCCTGTTCAACAGTTTCCGCCAGGCCTTCATCATCTTCGCCACCATGCCGCTGGCGATCATAGGCACAGCCCTGGGGTTCTGGGCCTTTGATATCACCTTCAGCTTCTTTGCCATGATTGGCCTGGTGTCGCTGATCGGCATCGCCATCAACAACGGCATCATCATGGTCGACACCATGAACAGCTTCATCAGGGAGGGGATGGGGATTGCCGAGGCCGCCGCCGCCGGCTCGGCCCGACGTCTGCGCCCGTTGCTGACCACCGCTGTGACCACCATCATCGGGCTGGTGCCGCTGGCCGTCAGCAGCGCCTTCTACCGGCCGCTGACGCTGGTCATCATTTTCGGACTGATTTCGGTGTCGGTGCTGGCACTCTTCGTGGTGCCGGCGCTGTATCTGCTGCTGACGCCACGGGACGCAGGTCAGCCGAAGGTGCTGGACTGAGGCAGGCAATGGCGGCCCCGCCGGGGCCGCCACAGCTCAGCGGGATTACCTGATGTCGGGGTAGGGCAGACCGACGTAGTTCTCGGCGATGGTGGTCTGACCCGCCACTGAACCGACGAAGTAGTCCAGCTCGCTGCTCTGGATGCGCTGGCTGAAGTCGTCCATGTCGGGGAACTGGTGCAGCATGGAGGTCATCCACCAGGAGAAGCGCTCGGCCTTCCAGATACGCTCCAGACAGAACTCGGAGTAGCGCTCCAGCAGGTCGGTACGGCCTTCCTGATACACCTTCACCAGAATGCGGTACAGGCTGTTCACGTCGCTGGCAGCCAGGTTCAGACCCTTGGCACCAGTGGGCGGAACGATGTGGGCGGCGTCGCCGACCAGGAACAGGCGGCCATACTGCATGGGCTCGACCACGAAGCTGCGCAGCGGGGCGATGCTCTTCTCCAGCGACGGGCCGGTGACCAGTTTTGCCGCCACTTCTTCAGGCAGACGGCGCTTGAGCTCTTCCCAGAAGCGCTCATCACTCCAGTCCTCGACCTTCTCGGCCAGGTTGACCTGCAGGTAGTAGCGCGAACGGGTCGCCGAGCGCATGCTGCACAGGACGAAACCACGTTCATGGTTCAGATAGATCAGTTCATCGCTGACCGGCGGAGTGTCGGACAGCAGACCCAGCCAGCCGAAGGGGTAGACCCGCTCGAAGGTCTTGATCGAGTCTTCCGGAATGGAGCGGCGGGCCACACCGTGGAAACCGTCGCAGCCGGCGATGTAGTCGCAGTCCAGCCGAACCTGCTGGCCTTCATGGGTGAAGGTCAGGTAGGGTTTGTCGCTCTTGGCGTCATGAATGGCCACATCCGGTACCTGGTACAGGGTGGTCTGACCGCTGGCGGCGCGGGCTTCCATCAGGTCGCGGGTGATCTCGGTCTGACCGTACACCATGACGGTCTTGCCTCCGGTCAGCTCCTTCAGGTCCAGGCGCTCGCTGCGGCCTTCAAAGGCGATTTCGATGCCGTCGTGGACGATGCCTTCACGGTCCATGCGCTCGCTGGCGCCGGCTTCACGCAGCAGATCGACCATGCCCTGCTCGAGAATGCCGGCACGGATACGACCCAGAACATAGTCCGGGGACTGGCGTTCAATGATGATGTTGTCGATACCGGCCTTGTGCAGCAGTTGACCCAGCAGCAATCCGCTGGGGCCGGCTCCGATGATGGCGACTTGTGTTTTCATGGCTCACCTCTAGTTATCATTATCTGAATCTGATTGTTTTATATATTTCGTTGAATGTGGGCCGCCGAGAAGGCAGTATCAGATTCAGTACTTGTACTTTTCGAGGATTTCACATGAATGCAATAAAGGAGGTGCCGGTCTTCAAGCTGTATGGCGAGACGGTCAACTGGTCGGCACCCGACCTGTTGCATATGGAGTCCATCGCCGAACGCAGCGTGCTGCATGACTGGCATATCCACCCGCATCAGCATGCCGACCTGGTCCAGGTGCTCTATGTACAGCATGGCCACGCCACGCTGGAAATCGAGGGCCGGGAGCTGAGTTTCCGCCAGCCGGCGCTGCAGGTGGTGCCCCCGCTCTGCGTACATGGCTTCCGCTTTGCCGAGGATGTGAATGGCTTCATCCTCAGCCTGGCGCTGCCCCTGGTGGAGGACTCGGCGCAGACCATGGGTACCCGGCTGCTGACCTCGCCCCATTGCCATCTGCTGGAGCACGACGACCATCTGTTCATGACCAGTCTGTTCGAACGCCTGTGGCTGGACTATCAGGGTCGGGAGGAGGGGCGCGATGCCATGCTGGCCTCGCTGGTCAAGGTATTGCTGATCTGGTTGCACCGGCGCGAGCGGGAGACCAGCGGCATCCGCAGCAGCCTGGACCGGGGCGAGGAGTACGTCGCCCGTTTTCTAGAACTGCTCGAGCAGCATTTCCGTGAACACTGGCCCATCGAGCGTTATGCCAGCCAGCTGAAGATCAGCACCCCGCACCTCAATTCCCTGTGCCGACGGCTGTGCCATCAGTCCGCTCTGCAGGTGGTGCATCAGCGACTGGTGCTGGAGGCCAAGCGCTGTCTGGTCTACACCAGCATGACGGTGAGCGAGGTGTCCGACAGTCTGGGCTTTACCGAGCCGGCGTACTTCTCGCGCTTCTTCAAGCGTTATACCGGGGTGCCTCCCCGGGAGTTCCGCCTGCATGGCGGCAGGCAGGGCATCAATGAATCCCGATAACCGCATCAAGCTCAGGCACCTGCACTGCTTCCTGGAGGTTGCCCGTCAGGGCAGCGTCCAGCGCGCGGCTGATGCCCTGGCGATCAGCCAGCCGGCGGTGTCCAAGACCCTGCGCGAACTCGAGGAGCTGCTGTGCAACCGGCTGTTCGAGCGCAACCGCCAGGGGGTGGTGCTGACCGAGGCCGGTACGGCTTTCCTGCACGTGGCCGGCCCAAGTCTGCAGGCGCTGCGCCGGGGCATCGAGAATCTGCGCAGCGACGAGTTCAAGGCCGGGGAGCTGCGTCTGGGGGTGCTGTCCTCGGTGGAGACCTGGCTGATGCCGGAGATCATCAGTCGTCTGCACCTGCATCACCAGGGCTTGCGCATCAGCGTGCAGAACGGCCCCGCTGTCTACCTGCTGGGGCTGCTGCGCAGCGGCGAGGTGGACCTGGTGGTGGGGCGCCTGAGCGACAGTCCCCACTTGGCCGGATTGCAGTTCGAACACCTCTATGGTGATGAGCTCAGGTTCGTAGTCGCACCCGGACATCCGCTGCAGAATTGCTCCAGTGATCTGCTGCCGGGGCGGCTGGCGGACTTTCCCATGGTACTGCCGCTGCCCGGCACCACCATCCGCCAGCACGCCGACAGCCTGCTGCTGCAGACCGGTGCGCGACTGCCGATCCGTTGCCTGGAAACCCTGTCCAATACACTGGCCCGGCGCTATGCGCTGACCGCTCAGGCAGTGTGGATCGCACCCCATGATGCGGTGCGCGAGGATCTGGCCGGCGGGTTGCTGCAGGCGCTGGCCATTCCCGCCAACCTGGCCGGCGGCTCCATCGGCGTATGCACCAATCCCATGATGCCCCAGAGTGTGGCGTTGCAGTGGTGTCTGGAGGAGCTGAGGACGCTGGCGACCCACAACATGTCATAACCATACGGTTATGTGAGGGCGACGTGATTTCATTGGCTTCTCCCTGCCCCGCCGGACAGAATGCCGGCAGGCAACAGGAGAATGACCATGCACTCAGATCAAGAAAGCCGTTTTGTTATACGTGACCGTAACGGTCGTCATCCCAAGGCATACTTCCCCGACTACAAGACCTCCATCACCCGCTCCCCGCGCCAGGCGCTGGTGAGCATTCCGCAGTCGGTCTCGGAAACCACAGGCCCGGATTTCAGTCACCTGGGCTTCGGCAAGCATGACAACGACCTGCTGCTGAACTTCAACACCGGTGCGCTGCCGGTCGGTGAGCGCATCATTGTTCACGGTCGTGTGCTTGATCAGTACGGTAAGCCCGTGCCCAATACCCTGGTCGAGATCTGGCAGGCCAACGCCGGCGGCCGGTACCGTCACAAGAACGACCGCTACCTGGCTCCCCTGGACCCCAACTTCGGTGGTGTCGGCCGTACCCTGACCGATCGTGATGGGCGTTACATGTTCCGCACCATCAAGCCGGGCCCCTATCCCTGGCGCAATGGTCCCAATGACTGGCGTCCGTCGCACATCCACTTTTCCGTCAGTGGTCCGGCCATTGCCACCCGTCTGATCACCCAGCTGTACTTCGAGGGCGATCCGCTGGTGCCCATGTGCCCGATCATCCGCACCCTGAACGAGGATGCGGCCCAGTCGCTGATCGCCCATCTGGACATGGGCATGGCCAACCCGATGGATGCGCTGGCCTACCGTTTCGACATCGTGCTGCGCGGTCAGCGTCAGACCCATTTCGAGAACCAGTGAGGAGATCCTGCGATGACCAAGCAATTGCTGCCTGAAACCCCTTCCCAGACCGCAGGCCCCTACGTCCACATCGGCCTGGCTCTGGCTGCCGCCGGCAACCCCGAGCGGGAGGTGGAAATCCTCAACCGTCTGGCCGCATCCGAGGCCGCCGGCGAGCATATCCGTGTGGTTGGCCGCGTCTTCGACGGCAACGGCCACCTGATGCGTGACGCCTTCCTGGAGTTCTGGCAGGCGGACAGCGAAGGCAACTACCAGACCGAGTACCGCACCGAAAACAGCTTCAACTCCTTCGGCCGGGCCGCCACCATCTTCGATACCGGCGAGTGGGAGCTGCACACGGTCAAGCCGGGTGTGGTGAAGAATGCCGCCGGCGTACCCATGGCGCCCCATATAAATGTTGCGCTCTTCGCCCGGGGCATCAATATTCAGTTGCAGACCCGCATCTATTTCGAGGACGAGGCCGAGGCCAACGCCGCCGATCCCGTTCTCGGGCTGATCGAGCAGCCGGAGCGTCGTCTGACTCTGGTGGCCAGCCGCTGCACCGAGTCGCCGGACACCTACCGCTTCGATATCCGGGTGCAGGGCGACCGGGAAACCGTGTTCTTCGACTTCTGACCCGAGGGGTAACGCCTTGAACGAAACAGCCAACCGCCTGCTCGAACCCTACTTCGGCTACGGCCGGATGCGGGAACTCTTCTGTGACCGCGGCCGGGTAGCCGGCATGCTCGAGTTCGAGGCGGCGCTGGCACGTGCCCAGGCCAGGGTGGGGCTGGTGCCCGCCGAGGCGGCCGAGGTCATCGGCCGCCATTGCCAGGCACAGGATATGGATCTGGATGCGCTGGCCCAGGCCATAGTACTGGCCGGCAACACCGCCATTCCACTGGTGAAGATGCTCGGTCGGCAGATTGCCGCCGAGTCGCCGGAGGCCGAGCGCTATCTGCATCTGGGTGCGACCAGTCAGGATGCCATGGACACCGGCCTGGTGCTGCAGTTGCGCCGGGCAGTCGACTTGCTGGAGCAGCAACTGGCGGAGCTGGGCGAGCAGCTGAGCGCCCAGGCCCGTCGGCATGCGGCGACCGTGATGCCCGGCCGTACCTGGCTGCAGCACGCCACCCCGGTCACCCTGGGGATGAAACTGGCCAGCGTGCTGGGCTCGGTCAGCCGCCATCGCCTGCGTCTGCAGGAGATGCGCCATCGTCTGCTCAGCCTCCAGTTCGGTGGCGCCTCGGGCACCCTGGCGGCGCTCGGCGAACAGGCCTGGCCGGTGGCCGAGGCGCTGGCCGCTGAGCTGCAACTCAGCCTGCCCGAACAGCCCTGGCACACCCAGCGCGACCGTCTGGCCGAACTGGCCGGCTGGCTCGGCAGTCTGGCCGGTACCCTGGGCAAGCTGGGCCGGGATCTCAGCCTGCTCATGCAGACCGAGGCCGGCGAGGTATTCGAGCCGGCCGCGCCGGGCAAGGGTGGCTCCTCGACCATGCCGCACAAGCGCAACCCGGTCGGCGCGGCCGTATTGATCCATGCCGGCACCCGGGCTCCCGGGCTGGTTGCCACCCTGTTGTCGGCCATGCCCCAGGAGCACGAGCGCAGCCTGGGTCTGTGGCATGCCGAGTGGGACAGCCTGCCGGAGCTGTGCTGTCTGGTATCCGGTGCCATAGACCAGGCCAGCCAACTGGCGGCCGGGCTGGAGGTGGACACCGCGCGCATGCTGCGCAACCTGGAGCAGACCCGGGGTCTTATCCTGGCGGAGCCGGTCAGCGTCGAGCTTGCCCGGCATCTGGGGCGGCAGGACGCCCACCACCTGCTGGAACAGTGCTGCCGCAGAGCCGTGGAGCAGGATCGTCATCTGGGCGAGGTGCTGCATGCCGAGCCCAGGGTCACGGAGCATCTGAGCGGTGATCTGATCGACCGGCTGCTGGATCCGGCCAACTACACAGGTCAGGCCGCCCGCTGGGTCGAGCAGGCCTGCCGCGAACATGAACAGCTACAACGAGACATGCACAATGGATGAGAAACAGCGTTATGAAGAAGGCCTGAAGGTACGCCGCGCGGTACTGGGCGACGCCCATGTGGACCGCTCGCTGGCCAGCCGCACGCCCTTCAACGAGGAGTTCCAGGAGCTCATCACCCGCCACGCCTGGGGTGACACCTGGACCCGCCCGGGCCTGTCCCGTCACACCCGCAGCCTGATCACCATCTCCATGCTGATCGCCATGAACCACAGGGACGAGCTGCAGATGCACCTCAAGGCGGCGCGCAACAATGGCGTGACGCGTGACGAGATCAAGGAGGTGCTGATCCACAGCGCCATCTACTGTGGCATTCCCGCCGCCAACGGCGCCTTCCATCTGGCCATGGAAGTCTGGGATCAGATCGGCGTGGAGTCCCTGGAGCAGGACTGAACTTAACCTGTAATGCCTTCGAGCGGCCGGCCATCGGCCGCTCTGCTGTTCACGCCCCGTTCGAATGGGGCAGAGTCGCCCCTGTGCTAGAATGGGCGCCTGCTTCAACTCTTTCCATTCCCGGAACAATCGATGTCCTCTACTCCCAGGTACGCGCTCGTCGCGGTGCTTGCATTGCTCATTGGTCTCAATCTGCGCCCGATCATGGCTGCCGTAGGGCCGCTTCTCGATGTGCTGCAGCAGGATCTGGGCCTGAGCAGCACTCAGGCCAGCCTGCTCACCACCCTGCCGGTACTGCTGATGGGCATCTGCGCCCTGAGCGGTCCCTGGTTGCAGCGGCGGATAGGGGAGGTCCGCGGCATAGCCCTGGGCATGCTGCTGATCGTGCTGGCGGGAACGGTGCGCTTCGTCATCGACACGGCAGCGACCATGATTCTGTCGGCGGCGGTGGCCGGTACGGGTATCGCCATGGTGCAGGCCTTGATGCCTGCCTGGCTCAAGCGTCACCACCCGGCGCGGGCCGGTTCGCTCATGGGGCTGTTCACCACAGGTATCATGGGCGGAGCCGTGGTCGCTGCCGCCGGCGCCGCGCCTGCCGCCGAGGCTGCGGGATGGCGCCTGGTGCTGGGCTCGGCCATGCTGCCCGCCTTGCTGGCGCTGGTTGCCTGGCTGCGCCACGCCGGCAGTCAGCAGCGCCACAGCGAGAGCCCGGTGCTGCCCTGGCGTCGATCCCGGGCCTGGGCACTGATGGCCTACTTCGGTATCGGCACCTGCGCCTACACCCTGGTGCTGGCCTGGCTGCCTGTGTACTACATGGATCTGGGTCTGAGCGCGTCGCGGGGCGGTCTGCTGCTGGGCGCCGTATCGGCGATGGAAGTGGTCGCCGGGCTGCTGGTGTCCTCCCTGGTACACCGCTTCCCCGATCGCCGGCCACTGCTGAGTCTGGTGCTCTGCATCATCCTCGCCGGCCTCGGCTGCCTGATCATCTCGCCCATCGAGCTGATGCTGCCCGCGGTACTGCTGGTCGGGCTGGGTATAGGCGCGCTCTTCCCGCTGCAGCTGATAGTCACCCTCGACCACGCCCGCACGCCCTCCGAGGCCGGCGCACTGCTGGCCTTCGTCCAGGGTGGCGGCTATACCATAGCCGCCCTCATGCCCCTGCTGGCAGGCCTCATCCGCGAC
>Ga0209075_1002229_pt1 | contig 17295 bp, 14 predicted proteins | sample Stecom2011_FD_187523 | JGI IMG/M metagenome (GOLD analysis project Ga0209075, IMG submission 187523) | Agricultural soil microbial communities from Utah to study Nitrogen management - Steer compost 2011 (SPAdes) (version 2) | ecosystem: Environmental > Terrestrial > Soil > Agricultural land...
CATCCTGCAATTAAACTACCATAAATTATTTTCTTCATAATTATTATATTTTTAAGCTAAATTAATCATAATTATTAAATATTTGAGCAAATCATAAAAAAAACTCTCCTATTATTTTAGACAAACACTCTACACCTCTTTATTTACAATAGATACAAGACATTATTCAATTTATAAACATACCTATTGTTTATAAATTAATGGTTAGACCATCATAGGCTGGCTCAACATGCCAAGGCAATTTACTTTTAATCTCCTCATCTGTTCCAAATGTATGAGAAATGTGCGTTAAATAAGCTTTTCTAGGATTTACCTTCTCAATAATTTGTAAAGCAGCCTCAAGGTGGAGGTGTGAAATGTGAGGTTCTTCGCGTAGGCAATCTAATATTAATACTTCTACACCTCTAAACTTTTTCATTTCTTCTTTAGGAATTGTTTTTACATCAGTCATATATGCAAAGTTTTTGATTCTGTATCCAAAAACAGGCATTTTATAATGATATCCTAAAATTGGTGTGACCAAAGGACCGTCGGGTAATTGAAAAGGTCTATTCTCTATAATATTAAGGTTGATTCTTGGTACTCCTGGATAAGGATTTTCCTCAAAAGCATAGAAAAACTCACGTTTTAAAGCCCGTTCTACGGCGACAGTGCAAAAGAGCTCCATATTTCTTTTCTCCACGAAATTAAAAGCCCTAACATCATCCATCCCAGCTACGTGGTCTTTGTGTTCGTGTGTGTATAAAACGGCGCGAAGACTTCTTACGTTTTCTCTTAGCATTTGTTGTCGAAAATCAGGTCCTGTATCGATTACAAAATTTTCATCATTCCATTTAAATAAAATGGAGCTTCTTAATCGCTTATCTTTCGGATTATTTGATTGACAAACATTGCATCGACAAGCAATCACTGGAACTCCCTGAGAAGTTCCTGAGCCTAAAACTTTAATTTGTAGTTTATTATCCATTTTTGCTAAAAATAGCAACAAATCTCATTTCCAAAAACTAGCGCTTGAGTTTTTTTTAATAATCTTATTACTCCTGAACAACAATTGACTTACGGTCATAACCAAAGGCAGTAAAATGTCCTAAGCATTCTATTTCATCATCCGTATCGTTTGTCCATTGTACTCTTGGATTTGCAGGTGCTGCAACCACAGGAGAATTGGAAAGCAAGCTAAAGAAATCTGAATAATAAAAATATGAACGTTGACTATAGGAAATTAAATCCACCTGAAGGCTATCATTGTTTTGAAAGATTTGCCAATAAATTGGAATAGATTGACTACTACTATTATTTGGACCATTCACAAAAAGCATTTGGTCACTCGGTTTAATTAAGTCTTCACCATTTAAGTTGAGTCTTACTTTATAAAAGTTATTTACGTCTAGTGGATCAGAAAATTCAAAAAAGACTAAATAACCTTCCTCAAAGAACAATGAGCCTTCTTGATATTCAAAGCGAAGCGAATCTATTGGTACGATGGGCATTAGGCTGTCTTGTGCCTCATAAGTGATTCCATCTAAAGTCACTTGAAGTCTGTATAAACTGTTGTATATAGGCGAGTAATTCTCCAAGCTATAACGCCCCTCTCCTTCATCATTTAGAGTAAAAGAAACATCATTTTCATCAATAATTTTCACTGTAGCTCCACTCACAGTTGGAAAATAATCCGTTGCTTCAAACACATTTACAGTTTTTGAAATATTCACAGATACTTTTTCATCTACTGCATCATAGAGTGCCTCAATGACAAGTTTGGGTTCTGTATCAGAAACACCTATATCTATTACTTTCTCACAAGATGTAAGAATAAGTGAAAAAGCAGAAATAAATAGAAATATTAACTTTTTCATGTTATTTAATATTAAAGTTATAAGTAATTGAAGGAATTAACTTGAACAAAGCAATTTGAACAGCTTGAATTTTTCCTGTATCATTCCCCTCAAAATCATCTGTAAATCGTACAGAAAAAGCGTTTTCACGGTTATACACATTATAAATTGAAAAGCTTAAATTATGCTTGAAATGCTTTCTGTCTTTTAGATACCAAGTTAAACCTAAATCTAACCTGTGGTAATCAGGAAAACGATTTCCATTTCGCTGACCATAATAAGGCACTTTTTGTCCCTCAACTGTGTATATCGCGCTTGGATAAGTAACAGCATCACCAGTAAAGTAGACAAAGCTTGTACTTAGTACAATTTTAGGGTTTAACTGATACGTTAAAACTAGGTTAATGTCGTGAATTCGATCTTGTCGAGCGGAAAACTCTCTACCATTATCAATATCATCGAATGAACGCAAAGCACGTGATAAGGTGTAGTTTACCCATCCTGTAAACTTCCCTTTTGTTTTCTTTAATTGAAACTCAATTCCATACGCACGGCCTTTTCCATAGACTAGTTCACTTTCTATTTGTTCATTCACGATTAAACTCGCATTGGGCTTATAGTCGATTTGATTTTGAAGCCATTTATAATATGTTTCTACAGACAATTGGAAATCATCATCCTTAAAGTTTTTGTAGTATCCTAGTGCTACTTGATCTCCAATCTGTGGTTTTACGTTATTGGAAGTAGGCACCCAAACATCTGTTGGACTACTTGCGGTGGTGTTTGATAATTGATGGATATACTGAAAAATTCTATTGTATCCTCCTTTTATTGAGTTGCTTTCGTTGAGAATAAAACTTGCTGAAAAGCGTGGCTCTACACCTTGATAGTACTTAATTGATTCCCACGAACCGTAACTTCTTTGATCGATTACTTTTCCTTCATCATCAAAGGTGTAGGCAGTACCCGAACCCATGTAATTGAATCCTGAGTATCTAATTCCATACATTAAATTGATTCGATTTCCTATTTTTTGCTCATTCTGAACATAAACTCCTAGTTCTAAAGCATTTCTATTTTCCAAATCCTTTAAATTAAAATCAGATTCAGAGCCTGTTTCTAATATTCCGGGTTGAAAGTTGTGGTGAATGGCATTGATTCCAAATTTTAAAGTGTTGTTATTATTAATATAATAATTGTAATCTTGCTTTAAGTTAAAGTCTCTAATTCCAGATTTAATTCCGAAACCATCTTCTGAACTTCCCACTGAGAATTTATAATCAAAATCGCTATAAATTAAAGAGGTATTCATAAAAAACTTATCGTTAATTAAATGATTCCATCGAATGGTTGCAGCAGCATTTCCCCAATCAAAGCCAAACTGACTACCTAAAGAAAATTTATCTCTTCCAAAATATCCAGAAATGTAAATTCTATCCTTATCGCTAAACTTATAGTTTGCTTTAGCGTTTAAATCATAGAAAAATAACTTTGTGGTCTTTAAATCCTCTTCTTTTGAAAGTTTTAGGAAAAGGTCTGCATAACTTCTTCTTCCAGATACGATAAATGAACCTTTGTCTTTTACAATGGGACCTTCTACTGTCAAACGTGAAGAAATCAATCCAATTCCACCAGATGCCTCGTAACTTTTATTATTCCCTTCTTTCATTCTCACATCGAGTACGGAAGAAGCTCTTCCTCCATATTCTGCAGGTATTCCTGATTTATATAGAGCTACATCTCGGATTGCATCAGAGTTAAATACAGAGAAAAAACCGAGTAAATGTGAAGCATTATATACAATGGATTCATCTAACAAAATTAAATTTTGGTCTGCCCCACCTCCTCTCACAAAAAAACCTGTGCTTCCTTCACCTCCGTTTTTAATACCAGGTGTTAACTGTAAGGTTTTTAATACGTCTTGTTCTCCAAATAACACAGGAATTGTTTGAATTGATTTTGGATCTAACCGGGTGATTTCCATTTGTGAAGAGGTAATGTTACTGTTACTTCTTCTTGAGGTAACTTGAACTTCTTCTAACTCTTGAACCTCAGATGAAACAAACATCTCGACATTAATTAACGTGTCTTTTGTAAGATTCAACGAGAGGGCTTTCTGCTCGTAACCTGTATATCGATACAATAAAGTATACTCTCCCGCAGGAATTGTAAGTGAGTAAAAACCGTAAATATTAGCTGTCGCTCCTACATTGGTTAGTTCAGAAACAACAACTGTAGCGCCTAATAAATCCTCTCCGTTCCTTCCGTCAGTAATGTTACCACTAACTGTAATGTTTTGAGACCATCCAAAAATTGAAAAGCAAAAAACAAAAACAATTGACAATAAAAATGTTTTTTTCATTTAGTATAGCTGTTTAAAGTTGCTTAAGTAAGTAAAGTCTTTTTAAAGGTTACTCACTTAAGCATGTAAAAATACACAAAATACCTAACCTAAATATTTTTTAACGTTTTTATAGATTTTTAATTCTTAGAAAAAAAAGAAAATCATAACCTTTGATCCATATTAAGTGATGTGAATTAACCCAATTCTAATATCATTTATCTATATTTTATTTCTTTTTTTTGAAGTTTAAAATAGGTGATTATGTTGGTAAATTGCTAATTTCGAAGCGTAATTCACAAATTTAAGTACAGTAAAACAAATGACGATAGATACTTCTTTTTTAAAAAAGGACATTTCGCTGTTAAAACAACTTGGAATCACCTTGTTAATGATGACTTTAACGCGTTTTGTTTTCTTATTCGCAAATTTTAGCGCATTTAGCAATATCGTTTTTATTGATTTTTTAGGTGGTATCTGGATGGACGCAATTACCATCGGACTTTATTTTATTCCTTTTTATGGACTTTCATTACTTCCTGTTCCTTTTTATTCTACAAAATGGTATCAAACCCTACTCAAAACACTTTTTCATATCATTAATTCAGTGATTATTGCAATTAATTTAATTGATGTCGAATATTATAAATATACTGCAAAAAGAAGTACAGCCGATTTATATTCTATGGTAGCTGAGGGGAATGATATGGGACAACTTGCAGGAACATTTCTAGCTGATTTTTGGTGGATCATACTTATATTTATAGTTTTAGTGACGCTGTCTAACTACCTGTACAACAAAACTGTAGTAAAAGAAAAATTACCATACAAATGGCATACTCAAGTTTTGAATTTTATATTAATGGGTGCGATATTATTTATCATCGGAAGAGGTGGTTTTGGATATCGACCTGCAGATATGTTGACAGCAGCGCAATTCACAAGTCCAAATAAAGTTGCATTAGTCACCAACACGCCTTTATCAATTATCAAAACAGTAGGAAAAGCTCCACTACAACTCAAAAATTATTTTCCTGAAGGAGATAAAATGATATATTCCCCTATTCACAAAGGAAATAATTCACATCAACTCAGAGATGATGTAAACATCATGGTTATTATTCTTGAAAGCTTTGGAAATGAATGGTTAGGTGTGAAAACTGGTGGAAATTTTACTCCGTTTTTAGATTCACTTCTTGGTCATTCTCTGTATTTTGACAATGCTTTTGCAAATGGTAAAAAGTCTATTGAAGCAGTTCCTTCAATTTTTGCTGGAATCCCAAGTTTAATGGATAATCCTTATGTGTCTTCAAACTACGGCACAAATAATATAAAAGCCTTACCACAATATCTTAAAGAACAAGGTTATAGCTCGGCTTTTTATCATGGAGCCACAAACGGATCGATGAAATTTGATGTCTTTACGGCTCATCTTGGGTTTGAAAAATACTTTGGTAGAACAGAATTTAACAACGAAGACCAATGTGATGTAGCGTGGGGAGCGTTGGATGAATACTTTTTACCCTGGACTGCAAAATCAATTACAGAAGAGTTGAAAGAGCCTTTTTTGGCAGGTTTATTTACACTTTCTTCCCATCACCCCTATTATATTCCTCCAGAACACGAAAATGTTTTGCCTGAAGGTGATCACCCAATCGCGAAGTCTATTGCTTATACAGACATGAGTTTGCGATTGTTCTTTGAGGAAGCTAAAAAACAACCTTGGTATGACAATACAATCTTTATTATTACTTCAGACCATACGCCAGCAGGACATTCAATGAGATATCGACAAAGAATTGGTATGTATCAAATTCCAATCGCTATTTACGATCCTCAACAAGAGATTAAACCTGAAGTGAATAGCCAAATATTTAGTCATATAGATATTTTTCCAACTGTTTTAGATTTAACGGGGAATGAAAATAATGTGTACACATTTGGCAACTCTTATTTCAGTTCAAGGGCGCCTTTTTCTATCAACTATATTGAAAGTTCTTATCTGTTTTTTAAAGGGTATTATATGATTAATATGATAGACGACCAAATCACAGGGCTATATAATTACAAAGAAGATCACTATATGACCTACGATTCATTAAGCTTTTATCCTGATTTGGGAAAGGAAATGGAAAATAATTTAAAAGGATTTGTTCAGCGATATAATCATGATTTAATTAAAAATTTAATGAGGCTAGAATGAAAAAATCCATACGATTTATTATCAACCCTATATCTGGAATTGGGAAGAAGGAAATATTACCTGACTTAATCCAAAAGGAGTTAAATCAGTCTCTTTTCTCTTATGATATTATTTATACCGAATACAGAGGACATGCACGTGAACTTTCCAAAAAGTTTGCCGAGGAAAAGATAGATGTCGTATGTATTGTAGGTGGCGATGGTTCTGTCAATGAGGTTGCTTCTTCACTTGTGCATACCAACACAGTTTTGGCTATTCTTCCTATGGGTTCTGGAAATGGAATAGCACGTCATTTAGGGATACCTTTAAAACTAAAAAATGCAATTCATCGATTAAACGAATTTCAAATCATTCGAATGGATACATTCAAACTCAATGAAAAATTTTCGATAGGTGTGTCTGGCTTTGGTTTTGACGCACTTGTTGCTAAAAAATTCGATGAATATCATAAAAGAGGGCTTTTCAATTATGCTAAAATGGTGCTAAAAGCTTGGAGAGGTTATAAAGGGGTTTCTGTTATTCTCAATCAAAAAGAGTATAACAATCTACTTTTCTGTTGTATAGCAAATACTTCTCAGTTTGGAAATAATTTTTATGTCTCCCCACAATCGGATGTGAAGGACGAAATGATAGAAGTAGTTATTGTTAAACTAGTCAACACTTTACAGCTACTTATTTTAATCACTTCTTCAATTCTAAAAAAAGTACATCTTTCTAAGTTTGTAGAAATAATTCGTGTAAAAAAAGCTGAATTAAATATCAAAAATGCAATAGCACATATTGATGGCGACCCTGTTGTTTTTGATAATGATACAATTCACGTTTTATGTATCCCCAAATCTTTATCTGTTATCGTATGATGTTTGAAATTAATGAATCATGGAATAATGTGCTAAAGGATGAGTTTGAAAAACCATATTTCAATACCTTAATTGATTTTTTAGAAGAAGAATATCAAGAGCATACAATTTTCCCTCCTCAGAAAGATGTTTTTAATGCGTTGAATTTTACTTCTTTTGACGATGTAAAAGTAGTTATAATCGGGCAAGACCCTTATCACGACTTCAATCAGGCGCATGGTTTGTGCTTTTCTGTAAATGAAGGTATTCCCTTCCCTCCTTCCTTAATCAATATCTTTAAGGAATTAAAAGAAGACATCAACAAGCCTATTCCTACTTCTGGCGATTTGTCTCATTGGGCGAAACAAGGTGTTTTACTGTTAAATGCGACACTTACGGTTCGTGCTCATCAAGCTGGCTCACACCAAGGTAAAGGTTGGGAAAAGTTTACGGATGAAATTATTCGTCAACTTTCCACACGAAAAGAAAAGCTTATTTTTTTACTCTGGGGTGGTTTTGCCAAAGGTAAAGCAAAGCTCATTGACCGTCAAAAACACATTGTTTTAACAAGTGGACACCCTTCTCCTTTGAGTGCAAACAGAGGGTATTGGTTCGGTAATAAGCATTTTAGCAAAACTAATCAATTACTGACTGACTTTGGTCATGTTCCAATTGAGTGGTAATTCATCACTACATTCTACCATGATCTGCAAAGCTGTAATACCCAATATCTGAAATAATGAGATGGTCCAACACCGTTAAATCAATAAGTTTTCCAAATTCGGTTAATTTTTTTGTGATTTGAATGTCAGAATGACTAGGCTCTAGTTTTCCAGAAGGATGATTATGAAATAATATACATGAAGTAGCTTTCATATCAAGTAATTCTTTAAAAACCATTTTTCCATCGACCACAGTGCCTGTTCTTCCTCCTTTAGAAATCAGCCTATCCCCTAAGATTCTATTGCTTCTAGAGAGTCCAATAATTCTAAATTCTTCATGTTCCAAATCTTGAAAACGATGTTTTAAGTAATCAAATGCGTCTTTTGATTGAGTAATTTTCTTAGGTAGTGGAATTTCTGTTACCGCTCTTCTTCTTCCCAGCTCTAGAACGGCCATGATACTAATTGCCTTTGCTTCTCCTATTCCTGGAAACTTCATTAATTCATGTTGTCCCATTTTACCAAGTTGGTACAGATTGTTATTACAATGTTTAAGAATGTCTTGAGCAAGTTCTACAGCTGATTTTTTCTTTGTACCAGACCCAATAACGATAGCTAATAATTCAGCATCTGACAACGCAGTTCTTCCTTTGCTTTGAAACTTTTCTCGTGGACGATCATCCTCAGCCCACGATTTAATTGAAGTGGTATATGTATACATATTATTTGATTTAGGTATTATAAATATACAAATAAAATTGAATAAGACAAAAGGGAATTTGTTGGATTTTTAGGGGAATTATGTTTTTTTAAGAATAAATTATAACATCAAAGACATAATAATAACTATCTTCGATAATTCGTCCTAAAAGTATAGGAAAAGTACAAATTAATATTTAAACATTTTATTATGAAAAAAACATTACAAAAACTAGGTAAGTCTGTTTTAATCGCATCGGTTCTATCCGTTGCAGTAACGGGCTCAATGAACGCTCAAAAATCGACAAATGATGTCAACACAGGGCTTGTCGCACATAAAGTTATCTCGGACTCTCCGACAGTTATTGGAAACAATCTTCCTACAACGTTTAGCTTTCCTAACGCTATTGTTGATAAACAGGCAGACATGACTACTGGAATAATATCCACAGAGAATACTATTGAAGGTGTTTATGGTGCTGATTTTTTTGAATTAACTGCTGATGTAGATTTAGGTGAATTGAGATTTTATGGTTTTTCTGCAAGCTCTAATCTCTTTCATGTTACCACAGCTTTCAACGTAATTATTTATAGCAACAACGCTGGATTTCCGAATGGAAACCCATCAGTTGCTGGAGGTGAGGTTTTAGAACTAAGAAACATTAGCAATAACGATTACGAATACGTGGGAGGAGTTTTCACTTTAAATGTTGCTCAAGTAAACGGTTCACCAGTTACTCTTCCTGCAGGAGAATATTGGATATCAGCTTTTACAACAACAAGCGAAATGGATGTATTAGATGGTAGATGGAATTGGTACGGTTCAACCACTACATCTACACATGAAGCTGCACTAATTGACCCAACTGATATTTTTGGTGATGGAACAAACTGGAGCTATGTTTCCTCATTAACTGGAGATGCTTTTCCAAGTTTCGCTTGGGTTATGACAGAAGAAGGAGATAATCTTCCTCCAGAAGATTGTGTTTATGATATTATTTCTGATATAGAACCAATCACTAACGTAACATTTGCTGGAATCAACAACTCATCTAGTAGTAGCTCTACGGATGCTTTTGAAGACTTTACTAGTATCGAAGGAAATGTGGAACAAGGAGGAAGCTATACAATAGAACTTGAAGGATATACAGGAGGGAACTTCACTAATTACTTTACAGTTTGGATAGACTGGGACCAGAGCGGAACCTACGACCTTTCCCTAAGTTCAAATGAGGTTTATCAAATTGGAAGCATCACTAATTCAACTGGAACAGACGGTATTAAAGCTACTTCAACAATTGATGTACCTCTAGATGCAGTTCTTGGAGCGACGACCATGATTATTATTAAAGAGTATGATGAATATCCACTTGACCCTTGTATGTTATACTACTATGGGCAAGCAGAGGAATACACTATAAATGTTACTACGGCTTCTAATTGTGATGCTGCAACAAATGTTACTGTTACTGATATTGATGAGACAACAGCTACGGTAGATTGGACTGCATCTGCTACGGCAACAGGAGGATATACTGTAGAAGTGTATGAAGCTGGTGCGGATATCACTACAGCTACTCCAGTATTTACAGTTACAGTTGCTGCGGGGATAGTTACAGCTGATGTTTCTGGTCTTACTGAAGGTACAGACTACGATGTATATGTAATTTCAGATTGTGAAACGGAAGGAGAAGCTACTTCTTCAGTAGTTACATTTACTACAGAGTCAGTACCTGTGCTTTGTGATGCTGTAACAAACGTTACTGTTACTGATATTGACGAGACAACAGCTACGGTAGATTGGACAGCATCTGCTACAGCAACAGGAGGATATACTGTAGAAGTGTATGAAGCTGGTGCGGATATCACTACAGCTACTCCAGTATTTACAGTTACAGTTGCTGCGGGGATAGTTACAGCTGATGTTTCTGGTCTTACTGAAGGTACAGACTACGATGTATATGTAATTTCAGATTGTGAAACGGAAGGACAAGCTACTTCTTCAGTAGTTACATTTACTACAGAGTCTGATGATGTTGGAATTAACAAGCTTGACATGACGAATGTAGCTGTGTATCCAAACCCTACAACTTCTTCATTAAACATTGTTGCTCCAGCAACATTGGAAAATGTTGAATTGTTTACCGTTCTAGGAAATAGAGTTGTAAACTTATTGCCTAAAACTTCAAATGTTACTATGGACATTAGCACATTGCCTGCTGGTGTATATATCTTAAAAGTTTACACAGAAGACGCAATGGGAACTATAAGGATAGTTAAGAAATAATTACCTGTCTTTTATCATAAGATAAAAAACTAATTTTAAAAGCCAGTAAACATCTGTTTACTGGCTTTTTTTATTTCTTCTTAATCCTTTATTTCCTACAGTACAAACCTTTCTTCAAAAAAAAAGCTGTCTAGAGAATTCCAGACAGCTTTTTAATTGGATAATGATTATCCGCTATACTTTTTGACTTTCAGCGGCAATTAAATTCAATGCACTTCCTGCTCTAAACCATTCAATTTGTTGAGCATTATATGTATGATTTAATTTAATTTCTTCTTTTGTTCCATCAGCATGAGCCAATTCTAAAGTAAGTTGCTTTCCAGGAGCAAACTGATCTAAATCAAGGAAGTTGAAAGTATCATCTTCTCTAATTTTATCATAATCTGCTTCATTTGCAAATGTCAATCCTAACATTCCTTGTTTTTTCAAGTTTGTTTCGTGGATTCTTGCAAAGGACTTCACAATTACAGCAACTACACCTAAGTGTCTAGGTTCCATCGCTGCATGCTCTCTAGAAGAACCTTCACCATAGTTATGGTCTCCCACTACAATTGAAGGAATTCCAGCTGCTTTATAGGCACGGGCAGTTGCTGGAACTTCTCCAACTTCACCAGTTAATTGGTTTACAACAGCATTTGTTTCTTTATTAAATGCATTCACAGCACCTATTAAAAGGTTGTTTGAAATATTATCTAAATGACCTCTATAGCGCAACCATGGTCCGGCCATTGAAATGTGGTCTGTTGTACACTTACCAAATGCTTTAATTAGCAACTTAGCTCCTGTGATATTTTCACCATTCCATGGAGCAAATGGAGTAAGCAATTGTAAACGCTGTGAATTAGGGTCTACCACTACCTCAATATTACTACCATCAGCTGCAGGCGCTTGATATCCATTATCTTCTACATCAAATCCTTTCTCTGGTAATTCATCTCCTGTTGGAACATCTAATCTCACTTCTTCCCCATCTTCGTTAATCAAAGTGTCGGTTAATGGATTAAAGTCCAATCTTCCAGCGATAGATAATGCCATTACCATTTCTGGTGAAGTTACAAAAGCATGTGTATTTGGGTTTCCATCTGCTCGTTTAGAGAAGTTTCTGTTAAAAGAGTGAATAATTGAGTTTTTCTCTTCTTTATCAGCTCCTGCTCTATCCCATTGTCCAATACAAGGTCCACAAGCATTCGTAAATATTGTAGCATTCAAATCTTCAAATGCTTTTAGAATTCCATCTCTTTCTGCAGTATATCTTACTTGCTCAGAACCTGGATTAATTCCTAACTCTGATTTAATCACAAGTTTCTTATCTAAGGCCTGTTGAGCAATTGATGCCGCACGTGATAAATCCTCGTATGATGAGTTTGTACATGAACCAATTAATCCCCATTCCAACTCTAATGGCCATCCCTCATTTTTAGCTTTATCACCTAAATCTTTGATTTCAGTAGCTAAGTCTGGTGTAAATGGTCCATTCACGTGTGGTGTTAACTCGCTTAAGTTAATTTCTATAACCTGATCAAAGTATTTTTCTGGTTCAGCGTATACCTCTGGGTCTCCTGTTAAATGATCTGCAATTTTATCCGCTAACTCTACAACTTCTTGTCTTCCTGTAGCTGCTAAATAGCGTCGCATTGAATCGTCATAACCAAAAGTCGAAGTAGTTGCACCAATTTCAGCTCCCATATTACAGATGGTTCCTTTACCTGTAGCTGAAAACGATTTTGCTCCATCACCAAAGTATTCTACAATAGCTCCTGTTCCACCTTTAACAGTAAGAATACCTGCTACTTTAAGAATTACATCTTTAGGTGCAGTCCAACCATTTAGTTTACCTGTTAATTTAACTCCGATTAATTTAGGAAATTTAAGTTCCCAAGGCATTCCAGCTAATACGTCAACTGCATCTGCTCCTCCAACACCAATAGCTACCATTCCTAATCCTCCTGCATTCACTGTGTGGGAGTCTGTACCTATCATCATTCCACCTGGGAATGCATAGTTTTCTAATAAAACCTGGTGAATAATTCCTGCACCTGGCTTCCAAAACCCTATTCCGTATTTGTTACATACTGAACTTAAAAAGTTAAAAACTTCATTGTTCTTGTTTAAACTTTCTTGTAAATCCTTTGTAGCTCCTACTTTTGCTTGGATAAGGTGGTCAGCGTGTGCAGTAGCGGGAACTGCTACTTTGTCCTTTCCTGCTTGCATAAATTGCAATAATGCCATTTGTGCTGTTGCATCTTGCATTGCTACTCTATCTGGTGCAAAATCTACATAAGACTCTCCTCTTTCATAAGCCTCTGTTGCATTTCCATCCCATAAATGAGCATACAAAATCTTTTCAGAAAGCGTCAAAGGTTTGTTTACAATTTTTCTTGCCGCCGCGATACGTTCTGGGTATCGTTCATAAACGGCTTTAATCATATCAATATCAAATACCATAATTTTGGGTTAAAAAAATTAATTTTAAAGCAGTGCAAATATAGTAAATTAAGCATAAAATAGCAAGTGTTCATGAAGTTTATCTGTCTCAAATGAAAATGTATTAAATAACTGATAAACAAGCTGAATCAGCGATAAATTTTTGATGATGATAAATTCAGTTTAAAGAGTTGATAAAATATGCAATGGGCACTACTTATTTATTTTTCTTCTTTTTCTTTCTTTTTCGTTTTTTATCAACCTCTGGCAAACTATCATCTTCTACATTTTCTTTCGCTTCTACACCAAATGTAGAGATTTCATTCCCGTATTTATCGTACACATGCTCTTCTATGAGCTCTCCTCTTCTATAAATGGCCTCTCTTTTGATTTTGTCGTCAGGAAAACGCTCGATAAACTCGCCGTGTTTTTCACCTCTACGGTAGTTTTCAATACTTTGAATCGTTCCTTGTATATAAAAGGTTTTAAACTCTCCGTCTTTTACATCTTTTCTCCAACTTTCGGTTTTTAATAAACTTCCGTTGTCATAATAATATTTCCATTCTCCGTCCTTTTGACCTAAAACATAATGTAATTCCTGCAGAAGACTTCCTTCAATATTATATTCAATAAAAGCTCCATCTAAAAGTCCTTGCTTATAATTGGCTATTCTTCTCACCTTTGAGCCTGGAAAGAAATATTCTACTCTCGGTCCTTCTAATATCCCATTGTTGTGGTGCTCTACTCGAACAGTGTCATTTTCATATACACCATATTGAATAACTTCTTCTACGCCGTTAATCTCAACTCTCACTCGATCTGTTCCTACTTGATGTTGTTTGAAGTAAACGGACTTACCGTGTTTCTCTCCATTAAAAAAATTTATCTCCCACGCTACAAGTCCACTGGTGTCATTAAAAAACACCCATTTTCCATTTTCTGCGCCTTCAATATGTGTACGCACAACTTGAGGACAGCCTGATTCATAATAACTTGTGTCTGTTCCTGTAACTCTTCCGTTTTCAAAGTGAATTAAATGTTGTCTCAATCCATTCATGTGACATGTTTCACAAGAGCCAGTAAAAGGTTGTCCTGTTAGAGTATACACTATATTTGTGCCTGGATCCGACTCTAAATTTTCATTACAGTCTACGATTTGATCAAAATCATCGCATTCCCAATCAACAAAACGTTGTCCTATTCTTTCTACAGATTTCAGAAAGCAAGGTCCTCTTCTACTGTTTAACTCTGAAGAAGTTATTTGCGCATTAAGCGCATAAGAACTTGCTACTATCAATACTATTAGAAAGGTGTTTTTCATGGCTCTTTACTTAGTTTATCAAAGGCATTTATTAGTTCTGGATGTACTGGAACGCTTTTATTTTCCTTAAAGTCATAACATACTAATTTAGATTTTCCTGTAGTTACTACCTCATTGTCAACCCGTATTTCATATCCAAATGTAAAACTTTTCGTTCCAACTTTCACTAAATATAAAGAAATTTCAGGACTATCATTTAAAAAAATGGGTTTTAAATAGGTAATTTCATTATGGACTAAAATCATGCCGTGCTTTTTATAATCCCAATCTTTTCCTACCATTTCTTTAAAGTAGTGCATACGAGCTTGTTCGAAATAGCTTAGATAAACGGCATTATTCACATGCCCCATCATGTCACAATCTCTAAATCGAACTGAAATCTTTAAAGGTTTTATCATTGTTATTTATTTTATCAATTAACGTCGTATTAATTTAACAAGAGAAAGCCTAAATGGTTCGTTTTAAAAATACTGAATTGGTAGTTGCTTGATGTTTGAAGTATAATCATATAAACAGTGCACTTAACTTCTTAAATCAAGATTAGATTATAATTTTAAGCTATTATTTTACTTCAACAAAAGGTTTATATAAAGTTTATATCTAACTAATTTTCAGCATCAAGTGCCGACACCAACTTGTTTGACATGTAGTTGAACAAATTCGTTAATGGCTTTTTTACCATCATAGACAAAAATGCATTTACCTCACCATCAAAAGCAATATAGCCTTCTGTTTTATCTCCATTTTCTTTAAGATGAATCACTAAATTAAAGGGAAAAGGTGATTTTTCTCCAGACTTCATGTGAATCGCATTGTGTGGTTTCAGTTCTTCCTGAAGTAGTGAAATAGTTATACCTCCTTGCACTTTAAATGAACATTCTGTCTGTGTTCCTTTAAAGTCTTTTACATCATTTTGAGGTAATAATTTCTCAATATTTTCAGCATTTGCTAAAAAATTAAATACTTCTTCAGTTGAAGCGTTGATTTGTGTCTTATCACTATCTATTTTCATCCTTCTTTTTTGTTTTGATTCCATGTAGATGGAGAGAGTCTCCATTCATGTAGTGAATTAATATCTTCTTCGCTAATTACATTTTGTTTGAGTGCCAAATCAATCATGATTTCATAATTAGACAACTCATGAAGTGGACATTTAGCTTCTTTAAAAGCCAATTCTGAAGTCTCAAATCCATAATTAAAAATTGCTACCACTCCTTTCACTACAAGACCTACTTCGCGTAAAGCTTTTACAGCTTTCAAACTGCTTCCTCCTGTTGAAATTAAATCTTCAATGACAACCACATTTGTTCCCATCGAATAATCTCCCTCAATTTGATTGCCTAATCCGTGTCCTTTAGCGGAGGAGCGCACATAAATAAATGGCAGTCCTAATTCTTCAGCGATTAAGGCACCTATTGCGATTCCACCTGTAGCAACTCCTGCAATAATATCAGGCTTACCGTGTTGTTCTAAAATTAAATCAGTAAACCTTTGACGAACAAAAGTTCTAATTTTTGGATATGAAAGTACTCTTCTGTTATCACAATAAATTGGAGATTTCCAGCCTGACGACCAAGTGAAAGGATCGTGAGGTTGAAGTTTGATAGCCTTTATTTGTAACAAATATTCTGCTATCTTCGTCGCATTATCAATATCAGTAATCATGCCGCAAATGTATAAAGTTTTTATAGATAATCACCCGATTTTATTTCTAAAAAGTGATAAAACGGAAACGAACATTCCCACAAAATATGGTCTTCGCTTGTCGACACAAGACTTTGCTTCTTTCTCCTGTGAAGTTAATTTGAACCACAAAGATGCCCCCTTTTATGTAAAGTCTCCTTTTCCTTTAGAGTCTTTAAAGCATTTTTTTAGTGACTTCGTCTGGATTGAAGCGGCAGGTGGCATTGTAGAAAATCTTAATACAAACAAACTTCTATTTATTCACAGAAATGGTTTCTGGGATATTCCTAAAGGCAAAATTGAAGCGAATGAAAATCCGTCTAAAGCTGCTATGAGAGAAATTCAAGAGGAATGTGGCTTAAAAAAGTTGAATATTGTGTCCTCACTTTCTCCTACTTATCACGTTTACAATTTATACGGGAAATACTGGATAAAAAAAACGCATTGGTTTGTCCTCAACACACAAGAAACAGAAGTTAAGCCGCAAACGGATGAAGGAATCACGGAAGCTACATGGTTTAATAAGAATAATCTTGAAAAAGTATATGAAAACACTTTTTCTTCTATTTTGGAAGTACTTCAAGAATATAAAAACAAATTTCCATTTGATTAGCAATACCTTACAGCAACCGTAATGAAGGTTAAAATAAAAAAAATGATTTTTGCCTTGCTAAAAGAAATAATCATTATATATTTGCAACCGCGTTGATAAAAACAACAAGAAAAAGATTCCGTAGCTCAGCCGGTAGAGCATTACACTTTTAATGTAAGGGTCCTGGGTTCGAATCCCAGCGGGATCACAGAAAGGGAGGCGTTTGCTTCCCTTTTTTAGTTTTAAATTCAAGGTTAATATCAAGATTAACTAATGGATTTTGAAGAAATCGTAAAGTTTGGTAACTGCTGACAATCCAAAATAGTAATCAATTTTATTCTCTAAAATAGATAGACTTAAATATAGATGTTTTTTAAGGTGAGACAGGATTTTGACCTCAAAATTAAGC
>Ga0209075_1002230_pt1 | contig 17289 bp, 11 predicted proteins | sample Stecom2011_FD_187523 | JGI IMG/M metagenome (GOLD analysis project Ga0209075, IMG submission 187523) | Agricultural soil microbial communities from Utah to study Nitrogen management - Steer compost 2011 (SPAdes) (version 2) | ecosystem: Environmental > Terrestrial > Soil > Agricultural land...
AAAAATTCACAAATCCATTTGTTGTATCCACAGGACTAACATTGTAAGTTGTATTGAGTGCACTTGAGTTGGCAATACTACCGAATCCTGAGGTGGTCCATTGCGGTCCAAAACCACTTGTGATCGTTCCCGTTAAAGAAATCAATTGGTTTGTTGAACAAATCGAATCCGAAGTCGTAATTACTAAGGTGGGTTCTGGAGTAATACTCACAGAAATAGTATCCGTTTCAGCTAAACAATTTTGATTGTTGTTTGATGTTAATACAAATTGAAAACCTCCACTTGTAATATCCGATGGGTCGAGTAAATAACTAGTTGTTAAATCATTTTGACTAGGCGAAAAAGAACCATTTCCAGTTGTCGTCCATTCTCCGGTTGTGGTTGCTCCGCCAATAATTCCAATTAAATCAATTTCTGTTTCATCAGAACATATATTTACATCTGTTCCCGCATTTACTTCTGGTGCAGGAGTGAAACGAATAACTATAGTATCTGCGTCATCATCACAAGCATAAAAACTTCCTACCGAAGTTAAGAACAAAGCAACACTATCCACACCTAATTCTGTAGGCGAAGGAGTGTATGTCGTCGTTAAGCTATTTGGATTCCCAAATACTCCTCCATTTCCATCATTTGACCACATTGCAGTTGTTGCAAATTGGACACCTCCAGATATAATAATGCTAGGAATATTGTTTTTACAAAAAGTTTGGTCGCCATTTACTGATATCATAGGAGATTGTATGAAATTCACTTTCATAGTATCCGTTACTGGATTACAACTTCCTGTTGAAGTCAACAAAAACAATAACTCTCCTTGTGTATAATCACTAGAAGTAGGAGAATAGGTTGTGTTGAGTGAAGTTGCATTCAAAAAAGTACCTGTACCATTTAAAACTGACCAAACTCCTGTTGTGGTTGCCCCTTTTATACTTCCTGAAAGCGCTATGGAAGGATCTCCATTACAAAGTGTAGTATCTTTTCCTGCATCAACAAGGGTTCGACGAAGAAACGAGGACATATAATGATAATAAGTTCCTGTGGTTTGCCCACCATTGATCACACCCATTGCAAAGAAATCTGAAGTATTTTCAAGAAAGTTTACAGAGTTAACAGGAATATCTGTTAAACTACTCATATTCAACTGACACCCACTCCAAACACCTCCTGTACCTGGTACAATGTTAAAGGCTGAACCCGGAATCAGTAAATTACTTCCGTTTAATAAAAAGTCGTTTATAGCAGAAGTTGGACATAAAATATTAAGAAAAAACCCTTGGTTATTTGTTCTCGTAAAGCTCACTTGAGCAGATCCAGCACAATTAATAGGAGGAAGAATAGCAGACCCCAACTCACATCCAAATCCAGTTGCTTGTAAAACATAAATAGATTTATCAGACAAGATATGTGTTAAATCTTCAGTTATGATATAATACCAAGTGTCGCCTCGGTTGAGGTATTGAGTCGTTGTTCCTCCAATCGTTGTAACATTAACTTCAGTAAAGTTTTGCGTCGCTACGATAAATACACCTTCTTGAACATTTGTATGCATACTTCCTATGTTTACAATATATTCATTACCTATAACCTCTACTGGAACAATTTGGTCTCCCATTAAATCCTTACATGTTCTAGGGACTCCGTCCACAGAGTCTTCAGATACTGTTATGGCAACAGGTTTATCGGAAGTGACTATTGAACCACTCAAACTTCTACCTGGTTGATTGACATCTTGATAAATGTTTTCAGCGGTGTAAACTTGTCCTTCATTTAATACTATAGAATAGGTTACTCCAGCTAAATGGCCCACAATATCAGTTCTTGGGGTTATCCATACCGTCGTATTGTTTTCTGTAGCTACGATACAAAACATTTGTTTAGGCTGTATACTTGTACCATCCATAGTCCAAATTGGCCACCTTGTTTGAAATGGAGTAACAAATTCAGTTCCCAGTCCGTTACCTCCCTTTAAGGAGTAGGTCTCTGGATTACTCCCTGCTGTAAGCACCTCATAAACCACTGTAACTAAAGTATCCGCTTCTATTTTAATACCATAATCAAGCGCAGTGTTTGCTGGTTTTGATTCAAGTGTATTAATAATAACAGATAAATCTACGGATTCAAGTGAATTCGGAGGAACCACAACTGTATTATCGTATCCACCAGCAGGCTGATAGATTCTCACTGTAGTAGCCTTATTAAATGTCGAGATTCTAAACATAACAGGCACATTTTGCGCATGGCTTGGCGTTACCCATGGGGCAGCAAACCAAAACACAGAATCAACTTGCGACTCTGAGACATGTGAAAACGACATAAATGCGATAAGGAGAATTAATATTTTCTTTGCTTTCATATTTATAGGAGCATTATTTATTTAGAACTTTTATTGGTGTCTTCAAGAATACTATTGTTGAGTTTGTCATCCAATTCCTCTAATGTTGGTTTCTTGTTATTAAGGATAAAGGAAAGCATGATTTCATGAGATCCTGAATTGTATTTTCTCAATGCATTGATAGAAATATCATATCCATAGGCAACAGAAAGTCGCTTATTCCATGTATAACCAGCAATAACTGCAACTGCATCATCATGTCTATACAATAAACCTAAAGAATATTTTTCGTCATATTTCATTTTTATCATCGGAGAAACTTGTACAGGAACTGGTTCAGTATAACGTACTAAGATACTCGGTTGCAGTTCGATTTTTTGCTTTTCAAAATGAAAGTTATATCCTGCGATTGCATTAAAGTGAAATTGGAGTTGAGAATTAAATCCTGTAAACTTGATCATACTCCCTAGAATTCTTTGGGCAGATGCCATCACAAAGAACTTCTTAGAATATAAATTGAATCCCATGTTAATATCAAAAGCATTTGTTGAGTAAACATTACCTGATAAAATATCGTCTCCTTCATCTGCTTGAATCGCATCATATAAGCGGATACGGTACTGAAAATACCCCGGTTGAATTCCTAAACCAAGTTTTACATTTTCACTTAACTTGAAATGATGTGCATAATTCAAACGAATCCCCGTAATATTCATTAAACCAGAGCTTTCATTATAGACTCCAACTCCATATCCAACCTTTCCTTTATTCTTTACAGAACCCAAAAGATTAACATGAAAATTTGAAGGCGCATTATCAAAACCTGCCCATTGTTTACGGTAACCAGCGTTAACTACAAGTGCTTCTTGACTCCCCGCATAAGCAGGACTGTAATAGAATGCATTCATCATAAAGTCAGAATACATGCCTATTTGTTGAGTCTGTGCTGTTAAAGTAGTAAGCACAATCAATAATATTGTATATAATAGTTTCTTCATGGTTGTTTATTTCGCTTTTCTTAATACCAACAGTGCACCTTTGAATATCTGATCATCACCATTAGAATTTAGATTAATGATATAATAATAATTTCCATCCGGAACATCTTTCCCTTCATATGTACCGTCCCATGGTTCTAAGTATCCTTGAGAACTAAAGATCTGTTGCCCCCAATTATTGAAAATTTCTACGGTTGCATCTGGATAAAGCAATTGAATAAATGTAAGTTTCCACACATCATTGTATCCGTCTCCATTGGGCGAAATTATGTTTGGAATTAGTTTACTAATTTCTTGTGTGACATTATCTATAGTAACCCATACAATTGTACTGTCATAGCATCCTAAATTATCGTAAACATATTGAACAACAGGAAAGGTTCCATTCTCAAAATATATTGTAGATGGATCTTGAACATTAGATGTTTTACCATTTCCAAACTTCCATTCCCAACTAGTTGAGTATAATGAAATATCAATAAAGTTATAGGTCGTTCCGACATTTGTTCCACTTGTAAAGTTATAAGTAAAACCTGCTTCTGGAAGAGGCGTAACTAAAAGTTGTTTTTTAATGGTGTCTGAACAGTTATTTACAGTAGAAACAATATGTAAAACGGTATAATTCCCTGGATTATTAAACTCAAAATCATAATCGGCAAGGTTGATTGTCCCTTGTCCTCCAAAGTCATAAAACCAACTATTTATTGGATCACTAGAAACAGAATTATCGGTAAAACTCACAATGCGTTGATTGTTTTCACAAGTTCCTGTAAACTCGAAGTCTGCAACTGGCAAAGCATAAATCTGAATATTTTTTCGAATTGAATCTGTACACCCATTACTGTTGGTTACAACGAGTTGAACTTCATATTGTCCATCCTGAGTATAATCATAAGTAGGATTGAGTTGTGATGAAGTACCCCCATCTCCAAATAACCATTCGCTTTGTGTAATTGATCCATATCCTGCTAAAGAGAAGTTTACAAAGTTCGAGCTCTTTTCTAAACAATTATTCGTTGTACTGAAATTAGCATAAGGTGGGGCAACAAACATAAATTGAACAACATCATTTTCAGAAGTGCAATTCCCATTGTTTGTAGTAGTCAATGTCAGCGCGATTTGTCCTGAAGTGATTTCTGATGCTGTTGGCGTGTAGGTCGCATTTAAGTCCGTATTTGAAGGAGAGAACGTTCCTAATCCACCAGACCATTGCCCTGTTGTAGCTCCACCTGAAATAGATCCATCCAAAACTATTAAAGAATCATTTGTACAGATTAACTGATTAATTCCTGCATCTACAGAAGGTGCAACAGTATATTGAATAAATACGCTATCCATTTCATAGGCACACATTCCATTTGAAGTAGAACGAAGAAACACCCAGTTTTCATTCGTATTTAAATCATTTATACCAGGATAATAAGTAGCATTAAGCGAAACATTGTTGGGATTAAACAAGCCATCACCATTGGTACTCCATAAACCTGTAGTTGTTGGTCCACTAACAGTTCCACTGAGTGAGACCAAGTTATTATTAGCACAAACCATGATGGTGTCCTCAACAATTTGAACTACTGGAGGCGGAGTAATGGTAATTATCAATGAGTCTTTCTCTTCCAAACAGTTCCCATTATTGGTGGAGGTAAGAATAAGTTTTACACTTCCATTCGAATTATCAGCTGCAGAGGGAGAATAAATAGCATTCAGGGTATTGACATCAGGGGTAAAAACTCCACTTCCGTTAGTGGTCCAAATACCTGTTGAAGAACCACCTTGAACCGAACCGTTCAATTGGGTTTCTGAATTGTTTGCACAAACCGTTTGATCTACCGATGCATTTACTAATGGAGGTTGGTTTACGGTTAAATATAAAGTGTCTTTTTTGGCAGGACACAGTGAACCATCAGAAGTTAATATGATCTCTATAGGACTGATTAATGCATCTAGAGGGTTAGGAACATATTCATTGTTCAAATTATTTAAACCATTGGTGAAAGTACCATATCCAGTACTGCTCCAGGAGCCTCCATCAGGACCTCCGCCAACTGTTCCACTGAGTGCAAATCCAACATTGGCACATACAGTAGCGTCAGTTCCAGAGTTTGCGAAAGGAGAACTCACATATTCTGTAAGGTAAGTATAGCTGTATCCAGTACTAGCACTCCCTTGTATCAATGCCATACCGAATATGTCTCCTGGATTTTTAATTTGCGCTAAACTACCAACTGGGACATCAGCAGGTGTGAAAAACTTCTCCGCAACCATTAAGGAACCGCCAGTACCAGGAACAACTGAGAAATCTCCAGCATTAATGATTCCTGCTGTACCATTTACGGTGAACAAGCCTTCATTTCCTATTCGGGTATATAAAATAACACCAAAATCATCACTTGTACTTCTGTATACTGAAGAAAAATCGTCACCTGCACAATAAACATTTGGAACCAATGAAGCGCTTAATTCGCATCCCATAGAACTTACGTGATAAACATAAACAGACTTATTCGATTCAATATAAGCGACATTATCTGTCAATGGAATTTCATAAGTCTCTCCCCAGCTAATTGAAGCTGTTGTAGTTCCAGAAGTAGTGACTGTTAAATTCGTTCCGTTTTCTGTAGCAAGAACATAAATTCTATCTGTACTTCCTGTACCTTTCCTAACGACAAACTTGTTACCCAAGCGTTGAATATTCGTCATTTGTTCACCAATTGCATCTGTACATGTACTGTTTATTAAACCATCTTCGAACAGTGTTACTGCAACTGGTTTGTTAGAGGAAATGATAGAGCCTGCAAGAGAAGATGTAGGCGCAACATTCATGTCTCTAGCACTATAAGTTTGCCCTCGGTTCAAGACGATTGAAAAAGTAACGTCTTTTGCATGTCCAGTAATGGCAGCTCTAGGTGTAATAAGTACAGTAGTATTATCTTCAGAAGCTACAATATCGAAAGAAGAAAAGGCACTTGGAGTTGAGCTTGTGTTTGTCCAATGCTTTTGAAAGGGGGTATAAAACTCTCTCCCCAATGCATTATTTCCTTTTAATCCGAAAATTTCTTTATTTCCAGCGCTGCTCAATTCATAATTCACAGATATTAATGCTGTAGAACTTATTTCTATACCATTGTTGTTAATTGTATTTCCTGAAGGAGAAGCAATCTGTGAAATAAAACTAGTAAGGTCTATGCTCTGGTATGAATTTGCTGGAACGGCAACAGTAATCGGTGTGAATCCTCCATTGGCTGGAAGGCTAACCGTAACACTTGCAGGATCATCATAAGTCGTAATATTTATAGAAATCGGACTATTTCCTAGTCCGCTTGATGCGCTAGGTGCTACAAACCAAAATGAGGTGTCTTTTTGTGTATAACCAATTAAAGGTAAACACAGAAGAATTATAAAAGAAATAAAGACGCTAGAGCCTCTACTTATAACTTTTGAAATTGTGATGTTTTTATCAGTAGTGTTGTTCGCCATACAAAGAAATATAGGGTTGCTTAATTATTCATTTTAAGCATTTGTTAGTTTTATCGGTAAGTATTTGACGTTAAAGGTATATATTAATTATTAATTTATGTTAATTTTATTAAATAAATCACTTTAGGCAGTAAGCTTATAGGTTTGGTTTGGAGTCTTTTAGTCATCATTAACATAGTTTTCATCATCTACTTGTATCTACAACTCGTCAACTTCTACAGTTTCTATGATGCTTTTTAGACTAAACATCATGAAAATCAATGGAGTTGCGTGATAGCAACAGGGTGTTTTCATCAAACTAAACCACTATGGACTGAAAGTGCCATAGGTTTAGATAAGAATAAAATTCTATAGTTATCAAAAAAGACTAGATATTAGATGTTAGACATTAGACTTTTTGTCTAACGTCTAATGTCTACTGTCTGATAAATTTTTAGAAGCTAAAGCTAGATGCACTAAAGTGCATAGTTTTAACTATTTCTGAGACCAATAAACTTGCTTGTTTAGGTTGAATAAAATTCTTTTAATGCCTTTACACAGCATCAAATCCTATTTCAGAAATTACCAATTATTTATTGGTTCAAAGCTAAAGTTATTAGCTTCTTGTATATCTCCATAACATAAAGCTTTTTCTCCTTGGTTGATTCCGGATTTTTATCTGGTATACCATAATTGATTTCTGGAGTAACAATATTGTTTTCTAATATTATATTCCCATAATGTAAAGAATCAACACTCATGTACAGTCTATTGGAATGGTCAGTTGAAACCTTCGTACTGTCTAACCATAACACGTAATAAGTAACAATTGATTCTTGAGAAACAATACTACTTGCATTTACTTTTTCCGTTTTTCCGAATTTTTCAATGTAGTTTTTAACTGCCCAAAAATGTGTAGTATCCGTTAAATCAATTTCATTAATACTTTTATGAAGGTCTGAATCCGAGACATAAACAGTATCTTCTTGGCTTGATTTTATATCTTGTCCACTACAAGAAGCAGTAAGGGCTATGAGAAGTACAATTAATATGTTTTTCATTTTTTCAATAATTTAATAGGGCAAACCTTGATTATAGACAACAATAAGTACTCAACAATCTGACTGAAAAATACACATAAACTTTTATTTAATTTTCTTCCTCAATGAAATTCTATAAATGAAGACTATAATAGAACAGAAAATCATTGTCCCACAATGTATTCATGAAGTTATTTATCATTCGGAGTGAGACTTGAATGTTCGGGATCGGGTCGACGAGGAATCTCTTTTATAAGAACTACGACTTAACTTGGTAACTCATATTCTTAATTTATTCCAATCAGGCAATTCTTATTATAATTCATAATTCATAATTAATTAACTATTTACAACAAACCCCTTCCAATTCCTCATGTATGTTATAAAATCTTCACCCAACCCTTCTTTTCGCAAGTATTCAGGAGAAACTGGTGTATTTACAGGTTCAAACTTCGGATCATTCATCACCTTAACAGGGAAATCATGGTGGAGAATGGCCGAACGACCAATTGAAACAAAATCAATTCCAGATTCCATAGCTTTGTTTACCTCATCACCATTTCTGATTTTACCCGCAACTGTGACAAGCACATTTTTATAATCAAGTTCTGTAAAATGGCTCAAAAGTGACTTGTTTTGGAACTCTTTTTCTTCTGGTAATTTAAAAACGTCCCATAAGGAGAGGTCAATAAAGTCAATTTTGTTTTCCTTAATAAAGCGCTGACAAACTTCCTTCACTTCAAGAAGTTCCATGCCGTATCTTTCTGGAGAAAGACGAACTCCTAATAAAAATTCTTTCCCGCAGACTTCTCTTATTCCATTTACAATTTCAAACAACAATCGCGATCTGTTTTCGAGGCTTCCACCGTATTGGTCTGTTCTTTTGTTGAACTCCGAACTTAAGAACTGTGTTAAAATATAACCATGCGCCCCATGGACCTCTACCCCATCATAACCACATGCTTTTGCACGCAGAGCAGCAGCAATAAAATCAGTTTTGAGTTGTTGAACTTCAGCTAATGTCAACCCACGCGCTCCAGTTTCCTCATGATCAGATGGACAAACAGGAGCTTCTCCAATTAGTTCACTCGGTGTTCTCATTCCTGCATGATGCAATTGGACAACCGCCAAGCTTCCATGAGATTGAATTTCGGAAACCAGTCTTTTATGTCCTGAAATATGCAAGTCAGAGAAAATTCCCAACTGACCAGGAAAACCTTGTCCGATCTTTTGAACATGAGAAGCACAAGTCATCACCAAACCAAATTGACCTTCTGCTCGCATCTTCAACCAACGAAACTCATCATCTGAAAGGGTTCCATCCACATTACTTTGCGTATTGGTCATTGGCGCTAACATGAATTTGTTTTTCATGGTTGCCCCACATGGGAAAGCTACTGGCGTTTGAAGGGTGTTTTTGATCATATTCATTCTTTGAATGTCTAATTTAACCAATATGATTCAAACTTCAGAGATAGACTAAAGATTTTATATGCTAATACAACTGTCTCGTCCTAAATAATCTGTATCGTTTATTTAGGTCGAGACAAGTTTAGCCTTTAAAGTTGATTACCCTTCAAGATAAACGCACAACACACTTCCATACGGCAACATATAAAGCCTTGCGAAATTTTAAAAAAACACTCAAACAATTTACACCTTAGCTTGATCAAGAAAGCATAAAAAAAACCATTCCCTAAAAATAGAGAATGGTTTCTAAAATATAAAATGCTTTAATTAAAAGCTACAACCAATTGCAGTTGCTGCATCTGTTAATTCATCTTCAGTATATTTTCCAGCATCAATAGCGCTATCAATCTTTTGATTAAACTTGTCAGTTTCATCTTTTGCAACATTAAGTTTTTCTTCGTCAGCTTCATCTAATAAAGCATCTTCTTTTGCAAATAAATCACATAAACACTTAGCAGCAGTAGCAGCTGTGTTTGCGTCACATTCTTCAACAACTGCCTCTTTTGTTTCTGTTGTCTCTGTTGTTTCTGTTGTATTACATGCAAATAAAAAGCTTGTAACAAATAATCCAATAAGTAATTTTTTCATTTTTATTATTTTTATTAATAAATCCAAATATAATATAAACTAAGTAAAGGTTAAGAAAAAAGCATGTTTCAATTTAATTTTTCTATTCTCAAAATAAAACCAAACATCCTGAAAACACTAATACTAAACTAGTTCATAGGTTTTTCTAATACAAAACTTAAATACTGAAAAATTCCTGTCGCGAAATTATTATACCTTGATGTTCCTTTGGTTCCAGCAAAAGTTTTAAATGACTTTCTTAAGAATTTTGGTGTTTTTGTGTCAATAAGATGCTCTCTTCTTTCAGAATCTTTCTCCAATGCTGACACCACATTTTTCAAAATATTTGATTCTTGCAATATATTAAATCCTGTTTTTTTAATTATGCTTCGGAAATTCTCCATTTCAACAGGATATATCATGTCTGCGAGCAGCAATTTTCCACCTGGTTTTAACACCCGAAAAACTTCATTAAAGAATGCCAGCTGATTGTTATAGCATCTAGCAGATTCAACATTTACTACAAAGTCAAACGAATTATCATCGAAAGGCAGTTTTTCGGCATTTCCACATACAAAAGATAATCCTTCAACTTCCTTGTAGTGATTGTTACAGAAATCAATACTACTTTTAGTGATATCCATTCCTACATAGCTTTTAGGCTCATAATATCGACTTATGTATGAAGCTCCTCCGCCTCTACCGGCACCTACTTCAAGAACATCTCGAGATTTTAAATCAGCTTTGTTTACTACGTGATCATAAAGCTGTATGCAATACCTATCAGTTTCATCTTCATCTTTTAATTGAATATGTACATCTCCGTTTAAGTATTCAAAACCGTAGTTCATAAAATTAGCAATGTTTCCACTGTCGTACTTATTTAACTTTTTGTGCCACCATTGCCAGAGTGGTTTTCTTAATGGTTTTGGTAATTCTGCAAATTTCTCAACAATTTTTGACATCTATATTTAAATTTTGCGGAAATGTACGCTTGCTAATTAAAAAGAAACATGATGAGAATCATGTTTACCCTTTAGTTTTCATTAACTATGAACAAATCTTTAATTTATTATACAGTCGATCATTTTGTTAGGTGAAAAATTTATACTGTGAGGAGCTAGTTTTTTCAACTTGTGTGTATGGAGGAGAACACCTTAATATCTATAATGTAAAGATGTTTTTTTTTATTTTTTCTGTATCATTTTTACTGAAAACCATCCCAGTATTAAAATAATGAAGCCCATGATTATCCAAAGCCAAGTCTTGTTTTTGAAAAGAGGTTCAACTCCTGGTTGTATCTCTTTGTCGATTGTCAATTCATTGTCTGTTTCTAGTACTTTAAGCGTTTTCGGAATTTTATCTAAAAATTGGTCAATGTCATAATTTGCATTTTTAGCCTTGTTGTTTCCGTAGGTTAGAAAATAACTTGCAGGCTCTGTGAAACGAGCCACTAATTTATGAACATATCCTTTTACTGTAATTGAACCAATAGTTAATGCTTGATTGTCTTGATTGTGAATTATAATTTTCAATTTTTGAAATGTGGTGCTTTTAAATTTAAACACATTTCCTTCAATAGAATTAAGTATTCCTGAGCTTAGCGTACTGTAATTATAGATCCAACCTTGCTCTGTTTTAGTACTATCGGTGAGGTACTTTATGCTTACTGGGCGGTAATAGTCAAACGCATCCAAAACATCAATCTTGATATGACTGGCGCGAATAGGTATCTGCATCTCTATATCTATTTCAGTCTGCTGGCTTTGTTTATTTTCTATTGTATGCATTTTCTTGACGGCGTAATTTTTAAAAACACCATCCCTTATTTCATGCTGCGCAATACTTGTTTTGGTCAATTCTGGTTTTTCTTTACTGTGAATAAGCAAACGAAAAAAGCGATACTTTGAACTTGGGAAAACCAAATTGGTAAATTGAAAATCTGTCATCTCATTTTTGATTGACATGATCCTGTAATCTTCAATTACTGTAAACCATTCATTTTGGTCTTGACTCCCTTCCAATGAAGTTTGCCAATCAAAGTTTTTTTGTTTGAAATCAAGTTGTATTCGATTGATCGGCTCATTGGACGGAAGCTCAAAGGTGAAATAATAACCTTTGTCGTTATGAGCGGTATTCAGGGTTTTGAATGCTACTTCCTGACGGCTTGTTTTTTCAGCACTTACGCGAAGCAGATAAGGAGCTTCAATAGTGTCGCCACTAGCAGTAATACCAAATATGCGTAGGTCATTTAAGTTTCGAGAAGTTTTTCCGAATACCTCATCAGGTAAAATGATCTCATGCCATTGTTGGGAAACACTTTTTATTTCACGTTTATAATCATATTGTTCCATCTGCCCGAAAGAAAATGAACAAGTAAAAAGCAGAAAAACGAATACTTTATTGGTCAGCTTCATCCGAAATAATATGTTTGTATTTGTTGTATAAAAACGAAATAATTAATAACAGCACTCCTAGAGATACGAATACAGTAGTTTTAGCAATGGTATTCAAATGCGAAATGTCGTAGAAAAAGAGTTTAATGAGTGTTACGCCAAACAAGATAATGGCTCCTATTCTCAGGTGCTTCTTCTTTTTCCAGATACCAAGAACAATTAAAAATAGTGAGTAACTTCCCCAGAGAATACTGATTCCAAGCTTATTGGTAAATTCAGCGATGTCCATCCAATTAATTAATTCGCTGCTAGCAATCCACAGAACACTAATATGCAGCAAAAAGTCAAAAGCCATTTTGAAGTTGTTTTGTAAAAACTCCTGACGATTATATCTATAACCGGCAAACAGTGCTAGAGCAACAAAGGCGAATGAAACATATCTTATTCCAATGTAGAAAGTGCTCTTTTGATAATATTCCGATAAATACTGTTCTAAATAACTTTCTCTTAACTCACTAAGAGAATAAAGTCCATTCGTTAAAAACACAATTAAAGTAAGAACAATTAAGCCCATATTAATCAGTCCTAAAAGCGGATTTTTTATCTTTTTAAAATTTAAGAACGCAAGTAGGGAGACAAAGAACAAGGAGTAGTTAATTGTCCAAATGTTTTTAAACATTCTTAAATCATAATTTTTGAAATAGTCAATTACTTGACCGTTTTCGTCGTTAATTACAATAAGTGAATCGGCGTACTGTTGATCCCAATAATGGGCTAGTTCCATACGAAACGCATAATAAACAGTAAAGACTAAAATTGCAGGAATAGAAAAAGAAACAATTTTAGAAAGCCCGATTTGTTTGATTAGTGCAGACGAAAACTTCTTGCTTTGATTTAAAAAAGTGATAAAACCAAAGGCTAAAATAAACAGTAAAGAAGTTAGAAAATTAATGTTGAACAGCGGTGTTATTCTCGGTCTAAAACTTTCAGATGAATAGGTTCTGTATACCGTTGTCCAATCATGATTGATGCTGATAAAGGCTAAAATCATTAAAGGGTAGGCCATCTTTTCATAAATAGGAACGTTTTTAGTTCTTCCAATCCAAAATATTAAAGCTGCTTCTCCGGCCCATAACAAAGTAACCCAATTACCGTCTAATTGAACCGGGATCGCAATTGTAATGAAAACCAAAACCAACCCTGACACAAGGTAAAAAAAGTTCTTATCAGCAAGTTTTTGTTTGTAAATGATGATACTTATAACAAAGTGAACAACAGCATTACTTAATGTGAACAAGCCTAAAAGTTGACTTCCTGTTTCGTGTATATTTAGAATTTCATATCCTATGCCATAAAAGATAAAAGAATTCATGACAAGCAACAACACATCAGTAAGTTCAAACTTTTCTTTTTGGCGTAATTTGTAGGCAAGAAACATGACGTAAAAAAGCAGAAAGAAAATAAGCAGAAACACCATCGCCAATTCGAAATGCTTACTGATTTGATATTCTGATATCCACCACACGGTGTAAGTAAGCCAAGTCAACCCAAATGAAGAAAAGTAAAGTGACTTCCAATATTTTTTGAAGGCGATAATCAGTATCCCAATATTGATAATGGCCATATAGATAAAAAGGGTTTCCACTTTCCCAGAACCATCACTGAGTAGAAATGGTACTGCATATGCACCCACGAGGCCAATATGGGCAATGACTTGTTTGTTATAGTTCATGGCGGCGACAACTGTAAAAGCTGTGAAAATCACCATGAGTAAAAACGTAAACATTTGTGGAAACAAATCGTAGAAACTGTAAGCAGCATACGTAATGAAATACATTATTGCAATTGCGCCACTTACAAGCACCGCACTATAGCTTTCATAGTTCTTCTTCAGTTTAATGCCAAATAACAATAGGCTTATCCCAGCTAGGTATCCTAAGATAATTCGTGTAAGCGGACTCACCAAATCATGTTCAATAGAATATTTTGCGCCTATTCCGACCCCAATTACTGTAATTGCGATCCCTATTTTATTGATGAGATTTTCACCGATGAATTTCTCAAGGTCTATTTTGATTTTAGGAGAACTGCTCGCTTTTGGTTCCTCTAAACTCTGTGGATCTTTTATTGCTGCTTGCTGAATTGGCTGATCACTAGCAATAACTTGTTCCTTTTTAATTTCAACCACAGGGATAACTACAGAAGCATCTTCTTTTATCACCTCTTTTTCAGAAGTCTCTTTTAATTCGGAGGCTTTAAGTCTGTTAATTTCATTACTTAAATTGTTGATTTCTCGTGAAAAACCATCTTGTCTTTTTAGAAGAAGATCCAACTTATATAGAAGCTGATCTATTTTATCTTGGTTTTCATTCATTCTTTATCATTATGTGGTAAAAGAAACATTCAGTAAATAGCAAGAAATATATTTAAAAGTATTTCACTCTTGAGCAAGCTCTTAGCCAAATTTACATATTTGTTTTTAATTTTTATACTTAATGAAAAATTAGTAAGAGGGCATCAAGAATTCCGTAAAGAAAACCCAGCTGATAACTGAACAATATGGATTTCTTTAATTATTCATAAGACATCAGATTAAACAAAAAACCCGTAAACTATCTGCTAGTTTACGGGCTCAATTGGGTAACCATTTTTTTATTCGCAAGTACCGTCTGGGGCACAGCTTTGTCCTTGTGTAATTTCTAATTTTACGACCGGATTTAACTCTCTCCATTCTGCAAAGGCTTTCTTTAAGTTTTCTAAGAATGCCGCAGCTGGTTGTGCTCCTGAAACTGCATATTTTCTGTCCATTACAAAAAACGGAACCCCTTGAACTCCAACTTGACGAGCTTCCTGAACGTCTGCTTTTACAAGAGAAGCGTATTTTTCATCTGTAAATGCTGTTTGAATTTCTGCTTCTTCTAAGCCAATCTCTTTCCCTATTTCTGTTAGCGTAGCTAAATCAGCAATGTTCTTTCCTTCTGTGAAAAATGCACGGAATAAGCTTTCCTCTGCTTCATTTGCTAAACCTTTAGTTTTTGCAAATTGTAACAACTTGTGAGCACTCAAAGAATTCACCATTACCGATTTGTCGAAGTTGTACTCCAATCCTACTTGTTTAGCAGACTCAGTTACATTATCCAACATTCCTTTTACTTGTTCTTTAGCCATTCCTTTGTGTATCACAAGGTATTCTGCATAACTTTCTTTTGCTACTTCAGGAATTGATGGATCTAATTGAAAACTTTTCCAAACTACTTCTATATGTTCTTTATCAGCAAATTGTTCCATTGCTGTCTCAAAATTTCTTTTTCCGATATAGCAAAACGGACACATAACATCGCTCCAGATCTCTACTTTCATTTTATTTTCCATAATCTTTTCTTTTTTTGAATCTACTTTCTCTTCTTCTTGTGGGGTTTTACTTTCATTTTGAGCGCAAGACATCAAACTGATGCCAAACAACGCCAAGAACCAAAAAGAAGATTGCAATATAATTTTATTCATTTAAACCTTATTTGTTGTATTTCAAGTTAATTCTATTCAAATCGTTAACATCAAAATTACTACATTTTTAAGGACTTTACCCTACGACTTTCCTGTAGGAAACTACCTAAACTTTCAATATTCACATTTTGTAAATGATATTCTTCAATAATTATAATTTATCACTTTATCATCTCCAAATGTGTTCCTTCTGTATGTAAAATATGTTCAGCTTTTTCTATTTCTTTCAAAGAACCATTTACGATTATAAGAAACTTCCCTTCGTTTAGATGTTCATGAACTTTAACGACACTTTCCTTTTCAATCCCAAGAGTAGCCAATAGTGTAACAATACCTCCGGTAACAAGTCCAGCATCTATTCCTACTAAAGTGCCGATCAATGCACCTGCACCATATATTACTCCAAAACCTGGAATTGCAAAAACCCCAATCCCAGTGAGCAATCCAACAACTGCACCTGCCCCCGTCCCTATCAGTAAAGGAGCGTTTTTAACTGTATCTAATTGTTTTATATGGATATGATCATCGATTATCTCTGCTTTACCTAATATTGAAACATGTTCCATAGGGAAATTCATGCTGTTTAATACTTTTGTAGCATTTAGTGCTTTTTCGTGCGAGTCATAAATTGCAACTTTTGATTTCATGATCTTTAGTTTTAAATGAATACTATTTAACCTTCGATTATGCACGGCAAAACTATCTTTTTTGAGGTGTCGAATAACCTTTTCATGTCATCCCAAATCAATCATAGAAGGTTGATTTTCAACAAACATGTACTGTAAAAATAAAGTATTTACTTCCCATTACCTATTCTGAAAAGAATAATATTAGTTAAAATTTATTGAATTAAAGATAGAATGAGATGGGGGGAAATTTCAATAGAATTTAAGTGGGTGAAATGAGAAAGGATAGGTGAAACTGTTTAAGTTTTGATTTGACATTCTTGGTTTCTATTATACAACCTTTTCACACGTACAAGATCTATTACTGAACCAAACTCATAGAAGTAATTCAGTTGCCATTTTTGTGTTTTTTCTGCTTGTTTAGTTTGTGGTATATCCCATCCCGGATAAACACGAAAACCCCTTTTCCCATTATTAATTTTTGAGGAAATAATTCCTTTCGCAATTAGTTCAGATTTAGGAAAAACAAACTGCCCAGACTTATTCTCTGACCTCACATTTACCATATAAAAATCAATACGATCAGCTTCGCAAAAAGGTTGTGTTATGCCTTGTAGATTTCTTTTCCAAAAGGTAACGAATTGCCCCAGCTTTTTAGGTGTTACCTTAGCAGTTCTTGAAATAACTTTCATTCCGTTTAATTCGAACTGACATGCATCGTATGTTTTTCCCTCTTGTTCATTTTTCACATTTGAAATCACAAATGAACATAAATCAAAGACTTCAGTTTTTAATTTTAAAAGATTCTCATTCAATGTTTCAGCTTCATTCATTTGAGTATGTAATTATTGTCGTAAAGTTTAGGTGCCTTTCTATCTCCTCCTCCTTTGCTTGGTG
>Ga0209075_1002231_pt1 | contig 17289 bp, 14 predicted proteins | sample Stecom2011_FD_187523 | JGI IMG/M metagenome (GOLD analysis project Ga0209075, IMG submission 187523) | Agricultural soil microbial communities from Utah to study Nitrogen management - Steer compost 2011 (SPAdes) (version 2) | ecosystem: Environmental > Terrestrial > Soil > Agricultural land...
TGTAATTCTCCAATTGTTCAATACACAGGATCGTTTTAATGGCTGCAGCGACAGACAACGCAATCCATCCGGCTTTCGAGAAAATTCGCAGTCACCGGATTGGCACCCTTAACCTGGAGGTTGAGGAATATCGCCACAAGAAAACCGGTGCCCGCCATCTCCACCTGGCGGCAGATAACGACGAGAACGTGTTTTTCGTGGCCCTGCGTACCTTTCCGATGGACTCCACCGGTGTTGCGCACATTCTCGAGCATACGGCGCTGTGCGGCAGTGAGCGTTATCCCGTTCGCGACCCGTTTTTCATGATGATCCGGCGTTCCCTGAATACCTTTATGAACGCCTTTACCAGCAGCGACTGGACCGCCTACCCGTTCGCCAGCATGAACCGCAAGGATTTCGACAACCTGTTGTCGGTGTACCTGGATTCGGTGTTTTTCTCCAGGCTGGACCCGCTGGACTTTGCCCAGGAAGGCCATCGATTGGAGTTCGACAAGCCGGATGACCCGTCCAGCGACCTGGTGTACCGGGGCGTGGTGTATAACGAAATGAAGGGGGCCATGAGTGCGCCTACTTCTCAACTGTGGCAGAACCTGACCAGCCACTTGTTCCCGACCACCACCTACCACTACAACAGTGGCGGTGAGCCGGACCACATCGTCGACCTTACCTACGACGACCTGGTGAAGTTCTACAAGCACCACTACCACCCGAGCAACGCGATCTTTGCCACCTATGGCAACATCCCGGCTTACGAGCACCATGAAAAGTTCGAGGAGCTGGCCCTGAAGCGGTTCGACAAGCTGGACATCGAATTGCCGGTAAGGGACGAAAAGCGCATGTTCGCCCCCATGCGGGTAGAGCAGGGCTATGCGGTGAATGACGGCGAAGGCACCGAGAACAAAACCCACATTGTGATGGGCTGGTTGCTGGGCCACAGCTTTGATTTGCAGGAAAACCTGGAAGGCCAGTTGCTGTCTTCCGTCTTGTTGGAAAACAGTGCATCACCGCTGATGCGGGCGCTGGAAACCACCGATCTGGGCCACGCGCCATCGCCCATGTGCGGGCTGGAAGATTCCAACCGGGAAATGACTTTCGTGTGCGGTATTGAAGGTAGTGAGCCCGAGCGCCGGGCCGAGCTGGAGCAGCTGGTGGAGTCTACCCTGCAGAAGGTGGTCGACGAGGGCATCAGCCAGGAGCGACTGGAAGCCATTCTGCACCAGCTGGAACTGCATCAGCGGGAGATTGCCGGGGATAGCTTCCCGTATGGTTTGCAGCTGATCATGCACGCGATTTCCCCCATGGTGCACGGCGGCGATCCGGTGGAGCTGCTGGACCTTGAGCCGGTACTGGCTACCCTGCGTGAAAAGATCAAAGACCCGGACTACGTGCCGGGCCTGATTCGTCGCAAGCTGCTGGATAACCCGCACCGGGTAACCCTGACTCTGCGCCCGGACGAAAACCTGGAAAGCCAGCACCAGAAGGCCATCCGGGAAACCCTCGCCAAGCGCAAGGCCAGCCTGAGCGAAGACGAAGTGCAGCAGATTGTCGAGCGGGCACAGGCGCTGGAAGAACGCCAGCTGCGCAAGGACGACGATTCCATTTTGCCGAAAGTCGGGCTGGACGATGTGCCCCTGCAGATGCCGGAGCCGGTAGGCAGTTATGATGCCGAGATTGGCGCTACGGTTTATGCCAGAGGCACCAATGGCCTGGTTTACCAGCAGGTGGTGCTGCCGCTGCCGGCCCTGAGCAAAGACGAACTGCTGCTGTTGCCTTACTACACCACCCTGATTTCCGAACTGGGCTGTGGCGACCTGGACTACCTGCAGATGCAGGACCGTATTTCCGCGGAATCCGGCGGCATTGGCGCATCCTTTACCGCCAAGGGCCGGATTGATGATGTACAGGACATGTCCGGTTACCTGATCTTCAGTGGCAAGGCCCTGGCCCGCAACAGCGCGCCGCTGACCCGCCTGCTGAAAGATGTGTATACCGGTGTGCGGTTTGACGAGCACGATCGCATTCGCGAAATTGTGGCCCAGGCCCGTGCCCGCCGTGAACAGGCGGTAACCGGCAGTGGCCACGCGCTGGCCATGGGTGCGGCAGCCCAGGGTCTGAGCGCCGGCGCCTGGCTGACTTTCCGGTTAGGTGGACTGGAAGGGATTCGCGGCACCAAGGCTCTGGACAAGTCTCTGAAAGACGAGCAGGCGCTGAAGGATTTCTGCGCCAGGCTGGCCGCGCTGCACGACAAGATCCGCAACCAGAGCCGCCAGTTCCTGCTGATTGGCGAAGATGGCCAGCTGGCCCCCATGCTGGACGAACTGAAAGCCTGCTGGCAGGGTGAAACCGGTCAGGTCAGCGAAAGCTGGAGCATAGAGCCGGTGACCTACAACACCCGGGAGGCCTGGTTGACGTCTACCCAGGTGAACTTCTGCGCCAAGGCGTACAGCACCGTTGCCGTGGATCATCCGGATGCGGCGGCGTTAACGGTACTGGGCGGTTTCCTGCGCAATGGCTACCTGCACCGGGCGATTCGGGAAAAGGGTGGCGCCTACGGTGGCGGTTCCGGGCAGGACAGTGTGAACGGCGTGTTCCGGTTCTTCTCTTACCGCGATCCGCGCCTGGCGGAAACCCTGGATGATTTCGATGCGGCACTCGAATGGCTGCGCACCGAACAGCATGATGCCCAATCCCTGGAAGAGGCCATTCTGGGTGTGATCGGCCAGCTCGACCGGCCCCGGTCACCGTCTGGCGCGGCCCGCCACGCCTTCCATAACGGTTTGTTTGGCCGCTCGCCTGAGCAGCGTGCCCGGTTCCGGGAACGGGTACTGGGGGTGACAATGGATGAACTGCGCCGGGTGGCCGATACCTGGCTGAAGCCGGAAAACGCCAGCGTGGCCGTAGTCACCAGCCCGGACAACCGGGAGGTTGCCGAAGGGCTGGGGCTGGCTATCCAGGAACTCTAACGGTGACGTTTCAACCCGGTGGTTACCATAATCCGGGTTGAAATCTCTTCCACCGAGTAGGCGGTGGTGTTCAGGTAGGGGATGCGTTCCCGCTTGTACATCAGCTCGATCTCTTCGATCTCGTGCATGCACTGCTGGATGGACGAGTACCGGGAGTTGGGCCGCCGCTCGTTACGGATGGTGGCCAGCCGCTCCGGCTCGATGGTCAGGCCGTACAGCTTTTCTTTATGGGGCCGCAGGGCCGCCGGCATTTTCTGGTCGTCCAGGTCTTCTTCGGTGATCGGGTAGTTGGCGGCCTTGATGCCGTACTGCAGGGCCAGGTACAGGCAGGTGGGGGTTTTACCGCTGCGGGAGGCGCCAATCAGGATCAGGTCGGCTTCGTCGTAGTGGCGGGTACGGGCGCCGTCGTCGTTATCCAGTGCAAAGTTGACCGCATGGATGCGCCGCTCGTAGCTGCCTTCGTTGTTGATGGAGTGGGACTTGCCCACCGAGTAAGACGACGACGAACTCAGTTCTTGCTCCAGCGGGCTCAGGAAGGTGCCGAAGATGTCGATCATAAAGCCTTCGGCGTCACTGATGATTTCCCGGATGGTGCTGTTCACAATGGTGTCGAATACCAGTGGGCGCTCGCCGTCTACTTCAGCGGCTTTGTTGATGCGGGTGACCATCTCCCGGGCTTTGTCTTCGTCGTCAATATAGGGCACGGTTACCCGCTCGAATTCGATCTTTTCAAACTGCGCCAACAGGGCGTGGCCCAGTGCTTCGGCGGTCAGCCCTGTGCCATCCGAGATAAAAAAAGCCGTTCTTTTCATGTTTTCTTTCCGTTCAGTTTTGGGCGAGTCCCTAGGTAATTCCCGCAGCTTACAGTATCATAGCCGCCATATTCGAGACTCCGCGCCACACAGACTTGAGGGAGACCACGCTTTGGAAGATTACATTATCTGGTTTGACCACCTGGGAATGTCCGATGTTGACCGTGTTGGGGGCAAGAACGCTTCCCTCGGTGAAATGATCAGTAATCTCGCCAATGCAGGTGTTACCGTTCCTGGCGGTTTCGCTACAACGGCACATGCTTACCGGGAATTCCTGGCCACTGACGGCCTGAAAGACCGCATCGACGAAGCCCTGGATGTCCTGGACGTTAACGATGTTAACGAGCTGGCCCGGGTTGGCGCACAAATTCGTCAGTGGGTGGTTGATACCCCGTTCCCTGATGTGCTTGATAATGCCCTGAAAGAAGCCTACGCGAAACTCCGGGACGGCAATGAGTCTATGGCCGTGGCGGTTCGTTCTTCAGCAACTGCGGAAGACCTGCCGGATGCATCCTTCGCCGGCCAGCAGGAAACCTTTCTGAACGTGGTGGGCTTCGAGCAGGTGCTGACTTCTGTGAAAGAAGTGTTTGCTTCCCTGTTTAACGACCGGGCGATTTCTTACCGGGTTCACCATGGCTTTGACCACAAACTGGTAGCCCTGTCTGCCGGTATCCAGAAGATGGTACGCAGTGAAACCGCGTCCAGTGGCGTAATGTTCACCCTGGATACCGAATCCGGCTTCCGGGACGTGGTGTTTATTACCTCATCCTATGGTCTGGGCGAGACGGTAGTGCAGGGCGCAGTTAACCCTGACGAGTTCTACGTACATAAGCCGACCCTCGAAGCCGGCCGCCCGTCGGTACTGCGCCGCAACCTGGGCAGCAAAGCGATCAAGATGGTTTACCATTCCGAGCCAGGCGAAGGTAAGTTTGTGGAAACCGTGAAGGTTGACCACGACGAGCGTAACCGTTTCTCCATTACTGATACGGAAGTGGAGGAGCTGGCCAAGCAGGCCATGATTATTGAAAAGCATTACCAGCGCCCGATGGATATCGAGTGGGCCAAAGACGGCGACGACGGCAAGATCTACATCGTTCAGGCCCGCCCTGAAACCGTCAAGAGTCGTGCCTCTGCCAACGTGATGGAGCGCTATCTGCTGAAAGAAACCGGCAAGGTGCTGGTTGAAGGCCGCAGTATCGGCCACAAGATCGGCAGTGGCCCGGTGAAGATTATCACCAGCATCAATGAAATGGATCGTGTTCAGCCCGGCGACGTGCTGGTTACCGACATGACCGACCCGGACTGGGAACCGGTAATGAAGCGGGCCTCCGCTATTGTGACCGATCGTGGTGGTCGTACCTGCCACGCGGCGATCATTGCCCGTGAGCTGGGTATCCCGGCGGTAGTCGGTTGTGGTGATGCCACGGAGCTGCTGAACGATGGCCAGGAAGTGACTGTGTCCTGCGCCGAAGGCGACACCGGTATGATCTACGAGGGTGCGCTGGACTTCGAACTGCGTGAGAACACCGTCGATTCCATGCCCAACATTCCGTTCAAGATCATGATGAACGTGGGCAACCCGGATCGTGCCTTTGACTTCCAGTCGCTGCCGAACGAAGGCGTTGGCCTGGCCCGCCTGGAGTTCATCATTAACCGGATGATCGGTGTTCACCCGAAAGCGCTGTTGAACTACGACGGCCTGCCCCGTGACATCAAGCAGACCGTCGACAAGCGCATTGCCGGTTACGATTCGCCAGTGGATTTCTACGTGGAAAAGCTGGTTGAAGGCATTTCCACCCTGGCAGCTGCGTTCGCGTCGAAGAAGGTGATTGTTCGCCTGTCTGACTTCAAATCCAACGAGTACGCCAACCTCATTGGCGGCACTCTGTATGAGCCGGACGAAGAGAACCCGATGCTGGGCTTCCGTGGTGCGTCCCGCTACATCTCTGAAACCTTCCGTGACTGTTTCGAGCTGGAATGCCGTGCCCTGAAAAAAGTGCGTAATGAGATGGGCCTCACCAACGTGGAAGTGATGGTTCCGTTTGTGCGCACAGTGGGTGAAGCCGAGCAGGTAGTGAGCCTGCTGGCAGAAAATGGCCTGAAGCGCGGCGAGAACGGTCTGCGCGTGATCATGATGTGTGAGCTGCCGGCCAACGCTATTCTGGCGGAGCAGTTCCTGGAGCACTTTGATGGCTTCTCCATTGGTTCCAACGACCTGACCCAGCTGACTCTGGGCCTGGACCGGGACTCCGGCATTATTGCCCACCTGTTCGATGAGCGTAATGACGCGGTGAAGGCGCTGTTGTCTAACGCCATCCAGGCCTGCAAGAAAGCCGGTAAGTACATCGGCATTTGCGGTCAGGGCCCGTCGGATCATCCGGACCTGGCCAAGTGGCTGATGGACGAGGGTATCGATACGGTATCCCTGAACCCGGATTCTGTGCTGGATACCTGGTTCTTCCTGGCCGACGAGAAGATTGACTGATCACGAACGTTTCGGGAAAAGGAGAGTAGCAAGGTGAGCAACATTATTACGCCGGATCTGTGCGACGAGTTTCCGGAAGTGCAGGTGGTGGAAGCCGGCTTCAACAACTACGGTGGTGTTCGCCAGTTCGGCGGCGAGATCGTGACGGTGAAGTGTTTTGAAGACAACTCCATCGTGAAAGAGCAGGTTGGCCTGCCGGGCAACGGCCGGGTGATGGTGGTTGACGGCGGCGGCTCAAAGCGGAACGCGCTGCTGGGCGATATGCTGGCAGAGAAAGCCGCCGAGAACGGCTGGGCGGGGCTGGTTATCTACGGATGTATCCGTGACGTAGACGAGATCGGCAAGACCCATCTGGGCGTTCAGGCGCTGGGTACCATTCCCCGCAAAACCGAGAAACGTGGCATTGGTGACCTGAATATTCCGGTGACCTTCCACGGGGTGACGTTCCACCCGGGGCAGTATGTCTATGCCGACAATAACGGCATCATTGTTTCCGAGAAGCCGCTGGTGTAAGTCAGGGGCAGGAAGCAGAACCAAGAACGGCGGCCATTGGCCGCCGTTCTTGTTTGCAGGACTGGAACTTGAAGGGCCGGTGATCAGGCCCAGTTGTCGGTCTTGCGGGTGGGCTTGAGCATGGGTACCAGCAGTGCCAGCAGCACACCGCCAAACACCAGGCCGGCGCCCAGCAGCATGAAGTCGGATTCTTTACCGGCTTCCAGGCGCTCGTTTTCTGCGGTCAGTACTTCCAGGTCGTTACGGAGTCGCTGGTTATCTTCCAGCAGTTCCCGGTTGCGACGCTCCAGGTTGATGGAGTCGGCCGCAATATTCTTGATGCGCTCCAGTTCGGTCTGCAGCTGCTGGGAGCGGCTGGACAAGTTGCTCTCGGCACTTTCCAGTTCGTCACGTTCTGAGGTGACGGCATTCAGCTGTTCCCGGACCTGGGTCAGTTCTGCCCGGGCGGTTTCCAGTTCACGGGTGGCCTGCTGCAGCCGGTCTGCCGCGATCGGCTGGTTGCTCAGGTACTGGCTGGCAACCCAGCCTTCGTTGCCCTTGGCGGTGCGTACGCGGCTGTAGCCGTCTCCGGTTTCCAGCACTTCCATGCGAGTACCGCTGACTGCGTTCTCGATTATCCGGAACTGCGAGCCGGCTCCGGTACGTACCGGCAGGTAAACTTTGTCATCTACCCATACGGTGCGGGCCTGGGCTACGGCAACCGAACTGATGATAAGCAGTAAGCTGAGAAATAAGCGAAACGGTGTCACGGGCGGGCTTCCCTGAATTTTACGGTTATTGCATTAGATTGGTTGTAAATCAAAGCGCCAATTTTGTCACAGGATGGCAGCTGTTCAAAAGTGGGGGCGGGTTACAATCCGCTCATGCGGCTCAAGGCAGTGCAACCTTGAAGGGTTTTACTTTCACTTCTTTGTATACGCCGGCTTCGATATAGGGGTCGGCATCGGCCCATGCCTGCGCCTGTTCGAGGGATTCGAACTCGGCAATCACCAGGCTGCCGGTAAAACCGGAATCGCCCGGGTCCGGCGAGTCTATGGCCGGATGCGGGCCGGCGACCAGCAGGCGGCCCTGGTTTTTCAGGGCTTCCAGGCGGGCAAGGTGAGCAGGCCGGGCCTGTTTGCGCAGTGGCAGGCTATTCGCGATGTCTTCACTGATTATGGCGTAGTACATGAATGCTCCGGTTGGCGGGTTAACGACCCGCAGGCCAAGGCTGATACACTGTGGCCACGTTTTCTTACAGGAATGCCCGTGACTATACCTCAAGACCCGAATCCATGCATCGACCTGCACTGCCACAGTACGGCTTCTGACGGCGCCCTGACGCCACAGGACCTTATGCGGCGAGCTGCTGAGAAGGGGGTAACCCACCTGGCGCTGACTGATCATGACACCATCAATGGTCTGGAGCCGGCCCGGCAGGCGGCGGCGGAGCAAGGGCTGACGTTGGTGAATGGTACCGAGCTGTCTTGTGTGTGGCGCAGCCAGACCATTCATATTGTCGGGCTGGACTTTGACCATACGGATGCGGCGTTTCTGGCGGCACTGGCACGCCAGCATGAAAACCGCTGGCAACGTGCCCGCCTGATTGCCGACAAGCTGTCCAGGCTGAAGGTGGAGGGTCTGCTGGATAAAGCAACGGCCCACGCCGGTGGGGAGGTGCCGGGCCGGCCCCATTTCGCCCGGGTGCTGATTGATGAGGGTGTAGTGTCCCGGATGGATGCCGCTTTCAAGCGTTATCTGGGGGCTGGCAAGCCGGGTGATGTTAAAGCCTGCTGGCCGGAGCTGGATGAGGTGGTGGGCTGGATTGAGCAGGCGGGAGGCATTTCTGTGCTGGCCCACCCTCGCAAATATAAGCTTACGGCCACCAAGCTGCGGGAGCTGACAGCGGATTTTCGCCGGGCTGGGGGGCGTGGTATTGAAGTGTCGGTATCAGGCCAGTCCAGTGGTGATCTGGGCTTTATTGCCGAGCTGGCGCGGCGGGAGCAGTTGCTGGCATCGCAGGGCAGCGATTTCCACTTTCCCGGTGCGCCCTGGTGTGAGCTGGGCAAGATAACAAAAATGCCAGAGGGGCTGGAGCCCGTCTGGCATCATTTCCGGCAGCCGGTAAGCGCGGAGGCTTAATCCGGCGCGTGGAACAGCAGGTACAGATCGGTCAGTGAATCCGGGATGGCTTCCGCCATCCGGCTGGCCAGTTTCTCGTCGTTGCGGACGTTCTGGAAGTCTTCGTCATCAAACAGGTCAGACAGGGTGAGCATAGGCACCATCAGGTCTGCTACCTCTTCTTCTCCTGCCGCATCCAGCCAGCTTTCCTCGTGTTCCAGGAAGGTGTCAACGAACCCGGCGCACCAGTTTTCCAGTGCGTTCATCGGGTCGCCGTCTTCCGGTTCCGGAAGTTCCAGAGACTGGCCCATATCCAGCAGGTGGGCCATTTCCCTGGCAAGCTCGTTCACGCAGTGAGCGAAGATTTCGGGCACTCCGGCATCGGGCAGGGCGTCTACGCCGGTGGCGAGGCGGAAGATGTCTTCCACCTCCAGGCTAACCGGGCCAACTACGCTGGCACATACCACCCCGTGCAGTCCGAAAAAGTCCAGGGCGTCATCACCCCAGGGGTCGGCGAAGAGGATGTCTTCCAGCGCTTCGATGTCCGAATTGGTCAGCATAATCAATTACTCCCGGCCTGCTTTTCAGCTTCGGCCTTTTTGGCTTCTTCGGCCGCTCGCTGACGCTTGCGGACCTCTCTTGGGTCATTGTAGGCCCGGCCCGGAGTTACCGGTATGTCCTCGGGCTTGCTTTCAGCTACGGCTTCAGGAGCAGGCTCGGCAGGCTTTTCTGTTTTAGCTTCTGCTTCCGCCTTAACGTCTGCTTTAACTTCAGATTCAGATTCAGCTTTAGCTTCCGGCTTGGCTTCTGGTTTCGCTTCAACCTTCTCTTCAGTCTTTACTTCGGCCTTCTGTGCCGGAGCTTCAGTGGGCTCGGCCGGTTTTGCTTCGGCCTGTTTCGGAGCCTGTTCCGGCTGATCTGCGTTCGCGTCGGCAGCTTTGCTGTCGCCGGCTTCCGGCTTTTCAGCCTTTTCCTCAGCTCTTGGCTTGCGTTGACGACTGGCGGGGCGGCCTTTGCGGGCTGCCGGCTTGTCTTCGCTGGTTTCGGCCTTTTCGCCGGCTGCTTCAGGCTCGGCCTTGGCCGGCTCTGCCGCTTCTGCGGCGGGTTCTGCCTCTGCTTTCTCTTCAGCTTTTGGCTCGGTTTCCGCCGTTGCGGCAGCTGTTGCAGTAGCTGCTGCGGCCACGGCCACGGCCACTTCCGGCTTTGCCGGAGTTTCGGCGGCTTGCTCCGGCTTTTCAGCCTTCGTTACCGGCTCAGCAGGCTGCTGAGGTGCCTGGTTTTTTGCTTCAGCGGTTTCCGGCTCTACGCCTTTCTCCGGCTGGGTGTCTTTCTGGTGTTTCTCGCTGCGCTCGGCTTTACGCTCGGCGGGCGTCGACACCGGAGCGTCTACAGGAGAGCCGTCCCGGTTGCGCTGGCGGCGTGGCTTGCGGCGCTTATCGTCTGCTGCCGGCCTGTCTGCGCCCTGAGCCTTCTGGGTATCCGGCTGCTCGAGTGTGTCCTTCTGATCGATCTGGTCTTTCTGATCCTTCTGGTCGCGCTGCGGGCGGTTACGGCCCTGGCCTCGACCCTGGGCGTCTTTCCGGTTATCACGACGGCTGTCGCTGCCACGGTTGTCTCCGCCGGTGCTGTCGGCAGGCTTGTCCTGCTGGCTCTGGCGGTTGCTGGGCGTGCGTGCCTGGTCGTCGTTCCGGGTGTTGCGGCCACGGCCGCGGTTGTCGTCGCCACGGCTCTGTTGTCCGCCCTGGCGACGTTCGCTGCTGCCGTTGCGGCTGTTAGAGCCGGCGGTGCGCTGGTCGTCACGGGCTACGCGGGTCTTGCGCCGATCCTGGCGGGCCTGCGGGCGGCGATCTTCGCTGCGATCGCGGCTGGCTGGCTGCTTGGCGCTGGTGTTGCTGCTGGTTTCCGGCTGCTCGCCACGGAAGAAGCAGGCAATCTTCTTACCAAGCTTGCGCCACACGCCTTCTTCCTGCTCGGTGGCTGCCACGGCAGCCGGAGCGGAAGCCGGGGTGGGGGCGGGCGCTGCCGGGCGAATGGCTTTTACTGCCGCCTGTTCGCGTACCGGCTTTTCGGCGCCGGGCAGTTCGACAACGGACTCTTCTTCACGTTCGTTGTACTGCTGGGCAACCTGGTGGCTGGAAACGTGTTCCGGGGTGGCTTCATCCTGGCGCAGGCGAATGATCTCGAAGTGCGGGGTTTCCATGTTGGGAACCGGCGCTACGACGATGCTTACACCCTGGCGGGCTTCGATGTCGGCCAGCTGCTTGCGCTTCTCGTTGAGCAGGAAGGTGGCCACAGAGACCGGCACCATGGCGCGGACTTCGGCAGTCTTTTCCTTCGAGGACTCTTCGTAGATCAGGCGCATGATGCTCAGGGCCAGGGATTCGATGCCGCGGATGGTGCCCTGGCCTTCACAGCGGGGGCACACTTCGCTACGGGTTTCTCCCAGCGATGGGCGCAGGCGCTGACGGGACATTTCCAGCAGGCCGAAGCGGGAGATTTTGCCAACCTGTACGCGGGCCCGGTCGATTTCCAGGGCTTCGCGCATTTTCTGTTCGACTTCCCGTTGGTGCTTGGCGGGGGTCATGTCGATGAAGTCGATAACGATCAGGCCACCCATATCACGCAGGCGCAGCTGGCGGGCAATTTCTTCAGCCGCTTCCAGGTTGGTCTGTAGAGCCGTTTCCTCGATGTCGTGGCCCTTGGTGGCACGGGAGGAGTTGATATCGATAGACACCAGGGCTTCAGTCGGGTCGATCACGATCGAGCCACCGGAAGGCAGCTTTACTTCGCGCTGGAAGGCGGTTTCGATCTGGCCTTCGATCTGGTAGCGACTGAACAGGGGGATTTCGTCTTTGTACAGCTTGATCTTGTTTTCGAAGCTGGGCATGACGGCGCGCACAAAGCTGAGCACGTCTTCATAAACGCTTTCGGCGTCGATCAGGACTTCGCCGATATCCTGGCGGAGGTAGTCACGTACGGCACGGATGATCACGTTGCTTTCCTGATGGATCAGGAAGGGGGCTTTGCGCTCACCGGCGGCCTGGGTAATGGCTTCCCAGAACTGTACCAGGTAGTCCAGGTCCCACTGCAGCTCTTCTGTGGTGCGGCCGATGCCGGCGGTACGCACGATGATGCCCATGGATTTCGGCACCTGAACGCCGTTCATGGCTTCTTTCAGCTGTGCCCGCTCTTCGCCTTCGATGCGGCGGGAGATGCCGCCGGCACGGGCGTTGTTGGGCATGAGTACCAGGTAGCGGCCAGCCAGGGAGATAAAGGTGGTCAGGGCTGCGCCCTTGTTGCCACGCTCTTCTTTGTCGACCTGCACGATGACTTCCTGGCCTTCAGCAAGAACATCTTTGATGTTGATCTTGCCTTCAATCTGGCCTGGGGATTTCTTGAAGTATTCCTTGGAGATTTCCTTCAGCGGAAGGAATCCGTGGCGATCGGCACCGAAGTCGACAAAGGCGGCTTCCAGGCTGGGCTCTACGCGGGTAATGCGGCCTTTGTAAATGTTGGATTTTTTCTGTTCGCGGGTGCTGGACTCGATATCCAGGTCAAACAGCCGTTGGCCGTCTACCAGAGCAACGCGCAACTCTTCTGGGTGAGTTGCATTGATCAGCATTCTTTTCATGGAAAGAAATAGTTCCTGTCGTTTGTTAATGACAGAAAACCGGGGGGTCGCATCAGCGAAGCGGGATGTGCGTGCCGCAGGCCCTGTTACAGCAAGGAGGGACCGGCAGCCAGACGGATCAGACCCTTATGGGGTGCGATCCTGTAAGTCTGAGACCACCGCCTACGATTCGCCTGCCTGTAGGCAGGGAGAGGTCGTTTTGGGTAAGTGTCTGTTGACGCATAGTATCCGTTTTCAGGTTCACACAAACTCCTGGGTCTCACGTCGTATTGGTATGCTGACGGCCCGGGTTCGCGTGGCAATGATTCTTCGCGATGTCGCCCGACGGTTTTCCGTTCGGTTTTTCAGCTCCCGGTCAGGTGCAGCCTCTCTGGGTCTGGCCTGTGAGTCCGGGAGTTTGTCTCCCGCCGCGCCCGCTAATGATTGGGCTTGCAGCGTTCAATCTCTTAATCAGTGTCGGTATACTGCTGCCGCTCCGGCTTCTGACCAGAGTTCGTCAGGCCGTAGACAAACGGCAGAGCACGTCGGAATATAACAGTTAAGTGCTGGTTGTTCAATCCTGCATTCATCCACCTCAAAAGGTTCTCCATGTCGCGTAATTCTGGTTCCCGCAATACTCCGTTCAAGGCGGGCAAGCCGGCTCGGCCGGGCGCTACCCGAGCAGGTCGGCAGCAGGATTCGGCGCCGGCTGCGGGTACGGTTCAGAAGGGGGTTCAGCTGGTCAGCGTCGATGAAGACATGGCCGGCCAGAGGGTGGACAATTTTCTGATGGCTCGTTTGCGTGGGGTGCCGAAAAGTATTGTGTACCGCATTGTGCGCAAGGGTGAGGTGCGGGTGAATAAAGGCCGCGTGAAGCCCGATACCCGCCTGCAGGCCGGTGATGTGGTGCGTATCCCTCCTGTTGTGCAGCAGGCGAAGGCCGAACAGCCAAAGCCCGGTGACCGGGTGCAGGGGGTGATGGAAGCCGCCGTGGTGTTCGAGAATGATGACATGCTGGTGGTGAACAAGCCCTCTGGCATTGCCGTTCATGGCGGCAGTGGATTGAGCTTCGGGCTGATCGAGGTGCTTCGGTCGTCCCGCCCCCAGGCGAAATTCCTGGAGCTGGTGCACCGGCTCGACCGGGACACTTCGGGCCTGGTAATGGTGGCCAAGAAACGCTCGGCCCTGCGGTTTTTGCAGGATGAACTGCGGCACAAGCGGATCCGTAAGCATTATCACGCGCTGGTAACCGGTAGTTGGCCAGAGAAGCTGTCCCGGGTGGCTGAGCCGTTGTTGCGTTACGAGATGACCAACGGCGAGCGGCGGGTGAAGGTGAGTGCCGAGGGCAAGGAGTCGCTGACCCTGTTCCGTTGTCTCCAGCGTTTTGAGGGCTATTCGCTGGTTGAGGCCTCGCCGGTGACCGGTCGCACCCATCAGATCCGGGTACACAGCGCCTGGGCGGGTCACCCGATAGCCGGAGACGACAAATATATGGACGATGCCAGCCTGAAGGCGTTCCGGGCGATAGGCGGCGAGCGGCTGATGCTGCACGCCCGGGCCCTGGAGTTCACCCTGCCGGGCTCCGATGAGGCAATAAGGCTGGAAGCGCCGTATGATACTCCTTTCGGCAAGCTGGTTGATGCGCTTGCCCGTCGCAGTAAAGGTAAGTTCTGATGAATGTAAAAGTTGTGATTTTTGACTGGGACGGAACCCTGATTGATTCCGTAGACCATATTGCCGACAGCCTGCACCAGGCGGCTACGGAGCTTGGCTATCCCGAGCTTGAGCGTGAAGCCTATCGGGACATTATTGGCCTGGGTATGATCGAGGCGCTGGAAAAACTCTATCCGGGCCTTACCCGGGATGAAATGCAGCGCATCCGGGAAGGTTATTCCGGTTATTTTTTCCAGAAGGTGACTACGCCCCAGAATGTGTTTGACGGTATGGCAGATGTGGTTGCCGATATCCGCCGCTCCGGGCGCGGCTGCTCTGTGGCTACCGGCAAAAGCCGTCGGGGCCTGGAGCGGGCGTTGATATCCAGCGGGCTTGGCCAGCACTTCGATATTACCCGCTGCGCTGACGAAACCCGGTCCAAGCCGGACCCCCTGATGCTCGAGGAAATTCTGGCTTTTTACGGTTTTGAGCCGGAGGAGGCAGTTATGATCGGCGACACTCGCTACGATCTCGATATGGCCCGGCGCATCGGCATGCCGGCGATTGGTGTGGAGTGGGGTGTTCATCAGCGTGACGTGCTGCAGGAATATGCCCCCCATGCGGTGGTGAATTCGGTGGATGAGCTTCGGCGGGTGCTGGGGCTCTGATTCGGGCCCTTCCGGAATGTTCAGGTGTATGGTGTATAAGGAATAGTTGATGAGTGACTGGGAATCAGACAAGCAGGCCGGCTGGGGTGATGAACCGGCTCCGGCGCCTGCGAAGCGGGGGTTGTTTGGCAAAAAGCAGCCCGCCATGCCCCCTGAATCAGGCCGGGACTGGCGTCTGATTGAAAAGCTGGTGATGTCGCTGCAGACAGAACAACGCCGCAGCCGCCGCTGGGGCATCTTCTTCAAGTTTCTGACCTTCGGCTATCTGTTTGCCTTGCTGTTCCTGATCCGGTCACCCATCGGGGATGGTATGGCGGGTGCTGTTGGTGCCCACACGGCACTGGTGGAGCTGAATGGCACCATTGCGGCCGATGAGCTGGCCAGCGCCGATAACCTGGTGGGTTCGTTGCGCTCCGCCTTCGAGGCCGAGAAATCCAGGGCGGTTGTGCTGCGCATTAACAGCCCGGGTGGTAGCCCGGTACAGTCGGGTTATGTGTACGATGAGATCAAGCGCCTGCGGGAAGAGTATCCGGATAAAAAGTTGTATGCGGTGATTTCCGATATTGGCGCCTCCGGTGCCTACTATATTGCGGCGGCAGCGGATGAGATCTATGCCAACCGGGCCAGCCTGGTGGGTTCAATTGGTGTGGTGGCCGGTGGTTTCGGGTTCACCGGCCTGATGGACAAGCTGGGTGTAGATCGGCGGCTGTATACAGCGGGTGAGAACAAGGCGTTCCTCGACCCGTTCTCGCCGGAGCGCGAAGGCGATGTGGCGTTCTGGCAAGGCGTGCTGGAAAACACCCATAACCAGTTTGTTGAAGCGGTGAAGGCCGGGCGTGGTGATCGCCTGGCTGACAGCGAAGAGTTGTTCTCCGGGTTGGTCTGGAGCGGCGAGCAAGCCCTGGAGCTGGGTCTGATTGATGGTCTGGGCAGTACTTCTTGGGTGGCACGGCAGTTGGTCGGCGAAGAAAAGCTGGTGGATTACAGTCACCGCCGGTCGCCGTTCCAGGAGCTGGTTGGTCAGTTGGGGGTTGCCATGGGCGAGGGGGTGGCTTCCCGAATGCTTGAGTCCCGCCTGGAGATTCGCTGAGTATTCCCTCAACCCTGACCGCCGGGAGCGGTCAGGGCTGCAGCAGCGGGTTGATGCCGAGTTCCCGCAGCAGGTCGGTCAGGGCGATCAGTGGCAGGCCAATCAGGCTGTTTGGATCCCGGCCTTCCATTTTCCGGAACAGGGCGATGCCCAGGCCTTCCATTTTGAAGCTGCCCGCGCAGTCGTAGGGTTGTTCCTTGTTCAGGTAGTTTTCGATTTCCCGGGCGGACAGGTCCCGGAAGTGGACGGCAAACCGTTCGCAGTGAGTTTTCAGCTCGCCGGTTCGGGTATCCAGAACGGCGAGCCCGGTCAGGAACTGCACGCTTTTTCCGCTGCAGCGGGTAAGTTGTTCCCGGGCTATGGCATGGTTTCCAGGCTTGTTGAGCAGGTAGCCATCCGCCAGCGTGGCTACCTGGTCTGAGCCGATGATAATGGTGCCGGGGTGCTGCTGTGCCAGTGCCCGGGCCTTGCTGGCTGCCAGCCGGACTGACAGCTTTTCGGCAGACTCCCCCGGAGCGGGCGTTTCATCAATGTCCGGGCTGGCGCAGGTAAAAGGTAGCCCCAGTCTTGCCAGCAGGCTTTTGCGGTAAGGGGATGAGGAAGCGAGCAGCAGGGCGGGGTGGTTCATGGATGCCTTCTGTTTGTGCAGTGGTTCAGGCAGAAATGCCGGGGTTATCGTAAAATACCCCTACTTAAGCGGGAAGGGGAGCGTTAAAAGCGATTAAGTCTTTGACAGCAGGCAGTCTCGCCCCTAAAATTGCGCGCCTATGTCTGAAGCACCGATTGCTCAATTGCCAAAAACCGTAGACCCTAACCGGTTAGCGGAACAGAACGCCACCCTGGAGGGAGTTATTCCGCTCACGGGGCTTGTTCGTTTCTCCGAAGCGGTTCCGGGTTTGCCGGAAGGCAGCGAGTGCCACGTTAAGCTTTCCTTCTATATGGATAGCGAACGTCGTCGGTTGGTGTCGGGTGAGGTATCCGCACCGGTGATACTGGAATGCCAGCGTTGCATGAATGATATGCAGACTACGCTGGAATCCCGTTTTGATTTGGGGCTGGTGCTCAACGATGAGCAGGCTCAGAGGTTGCCAAAGGCGTTGGAGCCTTTCCTGATGGAAGACTACAACGCGGATTTGTGGGCCATGGTGGAAGATGAGTTGCTTCTGGCGTTGCCGCCGTTTCCTTTGCATGAACGCCAGGATTGCCCGGCAAGCAAGGAACTGGAAGCACTGGAGCCTCAGCAGGCCACCGAAAAGCCCAAGGCAAAGAAACGCGAGGATAACCCGTTCAGTGTTCTGGCGGGCCTCAAGAACACCAAGCACTAACGTTTTCGTAATCAGGTCAGGAGCATAATCATGGCTGTACAGCAAAATCGCAAGACCCGTTCCAAGCGCG
>Ga0209075_1002232_pt1 | contig 17285 bp, 18 predicted proteins | sample Stecom2011_FD_187523 | JGI IMG/M metagenome (GOLD analysis project Ga0209075, IMG submission 187523) | Agricultural soil microbial communities from Utah to study Nitrogen management - Steer compost 2011 (SPAdes) (version 2) | ecosystem: Environmental > Terrestrial > Soil > Agricultural land...
ACTTTCTATCGGGCCTTTCAGCGATGGACAAACCTGCCGCCGGCCCGGTGGCGGAAGCGGAACGCAGGCCGCTGATTGTCGGGCCTGCGTTCTGCCGTCTGGCTCAGAGGTTGGCTTCGGCGAACTCGGCCAGAACCGAACGGGGCACGCCCTGAAGGTGGATGTGGCCACCGTGGCTGAAGCTTTTGAAGCGCTCGGTCATGTAAGTCAGACCGGAGCTGAGAGGGCTCAGGTAGGGGGTGTCAATCTGGGCCAGATTACCCAAACAGATTACCTTGGAGCCGTTGCCCGCCCGGGTGATGATGGTTTTGATCTGGTGCGGGGTCAGGTTCTGGGATTCGTCAATAATGATCAGGCTGTGCTGGAAACTGCGGCCGCGGATGTAGTTCAGGGATTTGAAGTGCAGGGGCACTTTGCTGAGGATGTAATCCACGCTGGCGGTCATGTTCTCGTCGTCTTCGTGCAGGGCTTCCAGGTTATCCACGATGGCCCCCAGCCAGGGCTCCATTTTCTCAGCTTCGGTGCCGGGCAGGAACCCGATGTCCTCATCCAGCCCCTGAGTGGAGCGGGTGGCAATGATGCGCTTGTAAAGTTTGCTGGCGACGGTCATCTCGATGCAGGCTGCCAGGGCAAGGATGGTTTTACCCGAGCCGGCCGAACCGGTCAGGTTGACCAGATGGATGTCCGGGTCCAGCAACAGGTGCAGCGCCATCGCCTGGTAAATATCCCGCGGTACCAGGCCCCAGACCTCTTCGTTCATCAGGTCATGCTGATGCAGGTCCTTGATCACCAGCTGGTCATCGGAAATGTCGACGACCTGGCCGATGAAGCCTCGTTCATCAATCACGAATTCATTGATGTTGAGCCTGGCCAGCTCCCCTTCCCGCTTGAGCAGGTGCTCGGTAACCGCTTCCCGTTGAACGGTTTCTACTTTGGCGATGTTGTCCCAGAAAGATCCGGGAAACTCTTTGTAGCCTTTGGGTAGCAGGTCGATGTCATCCAACAGCTGGTCGTTGTGGTAGTCCTGGGCTTCCACCCCGAAGCCTCGCGCTTTCAGGCGCATGTTGATGTCTTTGCTGACCAGAATGATGTCACGGGATTTGTGGCGGGTTTGCAGAGCCGCCAGGGTGTTGATGATCTTGTTGTCGTTAAGGTGTTCCGGCAGCGAGTGATTGCCGTTGGTTTCCGTACTCATGATGATGGAGAGGGCGCCGAGCGGTTCCGCTTTTTTGCCCCGCAGAATGGGTACGCCTTTTTCAATGTCCTTCGGGCTGGCATCGCCCAGCAGCTTGTCGATGTTGCGAATGGCCTGGCGACAATCCGCCGCAACGGTCTGCTTGCCGGACTTCAGGCTGTCGAGTTCTTCGAGGACGGTCATCGGAATGATGACATCGTGTTCTTCAAAGTTCAGGAGGGCATTCGGATCGTGGATAAGGACGTTGGTGTCGAGGACGTACATCTTTTTGCGAGCTTGCGGTGCTCTTGCCATAGGGTGCGTTACCTCTGTGTTGGTTCAGTCGCTCTCAGCGCAGCGTTGGGTCAGGCTTCGGTCTGAAATCAGCTTGAGCATGTCGTAGGTTGTGATAATACCGGTAATTTTTGAATCCCGGGTGACAAAAATCCGGTGCAGGTGCTCGCGCATCATGATGTCGGCAATATCCCGTACGGGCGTATCTTCATCAACCGACAGCACCAGCGGGGTCATGATGTCCCGCACTTCCACCGGTACCTTGCCCATTTCTTCAAAGATCACCATGCGCAGGCGCCGGGCTTCCTCCTGCTCCTCAGGTGTCAGCTTTGGCTGATCTTCAGCGCGGGTGGCGTTCCAGCGAAACTCGGTGATGTCTTTGAGGGTGGCGATGCCGATGATGTCACCGTTGTCATCGGTGACCGGGCTGCCGGTTATTTCGTTGTCGGTGAGAAAGCGGGCCAGCCGATCCATGGTCCAGTGGTGGGGAACGGCTTTGATGGTCGGGGTCATGATCTCATGAGCGAGAACAGTCATCGGCAGGACTCTTCCATTTGCTGTGCTTTTGTTGAAGCTTAGCCGTTCCGTGGCTCGCCGTCACCCCTGTTTGGTCAACCGGTTAACGGTTGTCAGGCACCACGGCGGTGATGTTGCCATCTTCGGCCCATTCGATCCGGTAGCCCTGGTATTTTTCTTCCTGCGCGACCGCTTCCAGCGCCTGCATGGACTTGACCGGGATATCGACTACCAGGTTGTTGACCAGCCAGCCCGGCAGGGAGCCATTGGGTTCGGTGTGCTGTACCCACACCATGCGCGTCTGGTCCCCATTTGGAGTGAAGCGGTACAGGGTGTCGGAGCGATCAACACGAACCCGGCTGTTCAGTTCGGCCCTCATTCCGGGGGTTGCATTCAGATCCATGAATACTTCGCCGGTCTGCTCATTGCCGCGGGTGCGAATGCGCAGCACGTAGTCCCGGTCTGCCACCGGCCAGGGCATGTCGTTCACGGAATAGGCATAGCGGTCATGGAAGTCACCCTGGCCAAAGGCAAAGGACTCTGTGCAATTGTGAACCCACTCCTGGCAGGACTGCGGGTTGATCATCACAGCCATCAGGTTTTCGATCGGAACGTTCAGTTCTGCAACCGCTTTGAATGCCTGAAACCCGGAACCCGGTTGGTCCATGGTGTAGATGCGAATGTTGTCGACTTCTTTTTGCAGGGCCCAGTGCTGTGCGTCCTCTGCTGGTAAAGGTGGGTGGTCGGTGGCAAAAGCGGGAAGAGAAAATGACAGGGCGATCGCCATGCCTGTCAGACCGGAAATGATGCCCTTTACGCCGCGGGCCCTTGAGACTGTCATAAGCTACACTTTGCTGTTGGAGGTGGCGCGAGTCTACCATGTCGGGTAACCGGATTTTGCAGCGGCAATAGCGGTTTGTGAACCACGTATCTTACTGGCGCCACCGGATTTCCGAATGGCCTGATCTGACGAATCATATGACAAAAAAGAAACTGATTGACCCGAAAGGGCGGATTTCACCGGGGCTGATCGCGGACCCTGTCGATACGATCAATTACATGGATTACGACCTGCGAACGGTGATGGATAAGCCTCGAACCCGGCTGGCGCGGCGTTGGCGTTTCAACCAGTTCCAGTTTGTCAGTGCCATGGCGCCTGGCTGGGTGTTTGGTATGGCAATCGTGGATCTGAAGATACTGGGCTCCGGGTTCTTCTATCTGTTTGATTTCGAGACCGGCCAGATGTTCGAGCAGTCTTTTATGCAACCGCTTGCCCGGCACACTCGTATTGAGCCCTTTCCGGAAGCCGGTCATGCCAGTTTCCGCAAGGGCGAAGTTTCGCTCACGATCGCAGCGGCTACCGGTGGCCGGAATGTCCGGGTCAGCGCCCCGGGCGGCATACAGGTGGATCTGGAACTGATCGATCAGGGAGAGCCCCTTCGCCTGGTCTGCCCTGCCGGGTACAACGGCTGGGTGTTTACCCGCAAGTCGGCCGGACTGCCGGTACAGGGAGAGGTGCGCTGGGGCCAGCAGGTCTGGCGTACGGATGACCACACCCGGGGTTCGGTGGACTGGAGCTGCGGTTTCATGCGTCGGGAAACGGCCTGGAACTGGGCCTGCCTGGCGGGGGTCAATCGTGAGGGTGTGTCGGTGGGGTTGAATCTGGCGGCTGGAGTCAACGAAACCGGTTTGACGGAAAACGCGCTCTGGTTGAATGGTCAATGCATCAAGCTGGGCGCAGCCCGCTTCGAGTTTGACCGCTACCAGCCCTGCGGAAACTGGCGGGTCACCACGGAAGACGGCAAGGTAGACCTGACGTTCGTACCGTCGGGTGTGCGCAAGGAGCGGTTGAATGCCTGGGTATTGGCGTCGAATTTCCGGCAGTTTGTCGGCACGTTCGAGGGAACGGTGACGGATGATGCGGGCAAAAAAATCCCCGTAGCCGGGCTACGGGGATTGATGGAAGACCATTTCGCCCGCTGGTAAGGCGGGCGCGTCTGTTATTTCTCCGGCAGAGTGACGTTCAGTTCCAGCACCGAGCAGCTGTCGGTGCGATCAACCTCAACCTGTACCATGTCGTCGCTGATCTGAACGTATTTTCGGATAACGGCCAGTAATTCCTGCTGCAGTTGCGGCAGGTAGTCCGGTTGCTCTCTCTGGCCCCGTTCGTGGGCCACGATGATTTGCAGTCGTTCTTTGGCAACGCTGGCGGTATTGTTGGTTTTACTGCTTCTGAAATAATCCAGGAAACTCATCCTTTAGGCCCCCTTGAACATCCGTGAGAAGAACCCTTTCTTCTGGGCGGTCATAAAACGATGTTCACGTTCCTCTCCCAGAAGTCGTGCGACGGCATCGTCATAGGCCTGGCCGGCGTCGCTTTCTTCCTCAAGGATGACTGGCAAGCCCTGGTTGGAGGCGTTCAGCACAACCTGGCTTTCTGGAATAACGCCCAGCAGCGGAATGGCGAGAATCTCTTCAACGTCTGCCACTGACAGCATTTCGCCCCGCTCGACGCGGTCCGGGTTGTAACGGGTCAGAAGCAGGTGTTCCTTGACCGGGTCCTGGCCCATTTCGGCGCGGCGGGATTTGCTCTGAATGATGCCCAGAATCCGGTCGGAGTCCCGCACGGAAGACACTTCAGGGTTGGTGACCACAACGGCTTCATCCGCATAATACATGGCCATAAGTGCGCCGTGCTCGATGCCCGCCGGGGAGTCACACACGATGTAGTCGAAGGTCTCGGACAGCTCGTTAATGATTTTCTCAACGCCTTCTTTGGTCAGCGCCTCTTTTTCGCGGGTCTGGGAGGCTGGCAGGATGTACAGCGTGGGGACCCGCTTGTCTTTGATCAGAGCCTGGTTAAGCGTGGCTTCGCCCTGAATGACGTTCACGAAGTCGTACACCACCCGGCGTTCGCAGTTCATGATCAGGTCGAGGTTCCGCAGACCCACATCGAAGTCGATCACGACGGTCTTGTGGCCTCGCTTGGCAAGGCCGGTGCTGATTGAGGCGCTGGTGGTGGTTTTGCCAACGCCGCCTTTTCCTGAGGTAACGACAATGATTCTAGCCAAGGTTCAGTTCCTGTTTCGCGGTGGATTCGTCATATCTTCAATGTTGTTGTTGGCTGTCACAACATCAGGCCTTGTCCAGTGGCGACACCACCAGCACATCATCCCTGAGCTGGATCTGCACAGCGCTTTTCCAGCCGTTGTCCTGAAGATCTTCGGGGATTTTATAGTGTCCGGCAATGGACACAAGCTCTGCTTCCAGTGACTGGCAGAAAATCCGGGCCGATTCGGCGCCGTGAATGCCGGCCAGCGCCCGCCCGCGCAGTGCGCCGTAAACATGAATGTTGCCCGCAGCGAGCACCTCGGCACCGGCTTGTACCGGCGCAAGAATGATGAGGTCGCCCTCAGGGGCGTAAACCTGCTGCCCGGAACGCACCGGCTGGGTGATGATCCTGGCCGGAGTCGGCTCTGCTGCTGGCGCTGCAGCCAGGTCCGGCGATGCGGTGGCCGGTGAGGCGCTGGCAGCGTCATCCACCGACGCGTCTGCCGCCGGCTTCTCACGCAGGGTGCCGCCTGGCATCAGCGCCAGAGACGCACCTCGCGCCAGTCGGCGCTGATCATCATTGGCAGCACGCACGCCGATCACATGAATATGATGGCGGCGACAGGTGCCGATGATCTTGAAAAAGTCGAGCTCGCTGTCCAGCCCTTCGTACTTGTCCAGGCTGATAACCAGCGGTATGTCCTTGAAGAAACCCGGTGCCTGGCTGATCTTGTCCCGCAAATTCGCTTCGAACTCATCGTTGTCGAAGTAGTAAAGCTCCAGCGCCGTGAGTGAAACGCTGGCGCTTTTTAACTGGAAACTCTGCTTTAGCCCGGGGTTGGCGGTATCGCTCATGAATGCTCGTTTCCCTGATGGGTTACTGTGTGGATTCGGCGCGAAGGCGCAAAGGCTGGCCGTCGAAACGAATGCCAGACCAGCCGGTGCTGACGAATTGGCGGATGTTAGCATGGCTGTCACCGGCCGGGTCGCCCAGGACTTGCTGATAATGCTGGGCAAACAGGCTCAGGGTGTCGGCTTCATTCAGGTTGCAGTATTGGCCCAGGCCGAATACCCGGCAGGAACCCGCATTTTCGCCGGCGTCATTGCGCACAGGGCCGTTATCAAAACCGGTCGGCTGGAACTCGAAGTGCTGGTCTATCAGGGCCAGGGTATCTTCAAAGTCGGCATGGCCGGCCTGTAATGACGCCAGATGAATGCGAACCGCTTCATTGATATTCATGGATTATCTTCCCGTTTGGGCTTCACCGCTGGAGGCCCGGCTTGAGTCTGGAGTTCCTGACATTCTCAGCATGTTACCGTAAGATACAAGGCTGTATAAACGTACAGATTGTTAACCTGAGCCCACTGACCATGCCCCAGCGCAAGATCATTCATGTGGATTGCGATTGTTTTTACGCCGCTGTCGAGATGCGTGACGACCCATCCTTGCGGGATGTGCCGCTCGCCGTTGGGGGCGATGGCGGCCGTGGCGTGGTGACAACCTGCAATTACAAAGCCCGGGCTTTTGGCGTGCGCTCTGCGATGCCGGGTAGTGAGGCCCGGCGGTTGTGTCCGGGTCTGGTGACGGTGCCGCCGGATATGGCCCGGTACCGGGCCGCGTCGCAGCAGGTAATGGCCATTCTCCGGGAAATGACCGATCTGGTTGAGCCCCTGTCGCTGGACGAAGCCTTTCTGGATGTTTCGGACATAACAGATCATCGAGGCAGTGCCACCCTGATGGCCCGACATTTACGCGAGCGGGTCCGGCAGGAGGTGGGTATCACCATCTCCGCCGGTGTGGCCCCGAATAAGTTCCTGGCCAAGATTGCCAGCGACTGGCGCAAGCCAGACGGGCTGTTCGTGATTACGCCGGAGCAGGTATCTGAGTTTGTCGAATCCCTGCCAGTGGAGAAATTGTTCGGTGTCGGCCAGGTGACGGCTGCCAAGTTGCATTCGATGGGCGTGAAAACCTGCGGTGACATGCAGTTGCTGGGGGTGGATACCCTGATTGAGAAGTTTGGCAAGCAGGGCTACCGGTTGTTTGAAATGGCGGCGGGCCGGGATGAACGGCCGGTGATTGTCTCCCGCATTGCCAAATCGGTCAGCGTGGAACGGACGTTTGCTCAGGACTTGCCTGACAAAACTGCCTGTGAAACCGTACTGCCGGCCCTGGTAGCGGATCTTAATCTCCGGCTGACGAGAAAAGGCCGGCAGAAGCCCATCCACAAACTGTTTGTCAAAATCCGCTACAGTGATTTTTCAACCCATACGCTGGAGCGGGTGAGGGAGTCCGTGGCCGAACCGGTGGTAGCCGATTACCAGCCCCTGCTGGATGAACTGGTGACCCGCACGGATCGCCCCGTTCGCTTACTGGGGGTAGGGGTTCGCTTTCGCAACGATGAGGCCCCGGTCACCCAGCTGAGGTTGTTCGACTGACGGTTTCCCTTCGGCTATATCCCATCATTTTTTAGTGTAAATCGGTCTTGCACTGCCTTTGACGTGACACTTTGTCACATCTAGCTTTAGGTTGACGATATCCTGCTGTAATCGTTGCGGGCCAGGCCCGCCCATCAAAACAACACGTGCAGGAGAACAAAAATGAACAAGCCTGACAGGTGGTCCCGGTGTCGCCATGGCGCGCTGGCCGGGTTGTTGCTTTTAGTCTTTGCCGCACCCGCTGCTGCAGAGCTCGGAGATTACGGGTTCTGGCGAACCCTCGGGAATCTGGTTGCGCCGCCCGGCGCCGATAACCCCGTGACATCTGACCAGCGCCAGGGAGATTACCCCTTGCTGGCAAATCCGTCCGACTACAACGACGGTTTTTCGCCTGGCGCATACTACCAATGGCAGACCGTGCCACTGGCACCGGAAACCGGCGCTGTGTGTGGCAACGGCTCCGAGTACAAGTTTTTCGTGAACCGGGTGCCCAACACCTCCAATACAGTGGTTTATTTTGAAGGGGGCGGTGCCTGTTGGGACTATGAAAGCTGCAGCGGGCAAACCGGCATTCGGGGCGCCCGGAATCCCGATGGCATACCGGATGATTACATGGCATTGCTGAATCCTGGCGCAAGCCTGGTCAGCCCGTTTGTAGTGCGACTGCACCCCTGGAGCCGGGTGAAAACCCAGAACTGGAATATGGTCTATGTACCCTATTGCACCGGCGACATCTACTCCGGTGACCGGGTAGCGATCTACGAGGATCCAGAAGGCGAAGCGGAGCCTTTGGTCTGGCATCACAATGGGGTGCGCAACAGTCGGGCAGTGATTTCCTGGCTGAAAGACAATCTCCAGCGCCCCGGACAAATGCTGGCAACCGGCTGCAGCGCAGGTGGTATTGGTGGTTTGACCAACTATTATCCGACCCGCCGCGATATGGCGCCCACCCGGAGTTTTCTGATCAACGATTCCGGGCCGGCCTTCAGCGCGCCGGTGGGCGCAGATCCGCAGCAGTATCCTTCAGTGTTGTTGCAGGGGCTGATCCGGGAGGTCTGGGGTCTGGATCAGGCCAATGGTCCTCTGGCCTATCTGAAATCCGGCTTGCCCGGGTTGAATCTGAATGACCTGGGCTCACTGTATCCGGCGTTGGCAAGCGCGTTGCCTCAGGACCGCATGGGGCATACGCATTTCTGGCGTGACCTGAACTACTCGTCTTATTCCTACGAGCGTTTCTTTGATGACATTGAGCAGGCGCCAGATCAGGCGACCAAGGAGGCCCTGTTGCACCAGAAATGGGCGCAGGATACGGAGCGGCTGAAGAACACCCTGGCGGGGCTTGATAACTTCGGTTATTACCTGCCGATGTTCCGGGATGTGAATGAAAGCCACTGCACCTCGATCATCGAATTTGCCAATTCGGATATTCAGGAGCTTGGTCTGGAACTGGACGACTTCGTGAGCAATGTGCTGAACGGCACCGGTGCGGTTATGCAGGCATCAGAGACGGACGCGGTGGCGGATTACAACAAACCGTTCAACCTGATCTACTGGTCCCTGGATCAGTTGCTTTGAGGGTCTGATTCGGGCTGGCCCATGGTCTCGATCCGCGCTTCTTGCAGACGTTGCCGGAGATATTGATCACGGGTCAGTCCATCGGGTATCCGGTCCAGAGCCATGATCTCATCAACAATTTCTTTTTCCCGGACCTTGTAGCGTTCAAACTCGGGCCTGGGTGCAGAGCGCCAGGCCTCCAGGCGCGTCTCGGATTGGGCCTGATAGCGTTCGATAAGTTCCGCAGCCGCGGCTTTGGCGGCTGCCTCGTCCTGCTCCAGCAGTTGCACCAGGGCAAGCCTGACCATCAAGGCCTCTGGTGCACTGACCTGAGTTTCCTGTTCGTAGTGGGTCAGCTGTTGTTCCAGATGGTCGGCCCGAGCCTGTCGTTGCTGGGGTTCCAGCTCGGCTGTCTCCCGGAAAAGGCGCTGTAACTCTTCCTCGAACTCGAGCCGCTGGGCGAACTGAATGATTCTGGGATCGTCCAACAGTGCCTGTTGCTCGGGAGTCAGGTTGTCAGTTGCCGATAGGTTGGTGGCGGGCTGTTCAGCGGCCGCGTCAGGTTGCCGTGCGTCGCTCTGCTCCGGCGGGGTATCGGCCTGCTCAGGCCAGAACATGATCAGTGCTGCAGCGGCGGCCACCGCGATAATAAAGGGCTTTCCATGCTTCATGACGGGCTCCGGCAATAAGGCTTCGGAACCAGTTTAGACCAGATTCTAGGGGGATCGACTACACAGAGGCGAACCCTCCCCCAAACATGAGTACCGATATCCAGCCCATGGTCGCGCCGATGACCGCCCCAGCGGCGACATCGCTCGGATAGTGCAGGCCCAGGACCACCCGGGAGGCCGCTACCGACAGGGTGAAGGGCAGCACATACCAGGCAGCGGCTGGCACGGCGACGAACAGCATTGCCTGGAAGCACGCCGCGTGCAGGGTGTGGCCGGACGGGAAGCTGTAGCGATCCAGCGGTGGCGTGCCGCAGTTGATGGCAGGGAATGAAATAAACGGCCGCTCCCGGATCAGTTTGTGCTTCAGGGCTTTATAGGTGAGCGTGCAGGTGAGCCCGGTAAACGCCATGAGTACGGCAAGGCTCAGGCCCTGGTCTGGAGCCAGCAGGGGCAGGGCGAGGATCAGCGCGTACCAGAACCAGCCGTCGCCCAGCCGGCTGACCAGCCGGAAATAGCTCTTGATCGGACGGAATCGTACGGCACGGTTGATGGTCTGGCACAGAGCAAATTCGCGCTGGTCTGCCAGCTCAAAGAATCTGGATGCTTTGCTTGTTGGCTGCATGGTATCGGGCCTGTGCGGGTAGATTGAAAACCAGGTGTTCGAACTGTTCGATCTGGCTGTTCCAGCTGAGTTCAAGAGCATCGAGCCGGGCCTGAGCGCGCACCCGGTTGAGTAGGGAGGGCTGGTCAGTCAGCCTGAGAGCGTGATTAATGAAAGCCTCATCCTCGCTCAGCGCAGCTTTCAGGCCGTTGACGTCGTGGCGTATGTGCTCTGCCGCTGCGGCGTCGTCGTAGGCAACAACGGCCAGGCCACTGGCCATGGCTTCCAGCACCACGTTGCCGAAGGTGTCGGTTTTGCTCGGGAACAGAAACAGGTCGCCGGAAGCATAATGCCGGGCCAGGTTGTCGCCGCGCTGGGTGCCACAGAACACATAATCCGGGTGCCGTTCTTCCAGTTGCTGCCGCATCGGGCCGTCACCGACCAGAATAAAACGGGCATGGGGATGCAGGCCGCGAATACGCTCAAAACAGGCCACCGCCATGCGGAGGTTCTTTTCTGAAGCCAGTCGGCCTACGTACATTACTGCCCGGTCGTTGTCGGCCAGCCCCCAGTTTTGCCGCAGCGATGGGTCCCGTTTGTGAGGCGTAAACCGTTGGCAATCCACGCCGCGGCTCCACAGCCCGGTGTGGGTGATGCCCATTTTTCGGGTAACGGCCTGGGTTTGGCGGGTGGGCACCAGGGTAATGGCGGTTCGGTTGTGGAACCATCGGCCATAGGCGCACAGCACGCCTTCCAGGGCGCCCAGACCGTAGTAGCGGGAGTAGCTGTGAAAGTTGGTGTGAAAGCCTGACGACACCGGAATGCCCAGCCGCCTGGCGGCAGATACTGCGGCAACGCCCAGCGGCCCCTGCGTAGCGACGTAAACGCTGTCGGGGCGCCGGGATTGCCAAAGTTTCCGGAGCGTGGACGGGCGGGCTGCGCCGAATCGGAGGTCGGTATATCCAGGTACCGGCAGGCCGCTGACAATCAGTTCTCTGGAGAACAAGCTGTTGCCGGAGCTTTCAGACAATCCTTTTTGCTCGTGGGGCTGCTGCGGCCGCACCACCGTTACCTGGTGCCCACGCTGAATCAGGCCCTGGCAAAGGTGGCGCATGGTGTTGGCAACGCCATTGATTTCAGGCGGAAAGGTTTCCGAAACAATGGTAATGTGTTGCTTGCGCCGGTCAGTCGATTTGCTCTCGGTCACGGTGCATCCCGCAGGTTTCTTGGTCATGCCTCTACTATGGAAACGGTGCATGACAGATATGCGACAACTCCGTGACATTCCTTTTACGTCTGCTTAATCCTCTCTTACTGTCATCAAGGAGATCTCATGAGAATGCGAAAACTTGGACATACCGACATTGATGTCAGCCTGATTTGCCTCGGCACCATGACCTGGGGCGAGCAGAACACTGAGCAGGAAGCCTTTGAACAACTCGACTATGCGGTTGATGCCGGTATCAACTTTATTGATGCCGCTGAAATGTACCCCGTGCCGCCAAAGGCCGAAACCCAGGGAAGAACAGAGGCTTACCTCGGTAACTGGCTTGCCCGTCGCGGGCGCCGGGATGACCTGGTCATCGCGTCAAAAGTGGCCGGACCCGGAAATGGCCTCAGCTACTTGCGGGGAGGCCCGAGGTTGACCCGTGAACACATCCGGGAAGCTTGCGAGAACAGCCTTCAGCGCCTGCAAACAGACTATATTGACCTGTACCAGGTACACTGGCCGGACCGCAGTACAAATTTCTTCGGAAAGCTTGGCTATCAGCAGAATTCGGCCGAATCCATGACGCCCATTGAGGAAACTCTGGGGGCGCTGGATGAGCTGGTGAAGGAAGGTAAGGTGAGGCAGGTCGGGCTTTCCAACGAAACGCCTTGGGGCACTATGGAGTATTTGCGGTTGTCCCGCGAGAACGGTTGGCCACGGGTGGTTTCAATACAGAATCCGTACAACCTGCTTAACCGGTCGTTTGAGGCGGGCCTGGCAGAGTTTGCGCACCGGGAGGGTACCGGCTTGCTGGCATACTCACCATTGGCCTTCGGCATGCTCACCGGCAAGTACATGGGGGGCAAGTGGCCGGACAAAGCCCGGTTGACCCTGTACGAGCGTTTCAGCCGGTACACCGGTGAGCGTGCGGCGGATGCTACCCGTGCCTACGCGGAACTCGCTCACCAGCATGGCTTGTCGCCGGCTCAGCTGGCGCTGGCCTGGGTTAACAGTCGGGAATTCGTGACCAGTAACATCATCGGTGCGACCACTATGGATCAGCTGAAAGAAAACATCGGTTCGGTGGACGTCACGTTGAGTTCGGATATGATTTCGGCCATTGAAGCCATTCATGACGAGTTTACCTATCCCTGTCCTTGAAAATAGCGCTGGCTCAGATAGTTAGAGCCTTGGTCGTGCCCCGTCATTCGTTCTGAATGGCGGGCCGGTTACACAGTGAAAAATAAACCGCTCATTTATTGACAAAAAAGTGGCCAGTCTGTGTCGAACCATTGGCGCATTTGTGTGCAGGATCACACTATTCTCGAGTAGAATAATTAGACTTTGGTATTGAGAGAACTGCAGATTAACCAGAGTTTCCGAGGCGTCATTTTTGTCATGATCATCCGTATCTTCCTTCTTCTTCTGGCTTTGAATTGCGTGGCGTTTGTTGTGCGCGCGGAAGCCGCTGAACCCGCTCTGTCAGAGCCGATGCTCTCTGACAGAATGTTGGCGGAGCGTGATGAAATGATGTCGGTGGAAGACGTTTATGAGCTGCAGGAGTGGATGTCCGGTGATGTCCAGGAAAGTGGCGATGACGCCGTGGCGGCTATCGGTTCGCGGCTTCTGAGCCTCAGTTTCAGCCGCACTGACAAGTCTGGCAAGCATTACGCGTCCGATCCTGCGCAACCCGACCATGGCATCGCCCTGTTGAATGAAGGTGCCTGCCTGAACCTTCGCTGGAAGTTCTGACTCTCCTGTTCCCCCTCCCGTTTAAATCCTGTTCTGAAAGCGAATCTTTTCCAGTCCTTGGTGAATCTCCTGATCTGACGCATTGTCAGCTTCCTGCAGCCGTGTGATCATCTGACCTGTTGAATTTCTCAAGCAATGAGGGCCGGTGATGGCAGGGCAGGACGGAATCTATCTCGACGACGCAAATGCATGTGTAGACAAGGTTATTCAGCGCGTAGGCAAGAACATCACCCTTGGCCTGCCATTGGGTCTTGGCAAGCCGGTTCGCTTTGTGAACGCGCTTTATCAAAGAGCTAAGAACGACCCGGAGATCAAGCTGCACATTGTTACAGCGCTGTCTCTGCTGGCCCCCAAGGGCAGCTCGTCGCTGGAGCGTCGGTTCATGGAGCCTTTTGCCAAGCGGCTCTACGGCACCATACCTGAGCTGGCCTATGCCCGTGACGTTACGAACAATCAGCTGCCGGGTAATGTCACGGTTTCGGAGTTTTTCTTCAAGGCGGGCAGCTACCTTCGCAATAAAAGCCAGCAGCGCCACTATGTTTGCACCAACTACACTCATGCGGTGAGGGATCTGATGGCCCAGGGTGTCAATGTGGTTGGCCAGCTGATGTCGCCGGGTGAGATGCACGGTAAGCCCGGGCAAATGAGCTTCAGCTGTAACCCGGACCTTTCACTCGATATCCTGCCCTTGTTGCGTCAGCGCGAGGCGGAAGGTACGCCGGTAGCGATGGTGGCCGAGCAGAACCGACAGCTACCCTGGTTCGGACATCATGCGGTTGTCGATGACAGCCAGTTTGACGTTATTCTGTCACACCCCTCTTCGGATTATCCCTTGTTCTCGGCGCCACAGATGGCGGTCAGTCCGGCCGATCATATGATCGGTTTCTATGCCAGTTGTCTGCTCAAGGATGGCGGTACGCTGCAGGTGGGTATCGGGTCCCTTGGTGCCGCCCTGGTCCATACGGCGATTGTCCGGCACAAGCATAATGAGGCCTGGAAATCGGTGTATGACTATGCCCGGGTGGAGGAGCGGTTTCCTGTGGTCCAGGAATATGGGGGAACGGGGCCTTTCGAGAAAGGTTTGTATGGCTGCAGTGAGATGATGGTGGATGGCTTTCTGTACTTGCTGCAGGAAGGCATTCTGAAACGCGAAGTGTTCGATAATGCGGACCTGCAAACCCTGATTAACGACGGCAAGATTTCCGGAAAGCCGTCTCTTCAGACTCTGGATGTGCTGCTGAGCGAAGATCTTATTGATTCACCGCTGCGGGCCCGGGATGTTCGTTGGTTGGTCCAGCACGGTATTCTGGCGCGCAATGTCGAGTTCAAGGGCGGTCGCCTGCGCCTCAGCGAGGAAAAGTCTGTCGAGGCGGATCTGGCCAATGAAGAAACCCGTGAGGCACTTCAGGCCATGGGGCTGGGTGACCGTCTTGCGGGTGGCATTGCCATGCATGGCGGATTCTATGTCGGGCCGGAGAAGTTCTATCAGGCGCTGCGGGAACTGCCTGAGGCGCAGCGCGACAAGATATGCATGACCAGCGTTAACTTTATCAACCACTTGTATGATCATCGATTCGGCAACCAGAGAATGAAGGCGGCCCAGCGTATCCACGGCCGCTTTATCAACTCCGCCATGATGTACACGTTGAACGGAGCCGCAGTGTCTGACGGGCTGGACGATGGCCGGGTAGTGAGTGGCGTTGGTGGTCAATATAACTTTGTTTCGATGGCACACGAGTTACCCGGTGCGCGTTCCATTCTGGCGCTCAGAGCAACTCGCAGCTCTGGTGGTAAGGCTCTGTCAAACATCGTCTTCAACTACGCTCACTGCACCATTCCCCGGCATCTGCGGGATATTGTTATTACCGAGTACGGCATTGCAGACCTTAGGGGGCAGCCTGATGAACAGGTATTCCTGAGCCTTATCCGGATTGCCGATTCTCGCTTCCAGGAAGGTCTGCTCAAGCAGGCTCAGAAAGCGGGCAAAGTGCGAGCAGATTTCAGGCTGCCGGCTGACTGGAAAAACAATACGCCGGAGTCTGTCCGGAAAGCGCTTGAAGCGGCCGGGGAGGGAGACTGGTTCCCAGCCTTCCCGTTTGGTCGTGATTTCACTGATGAAGAACTGAAATTGGGGAAAGCCCTTAAGTCGCTCAAGGCCGCAACTGCCACTCGTCGTGGTAAACTCTCGACACTTTGGCAGGCCATGAGGGCCGATGACGAAGACGGTCGTTACCATGGTTTGCTGGAACGCATGGACCTGGTGCGGCCGTCTGGCTTCCGGGAAAAGCTTGACCGGAAGCTGGTTATTCATGGCCTGCAGCAACTTGAACCCCCAAAAGATACAGGAAACCTGAAAAGCTGATGCAAGCAGATACGCCGCAATCAAAGCCGGAAGTCTATACCGTTCACTATGTGCTGAAGAATCGGATCGGCGAGCTGGTGGACACCTCCGAGGGCAGTGAGCCGCTGCATTTTCTGTATGGCACCCCGGATATCATCGAGGGTATTCAGGTGGCGGTAAAAGACCGCGTGGCGGGCGATTGCCTGGAGGTGACCGTGCCACCGGAAATGGCCTACGGCGATTATCGTGAAGACCTGGTTCGCACGGTTCCCCGTTCGCTTTTCGAGGGTGTTGATAATCTGGAAGTCGGGATGAAGTTTCAGACCAATTCCGGTGATCAGGCCCAGATCGTTCAGGTGGCGAGCATTGACGGCAACCTGGTCAGGGTAGATGCCAATCACCCGCTGGCGGGTTTTACATTGTATTTTGACCTGGAAATCGTGGGCCGGCGGGAAGCTACGGATGATGAGATAGCTCAGGGTCGCCCGCTGTTCTGACCGTGCATTGGGCGCCGGAGTCAAATTCTCCGGCATGAATGCGCTTGAGGCCGTCACTGATGGTTTGGTGGATCTGGCGGGTCAGCTCGTTGATCGTGTCTGTTCCGCTGGTGTCTACCTGAGGGTGAAAAACCAGTTCGACCTGCATCGGCGATTGCTTTAGCAGTCGTATCAAATGGTGATGAAAACTGTCATCACCCATAAACGGGGCGAGGGCGTCCGGCCTGTGCTGTCGGCGATAACCGATGGTAACCGGCTGGATTGGCACGCCTGCGTCGCGAGCTGCGCTCAGCATCAGGCCGTGCATGGGCAGTACGGCAAGCCCGCTGCTGGTAGTGCCTTCGGGATAGATCAATACAGACTCGCCAGCTGCAAGGTGCTTGCTCATTTCCGCCTTGATGCGCCTGGCCTGGCCGCCCCCCCTCCGGATGAACAAGGTGCCGGCTTGCCGGGCGAGCCAGCCAATGATTGGCCAGTGGCCAACTTCGGATTTGGAGAGAAAACGCAGGGGGGTAATGCTTCCCAGCACCGGGATGTCAGACCAGCTGATGTGGTTGGCTACGTAGAGTGCATGGCCTTCACTGCGATGGCCGTGCACCCCGATTTGCCAACCCAGACATTGGCATGCTCGCCTGAAGCACCAGGCTGACCACGGGTTTCTGTCTATGGGCGTCGATCGAAAACGGTCTGCTATGCAGAGCCCGGCGGCCAGAAGGCAGGTGCCTGCCAGGAACAGAGAAAACATGGTCAGGCGCAGTGCCAGCCGTATCCAGCCCATTCTGATTCCCCGTCGTTATGCCGTTTGGCGCAAGAAATGCCGGCTGTAGCGACCGGTCAGATTGCTCACTTCCAGCAGTACCAGCACGTCTGCACAGCGGAATTCGGGGTCCCAGCAGGGCTCACCGCAAACTTTGGCGCCCAGCCGCATGTAGGCCCGTATCAGGGCAGGGATATCTTCCACACGATCTTGTTCGGGATGTGCCAGGTGCGGCAATGGACGTAGCGGTGTCACCCGGTACTCCGGTGCGCAAAGGTAGTCCCTCTGCAAGTGACGGGCAATGTGCCAGGCTTTGGTGCCGCCGTCGGCCATGCTGATACTTGCGCAGCCAATCAGGTAGCTGACGTTCCGCTGGGTGAGGTAGTCGGCAACGGCGGCCCAAAGCAAGGTAATGGTTCCACCATTGCGGT
>Ga0209075_1002233_pt1 | contig 17282 bp, 16 predicted proteins | sample Stecom2011_FD_187523 | JGI IMG/M metagenome (GOLD analysis project Ga0209075, IMG submission 187523) | Agricultural soil microbial communities from Utah to study Nitrogen management - Steer compost 2011 (SPAdes) (version 2) | ecosystem: Environmental > Terrestrial > Soil > Agricultural land...
CTGAAAAAAGAGGACGTCGCCCAGGCGCGCGTAGTGCGTCAATCGCGAAGCAAAAGCGACGTGAACCGCGTTGTTGAGCTCGGGCGAGCCGACGAGAAGGTCAGTGAATCGCTAATCGAAGATATCTTCCTGGAGATCCAGGATATTCATGAAGGCGAAAAGTCGATGGAAGAGGTTATCGACTTCGTGATGGATATGGCGATGAGCAAGATCGGCGCCGAGAGCGGCAGCATCCTCTTCGCCGATGTGAATGGTCAGGAGCTTTATTTCGCGACCGCCCGCGGGCCGAAGTCCGCCGAAATCATGGATTTTAGGGTGCCGATGGGCAAGGGAATCGTCGGCTTTTGCACCCGCGAGGGCGTCAGTCTGGCCATCAGCGATGCCCAAAATGATCCACGCTTTTATAAAGAGATCTCGGAGTCGCTTGGGTACGATACCCGCGGGCTACTCTGCGCGCCGATTCAGCACGAAGGGCGCGTTTACGGGGCCATTGAGGTCATCAACAAAAAGGCTTCGGGCGGGTTTCGCGCCGACGAAACCAACGCCCTGGCCTATATCGGCCGCCAGCTCGCCAAATACGTCCACGACGAGATCATGCGCAAAACCCAGCTTAATTAAAGCCGAAGTTCAGCAGATCCGAGAAAAGAATGCTCACGCCGAATAACTTGAGCAGCAACCACAGCACGATCTTGAAGCCGACCTGAACGAAGGCCACCGCCACGCTCTTGAAAAAGCTCAGCTTATAGCTGCTCATCATCACCGCTACCCACAGGATCGGGTAGATGAGCCAGCTTAGCATGCCGATCAGCGGAAGATGCGCCACGATAAAGCCCGCGGCGCTCAGACCCAATACCAGGATGAGCGCTTTGGAGTAGCGATTATTCGCCCGCGGCACCCCCATGGTGCTCACGGCGAGTTTGAGGATCAGCACATGCAAAAAAAAGGTCGTGATGCCCAGGATTAAAGGACTCATTATTTGGCCTCGCACAGGTTTAGGATTGAATACCGCAACGCCGCGGTACTATCATCTGGTCATTCCCGTCGCAAACGCGCGCTGACGCGCTGCGAGTGATACGCGCGTGTCCCATAAAGGCGCACGCATCATTGTGGGTGCTATCATAAGCACCAAAGCCTTGGATTTCTATTCCGAGCTTCTTTTTTTGGCGCCATGCAATATAGAGAATGGCGGAATCGATGATCGCGCTCCGATGGTAGCGCATCTTAAATCCCATCACTCGATGACGTGCTTCAATTATGATTCGAGGTAAGAAACAAATCGCGCAGCTCCTGAATCCTCAGGCGAGCCCAGACGCGCCAGAGCTGCCCAATTCGGCGGCCGAGTGGGTGGCCTCCTGGGGCGAAGCGGACTTCGCGGCGCGAACCCGGTGGCCAAGTCTCGACGCAATGCTGCGCGCCATCGCCGGGCGCGACGACGGGGCGGGTGTCTATATTATCGACCCGCGCGGCGGCCAGGAATTTCGCTCCTACGCGCAGATACTGGCGCACGCCTCACGCATCGGCGCCGGGTTGCAGGCAAAGGGGGTCCTGCCGGGCGAGCGCGTCATGCTGGTGCAATCGACGGGCTTTGACTTTTTGGGGTCGTTTTTTGGCGCACAGGCCATCGGCGCGGTTCCCATTCCCTACGCGCCGCCGCGAACCCAGAAGCGCCGCTTTCCAAAAAAATCGCGGAATGGGGCAAAGCAGTCCGGGTTTTTCGACTTTGCCGAGCGCCTGGGCGCCTGCGCCATTCTGGCCGAGCGCGGCGTGGACTTGAGCAAGGCCGCCAGGCGCTCCGACGCCGGCCGGTTGAAGTTTTGCGGGGGCGTGAGCACCCTGCTTGACGGCGTCCCCGGCGGCGCCCAGGCGACCTCGCCGCCCGCCCCCACCGAACTCGCCTATATCCAGTTGACCGCCGGGGCCACCGGGCCGATGCGCGGCGTTGAGATCACCCAGGTCAATATCCTCGCCAATGTGCTTGCCATCGGGCGCGCGCTGCGCGTGAGCCCCGAGGACGTCGGCGTCTCCTGGGTGCCGCCCTATAACTCGATGGGGTTGGTCGGCATTATTTGCTTCGGGCTCTACTGGGGTCTGACGATGGTCATGATCCATCCCGAGCGCTTTTTGCAGCACCCGGAAGATTGGTTGCGCGCGATCTCTCGCCACGGTGGAACCCTGTCTGTGGCGCCCAATTTTGGGTATCACTACACCCTTCGGCGCTGCCAGCAGTCCAACTTAAGCGGGGTTGATCTGTCGAGCTGGCGCGTGGCCATGAGCGGGGCGGAGCCGGTGCGCGCGCAACATATGGATGCCTTTGAGCGCCGCTTCAGCCAGTATAACCTCAAGCATAACCTGTTTTTGCCGGTTTACGGACTGGCCGAGGCGACGCTCGCGGTGACCTTCGGGGCGCTCGATGCACCGATTGTGCTCGATGGGATCAACCGGCGGGTGCTGGAGACCCAGGCAATGGCGCGCCCGCTTCCCGCCCAGGGGGCGAAGTCGCCGGCCGAGCGGTTGCATTTGGTGTCCGTCGGCCGCCCGCTGGAGGGCGTTGAGCTCAAGATCGTCGGCGATGACGGCCAGGAACTCCCGGAGCGCGCCTGCGGCGAGATCTGGGTGCGCGGGCCCAATCGCATGAAGGCGTACATCCAGCAGGACGCGCCCGGGCGCGGCGCGCCTCACGCTCAGTCGCCCGCGGGGGCCAGCCGCCTGGAGGGCGAGTGGTTGGCCACCGGCGACCTGGGGTATATCGCGGATGCCCAACTCTATGTGCTCGGGCGTGCCTGTGATGCGATAAAGACGGCACGGGGGCGCACGCATTATCCCGACGAAGTCGAGCTCTTCGTCAATTCCGTCGACGGGATTCGTGTGGGCAGTGCGGTGGCTTTTTCGGTGCCCGCTGCAGATATGCCCGGCGAGTCGCAGGGGCCTGGGCAGGTGGGAGCACAGAATTGTGCGAGCCTTCTGGTGATCGGCTACGAGCTGCAGGCGGGCAGCGAATCGGCCCATGTCGAGCGGGCGGTGCGCACGCTTTTGCGCAAGCACTTAAGCATCGACCCGCATACCATCGTGGCGCTGTCGGCGGATTCGGTACCCAAGACACATAGTGGCAAGGTCCGCCGCTTTCTGGCGCGCGATCTTTTCCTGGCAGAGCGCCTGGATCGGCGCACCCGCGCCGAGCAGCGCGATCCGCTTCGTCGGGTCATCTCACGGGCGCAAAATAGCGTGAATCGACTGCGAGACGGCGTTCAACAGCATCTTAGCGGCTGGTTTTCGGGCGACTAAGTGGCTTGAAGGCGATGGCGAGCGTCGCCGGTCGGAGTAGGGCTGCTCCATAGCTGACATCGATGTCTGTTTTTGAGAGTTTCTCGGCGGACAATAAATTAAGATGAGGTTTGAATTCATGCGATCGACACGCCATCCCCAGATTCTACCCGCGCAGGCCGCTCGCGTGGCGGCGCGTCTCTCCGGGTTTTTGGGGGCCTGCGTCGTGGCCGCGCTCTTTTTATCAAGCGGCTGCGGGGCGGTTGGTGACGCGTGTCTGTTTGATTCTGATTGCGGCGGAGGAAGTCTGTGCGTGCGCGATATGTGTCGGGCCACCTGCAGCAGCGAGGAAGACTGCGATGCGCCCCAAAATCGCTGCCTGGCGGTTACCCGCGAGCGATCTGCGGAGGAAGAGACCGTCAAGATCTGCGTGGATGAGCGTTTTGACGCGGACCCAAATGGGAGTCCGAGCGACTGCAAGGCCTCGGGAAATTGCTGCACCCAGGACGCCCAATGCGTCGAACTCTTCGAGGATTCGCGCGCGCGATGTGGCCACGACGCGCGCTGTCTGATTCCGCTTTCTTGATTCTTTGCGCAAATTTTCCTATGAGCTATCCTTGTGAGTAAAGCGGATGTTCGAGCGAGAGTGTTGGATCTGGACGGAACGGTCGAGTCAATGCTAAGACCCAAGGCAAGAACCCGCTGCTGATTTCTTTGTGAGGACTATTTTCGTGATTTGCCCCTGGTGGGCAGTTCTGGCAAAGAAATTGCACATGTAGGGCGTTGAGCGCTCGGGTGAGCCCTCAAGGTTTGTCGAATTCGGATAAAGGCGGGCCCGTCGGGCCTTTTAAATCGGCCTCGATCCTCGACCGCCCATCATGGAAAATGTATATGCAGCCATGGTGTCATTGGAACGGAGAATACAGAATGATCTGGCTCCGAACTATTGGTAAGTTTGTTAATCTGGTTCACTAACTAAATAGGGAAAACAAATGAAAAAGTTTCAAAGATGGATGGGAGTTCTGCTGATTGGTTTCGCCGCTTCAAGCCTTATCGTGGCCTGTGGAGACGACGACGACGCAAGCTGTCTGGTCGACGGTGACTGTTATGATAATGAGTCCTGCAACCTCGCCACCCAGGTCTGCGCGCTGACGTGTACCGACGACGCCAGCATCTGCCAGGGCGACGAAGTCTGCACCCCGGGCTTGAGCGAGACCGGCAGCATCTGCGTGTCCGATGGTGGCAGCACCGATCCGGAGTGCACCATCGACAGTGACTGCGACGGCGATCTGGTCTGCAATGCTGCGGGTGTCTGCGTGGATGATTCCACCGGCGGCGAGTGCGTGACCGCTGATGACTGCTCGGGCGATGATATCTGCGTCGACGAAGCTTGCGTGACGCCGGGCGAGACCAATACGTATTTCTTTGCCCAGTTGGTCGACACGACGGCCGGTGTGGGTTGTGACGGTAGCGATCCGGGTTCGGATATCTTCGGCATCGAGTTGACCAAAGCGGCCGACAACTCCAAAGCCTACGCTCTGGCGCTCAACGGAAATATCGCCGGTGACCACTCGCGCACGGACTTTGATAGTGTTCTCGACGGTAACCCGAGCGGTTATAACGGCAGCGAGTGCCTTGAGTTCTCGGAGAGCTTCTCGCTGGGTTGCGGCGGAGACGTCGTGGTCGAGTTCCTGGACGCTTCGGGTAATCGCGTCGAAATTTCGGACTCCGATTCCATCCTCGTGATGGAGTACGGTGGAACCTGCGCAGGCGGCACCGACGACGACTCGTGGAAGCTCAATACCTGCTCGGCGGACGCGAGCCGCAACGACCTCGTCGGCGATACCTCTGCTTGCAACGGTACCTTCCAGGGTGAGTCGGCCGGTCTGAATACCGTCACGATCAGCCTCTAAGTGACCACGAAAATGGGGCGGCCATGAGTCGCCCTATTTTCAGCACTCCCGGCCACTTCTGTGGTTGAGAGATTCACCCGGCGCCTATCCTTGAGGATAGGCGCCGGGTTTTTTTTGCTGCCCAGGATGCCCGGCTGGCGTCGAATTGCTCGCCGTATCGGGCGGCGGGTTTACTCATCTAAAAGAAGCGGCTAAAGAGTGTGGGCCAGCGCGCCCAGAGCGCGCGGTTTTGCCTTTTTTGAATCGCTGGGCAATCTTTTTGGATGAAGCCACAAGGAAGAAGATGCGAAGGATGCCTGAGAATCGCTCAATATATCGGCCGTTGCACAACCGGCGCGCCACCATGATCCGTATTATGCTCGGCTGCATGCTTCTGGGGGCAGGGGCGCTGGGCAGTGGGTGCGCAAGCGGGGCGGCTGCCGACGCGCAGAACCGCACCTTTGCCGACGCCGCCGAACAGCTCTATCAGTCGGCCATGGCGCAGCTTGATGACGGCGATACCCTTGAGGCCATCAGTCAGTTCAATGCGCTTCGCAATACCTTCCCCTATAGCAAATACGCTCCGCTTGCCGAGCTGCGCATCGGGGATGCCTATTTTGCCCAGGAGAGCTACGCCACCGCGGTGCAGCAATATCGCAACTTCGTCCAGTTGCACCCGTCGCACCTGGAGGTTCCATACGCTCAGTGGCGGGTGGCCGAGGCATTTTATAATTTGATGCCGACCGATTGGTGGCTCTTGCCGCCCGCCTATGAGCGAAATCTTCGAAAAACCGAGGATGCGGTGCGCGAGCTTGCGCGCTTTGTAAAAAATTACCCCGAATCCAAGTACGCGCCGGAAGCCCAGAAGCGCCTGGCGATCGCGCGTCGTCGCCTGGCCGATCACGAGCTGTATGTCGCCGAGTTTTACCTCGATCGCGACAACCCAAAGGCCGCCGAGGGGCGGCTGCGCTATCTGCTCAAGAATTACTCGGGCCTGGGGCTCGACCCGCAGGCGCTCTTTTTGCTTGCGCGCGCCTATATCGAACTTGGCGAGGTCCCCAAGGCGCAGACTGCGCTCAATGACCTGATAAAGTATCACCCCGAGTCCGCGCTTGCCGCGAAGGCACGCGACTATATAAAACGCTATAATCTGGAAACCAAGGGTTAATCGGCGCCGCCTTTTGGCGCTTTTATCACTGCCGGTTGACAGGTGCGGGCGAGGCGGATATACGGTTTGCCCCTCGGTCCGGGCGCGTGGGTTTATGCGTTGAGCATCAGACGTTCGTACCAGGTATTTGAGTCTTTGGAAGAATTTGATTCTCGAAAAAATTACTTCTTAATTCGTATTTATATCTATTCACCAGACACGGCGCGCGCCCCGGGGCACTCGCCATACATACGAGATTCACGATGAAGACGTTTAGCGCCAAAGAGAAGGATGTCGTGCGCCAGTGGCACGTCATCGACCTTGAAGGCAAAACGGTCGGTCGAGCGGCCACCGAGATTGCCATTTTATTGCGCGGCAAGAATAAGCCGATCTACACGCCCCACGTTGATTGTGGTGATTTTGTCGTGTGCATCAACGCCGATAAGGTCAACTTTACCGGCAATAAGCTTGCGGACAAGATGTATCGGCGCCACTCCAACTATCCCGGCGGTCTCAAAGAGATCACCGCGGGAAGTCTTCTGGAGAAGGCCCCCGAGCAGATCATTCGCTTTGCGGTGCAGGGCATGGTCCCCAAGAATAGCCTGGGCCGCAAGATTCTGAAAAAGTTGAAAGTATATGCTGGTCCGAATCACCCGCATGAGGCTCAGCAGCCCCAAAACTACCCGATTGTCTGAGGAGATAGAGCATGGCGACGTTAGAACAATTTCACGCAATCGGTCGGCGCAAAAGCGCGTGCGCTCGGGTCTTCTTACGCCCCGGTAACGGCGCGATCACCGTTAATAAGCAGGATGCGGATGCGTATTTCGCCCGCGATACCCTGATGATGATCCTGCGCCAGCCCCTGGCGTTGGCGGAGTTGGCGAGCCAATTCGACGTCTACGCCACGGTCAGCGGCGGCGGCAAAAGCGGTCAGGCCGACGCGGTGAAGCTGGGCATCGCCCGCGCTCTTGAGATCTATAACCCCGAGCTGCGCTCGACGCTGAAGGCGGGCGGCTTCTTGACCAGCGATGCGCGCGTCAAAGAGCGCAAGAAGTACGGTCAGAAGGGTGCTCGCGCGCGCTTCCAGTTCTCGAAGCGTTGATCACCTGGGATTCCGCGGACTCGCCATCTTTGGATGGCGAGTCCGGGGGAATTCAACGGCAAAAAGCCCCGCCCTTCCAAATCGGAAAGGGCGGGGCTTTTTGCGATTCGAATACGCTCGGTATTTTGAAGTCGTCTAAAACGCGAGTGGAAGGATAATCAGAAGTGTCCCCATGACCACCGCCAGGGTCTTCCAGGTTCCCATCCGGTAGAGCAGGGTGAGTGCGCCCATCTGAAGGTTGAAGATCCAGATGATGGCCAGGAAATGCCCGAGCATAAAGTCGCCAATGGGCGGCAGGATCATCAGGATATAGCCGGCGCAGGCGTAGCCCACGATGCGCGCCGTCGCGTTCATGGTCGGGCGCGCGCCGGCGAGCTTCAGCGCCATAAAGAGTGCGCCCAGGTGCAATAGGAACGCCAACCCAACCTGAAAGGGGAGCGCCAGAAACATCGAGGCTTTCACCACCTCGATGCTGGTGGACATCTCTTTGGCAAGCTCGGCGAGCGCCTGGCCGAAGGGCTCGATAAAGAGCAACTTCCAGGTATTGCTAAAGAGCAGGCCGACCCCCATGGAGATCAGCCCGAAGCTCACCGCCGGCCCGGCCGGGCCCATGGGGCGCACCCGGGTAAAGAAGGTGCGCGGGGACTTCAGCGCCTCCACCATGGTGCGCCCAAAGGTTGCCGGGGAGTAGTCGGTGCGCGGGTCTTCCCAGGCGGATTGGGGCGGGGCGAATTTCTCACGGCATACCGCGCAGATACAGAATCCGCGCAGATCCGTGCCGTGGCAGGCCGCGCAGACATCGCCATTGCATTCGCTGCAGATGGCGATCGCGGGCGCGCCCTGGTGGTGGATGCAGCCATGATCGATATTGGACATGCTTGGGGCCGGCTTCAGATTACTTTTTGCCCGTGCGCTTGCGCTTGCGCTTGCGCTTGGTGCGCGACAGTGACTTCGAGTTCGGCCCGCCCATCGCCTGGCGATGGTGGCCCGGCGGGGTATAGCCCGGGGGCAGGCTCATGCCGCCCATGCCCGGCAGCCCGCCGCCGCCCATATCGGCGCCGCCGCCGCCCATCAGGTCGTTCATCAGCGCGCCCATATCCATATCTTTCATCTGGCGAAGCTGATTGAGCTGCTTGACTCCCGGGATCTTATTGAGGAAGCCGCCCCCCATATTGGAGAACTGCTGCATCATCCCCTGCATCATATTGAACTGCTGGATGACCTGCTCAACCTTATCCTGCGGGCTTCCCGAGCCCTTGGCGATGCGGCGCACCCGGTTGGGCTGCTGGGTCAAAAGCTCCGGGTGGGTCTTCTCCTGCTCGGTCATCGACTGGATGATGGCGCGAATCTTGGCCAGGTCACCGTCGTCGACCGCGGCGCCTTCGGGCATGCTCGCCCCGAATGGCATCATCTCCATCAGCTCGCTCATCGAGCCGAGTTTCGAGATCTGGGCGAGCTGATTATAGAAGTCATTGAAGTCAAATTTGCCCGAGAGCATGCGCATCGCGTCCTTCTCGGCGCGCGCGGCGTCTTCCTCGCTGAGGGTGCGCTCGAAGCGGTCCATCAGGCCCATGACGTCGCCAAAACCCAGGATGCGGTTGGCGAGGCCTTCGGGGCGGAATTCCTCGAGCGCGTCGAGGTCTTCGCCCAGGCCGATAAACTTGATGGGTTTGCCGGTGACTTCCTTGATCGACAGCGCCGCGCCGCCGCGCGCGTCACCGTCGAGCTTGGTCATGATAAAGCCGTCGACCTCCAGGCGCGCGTTGAACTCCTTGGCGGTATTCACGGCGTCCTGGCCGATCATGGCGTCGGCGACCAGGAAGATATTCTCGGGTTTGGTCAGCGCGACGATCTTCTCCAACTCGTCCATCAGCACGTCGTCCACCGCCAGGCGCCCGGCGGTGTCAAAGAGGATGACATCGCAACCTTTTTCTTCGGCGATTTTGAGCGACTCGCGGCAAATTTCGACCGGATCGCCGCCCTCGCGCGCGTGCACCGGCACGTCGATGCGCTTGGCGAGCACGCGCAGCTGCTCGATGGCGGCCGGGCGGTAGACGTCGGCGCCGACCAATAGCGGGCGCTTGCCCTCGCGCTCCTTGAGGTATTTGGCCAGCTTTCCGGTGGTGGTCGTCTTGCCCGAGCCTTGCAGGCCGACCATCATGATTTTGGTCGGCCCCAGGCGCGGGTTGCTATACATGATGGAGGTGTCGACCGGGCCGAGCAACTTCTCGAGTTCGTCGTGGCAGATCCGGATAAAGTGGTCACCCGGGGTGACCTCCATCTTCTCGCTGCCCTTTGCCTTGACCTTGACGATCTCACCGAGCGCGGTCTGTTTGACCCGCTCGATAAAACCCTTGGCAATGCGGAAGTTTACGTCCGCTTCGAGCATCGCCATGCGGATATCTTTGAGCGCACTGTCGATATTCTCTTCGGTGATCTCGCGTTTGCCTTCGAAGCGATTTCGCACGTCGCGAAACCCTTTCGCAACTACGTCGAACATAGCCATGATTTATCCCTTTTTCTCTAAAATCTGATGTGCACACGAAAACGCGCGACCTATATACCCAGCAGCAACGAATCGTTGGGCCACTTTGTTCCCGCCAAAGTTAGGGCGGGTCGTACGGTCACGATGCGTTAAAAATTGCGAATTTTCGAGCATAGCGGTAGGAGCGGATGGCGAAACCTCTTGCGGCGCGGCGCCTCGATGAGGCGCATAAACGGCGCGGCAAACAGGTTTTAAACCGGTTCCGTCAGGCTGTGCGCAACCTAGTCACTGCCCGCGGGGCTGTCAACTCATGGGTGTCCGTGGCGCGCGCTGTTTTCGGGGCTGGCGGGCTGCGCTGAAGGTGGCAAGTGGGCGCAGGTATGCTAAGCATATTGGGGGTATGCTAAAAATAATCGACATTCACTCGCTGAACGCTGGCATATATTGTGGGTGGCCGTCGCACCAGAAGATATTGTGATTTTTGTGAAGCCTGACGCGATCGACGCGATAGATTTGATGGGCGCGCCCGCCGGCGCGCCGAATCGGGACATGGAGGATAAAAATGACGTTTCATGCGCGTAATTCCTGGCGCGGCCTGCTCAACGCCGCGCTTGTTTCGGGACTGCTTATCGCCGGGGCGCTCGGCAGCACCGGGTGCGAAAAGAAGCCGGAGGAACAACTGCTTGCCGCCAAGATGGCGGTGGTCAACTCCAAGCCGGACCTGGCCGAGAAGCATCTGGAGCCGGTGCTCAAAGCCGACCCCGAGAATTTCGAGGGCCTGCGATTGATGGCCTCGGTGGACCAGCTTCGCGGCGAGTTTGCGAGCGCCGAGCAGAAGTTCCTGGCGCTAAAAAAAGCGCAGGGATTCCAGGATGACGCGGGCGAAGCCGCGGCCAAGGAGCTCAGCCCGAAACAGAAGAGTCAGAAGGAATTGCTCGAGAAAGATCTCACCATTCTCTATCTTGACTGGGCGCAGTCGCTTGAGGCTTCCGAGGATTTTGCGACCTTTGAAACAGTGGCGCAAAAGGGGCTCAAGATTGCGCCCAAGCAGCCCCGGCTCAATACGATTCTGGTGGACGCCTACGAGAATCACGCCAAAAAGCTGGTCGAGCAGGGCAAGAAGGCCGAGGCGGCCACGTTCTACGAGAAGATCCCGCAGCTTTATACCAACTCGGCCACGCGCAATCGGGCCAAAGAGCGCGCCTCGAACCTGCGTTTTGAGGCCGGGCGCGCCGAAATGCTTGAGTATTTTAATCAGACCGCCAAGCCCAAACTCGTCGCCGAAAATCGCTATGACGCCGAGAAACAACTGATTATATTCAATATCAAACAGGATGTAGCCGAGGTTGAGGCGTATTATAGCGAAAGGCAGGGTGAGCGCGTGCGGCTGAATACCAATGATGAGGCCCAGCGCGCCCGAATTCAGCAGTATGCGATTAATGAAAAGCTCAAACCCGCGCTGATCGCGCTGGTGGTGGAGGCGACCGGGATCCCGGCGGACTCCGACTTCTCCAAGCTTGCCTCGCCGGCGGGTTTTGAGGTTGTCAATATTGAGCCGAGTCGGCGCGAGGTGAGCATCACCGCCCAAGTCCCGCTGGACTCGGTGCTCAAGTTGGGCTCCGATGTGCGTGAGAACGCGCGTCTGGCCGCGGCGGAGGCGCAGCAGACGGCGCCCGAAGCCGAAGCCCCGGCGGCGGCCGAAGAGGACGCCCAGCAAGATGGCGCGGGCGAGGGGGATGGCGACGCGGCGGCCCCCTGAGTCAGCAGGCTGGCCACCGGTGCTTGACACGATCTTGAGCGCAGTTCATAAATTGCGCCACGATGCGCCGATTCGGGCGCGCCCGCCCGACCTGGCGAGCGCTCCGGGTGGGGCATCGCCGGTGATGTCGTAATTTATAATGATTCTTACATAAGCTTTCACCACATAGGCCGATATGAGCGACGAAGAAGAGTTCGAAGACGACGAAATTGAACTGTCTGATGACGATGTTGAATTAGAAGATGTTGAGCCCGATACCTACGAGGAAGAGGAAGACGACGACGATGAGTCGGGCTTTAAGCCCAGCACCATCGACGACGGCCTTCTGGAGAAGGCGCCGGAGAACGCGATCAAGGCCAATCCGAAACGGATGACCGCCGCGCAGCGCAAGCAGAATAAGGTTCTGGTCGAGGGAATCATCGACAAGACCTATTTTGAGTCCCCCGAGTCGGCCATCAAGGCCTACGAGAAGTTGCGCGAAGAGACCGATGTCAACGCCGCCAAGCCCTACTCGATCGATATCGAGCTCACCGAGAACGATACCGTGATTCACCCCAAATTTGGGGTCGGATTCGTGCTCGAATTGGTCTCCCCCACCAAGGTGGAGATCCTCTTTGAAGAGGGCAATATTCTGAAGTTGGTCTGCAACCAGGCGTCGCGTAAATAAAGGCGCTATGGGGTTTACTCGCGCCTGTTTTTGGGCAACCCCTGCGCCCGACAACCGGGCGCAGGGGGCTGTTTTCCGGCTTCAGACGCGAGGCCAATGACCTTCAAGATAACGGTGAATGCGATGGCCGACGATACAATCAAGATCATCAGCCGCAATCGGAAGGCGCGCCATAATTATTATGTCGAGCAGGAGTTCGAGGCGGGCGTGAAGTTGCTGGGCAGCGAGGTCAAAAGCCTGCGCGACGGCAAGCTGCAGCTCAAGGATGCCTACGCGCGCTTTGAGGACCACGAACTTTATCTGGTCAACGCCCATATTGCCCCCTACCCGCAGGCGACCCACGAGCAGCACGAGCCGGAGCGCGACCGCAAGCTGCTGATGCACCGGCGCGAGCTCAACCGGCTGGAGCATAAGCTGAGCATCAGCGGCAATACGCTGATCCCGCTGTCGCTGTATTTCAAGGGCGGCCACGTCAAGGTTGAGCTCGGGTTATGCCGGGGTAAAAAACTCTTCGACAAACGCCACGACCTCAAGAAGAGCCAGGCCAAGCGCGAAATGGCGCGCGCGCATGCGCGTCATAATGAGGGGTGAGTGCGCCCTTGCTCGCCGTGGCATAAAATAAGCCGCCCATGAGTGACGCCGAAGTTTGACTTCCCTGCAAAGCGTGCCTAAGTTCCCAACTCCCAAGATGAAGTGAAACCTTTTGAAAGGTTCGTGCATCTTAGGGAGGAAGCCTCAGAAAGCTTCGGTTCTTTGACAAGTTTTATAAGAGTGAGCAGCACATGTCGCACCGGTTGGACCCTGGTTGGCGTCGGAGATCGTACCTTTGACCTCAAACCTTTTAAGGGGGCGCCCTGGTTTCGACGTGGAAATTGAAGCGAACGTTGCGTGTCGTGGGTTTCTCGGTGACCACGTTAATTCTGTCGAGAACTTTCTAACTGGCAATCAAAACAACCAGTATGCAATGGCTGCGTAAGCAGTTGTTGTGAACGCTGTGGGGTAACCCCCCACCCGTCCACATAGGTCCTCGCCTGCGGGTCTTATGGGACGTCATCCAGTAGGCTTGGTTTCAGGGGCTTCGTACTTCGCCCTGCGACGACATTTCGAAGTGCTCTCTGGCGGCATGGCCTGTCCGTGGACAGTGTTTAGCCGGAGGTAAAACTAATAATCACGGACTACACACGTAGTGGCGTTCAGTGGATCTTCTGCGGACGCGGGTTCGATTCCCGCCGCCTCCATATTTTTGAAGCCCCGTTCCATCGGCATTTGTCGGTGGGGCGGGGCTTTTTTTGTTTCGGGTCCATATCGATATTTTTATAAAGTGCTCAGCGTGTCCTGAAATTGCCCGTCACGCGCGCCGCGCTACACTTGCAGCTCTACTTTTTGCCGGTCTGAGCGATGTCGCAGGGCGTTCAGCGCGATGGCAAATCCGGTGCGCACTGGTTGGGTTGGCGTGCGCTCGGTCTTGCACTCGACGCATAACGAGGCCTCGGCGCGGAGCCTATAGCCGCAGGTCTCGCAGGCGACGCGGGCGCGCTGGTCGGCCGCGCGCTCGGCACTGCGCGCGCAGATGGCGAGCGTGGAGAAGAGCAGGGCAAAGAGGATGAGGAAGGCAAAGACGATAAGGGGCAAAAATGGGAGTAGAATCAAGACCCCGACTACGCCGCCAGTTTCGAGTTTTGCCCAGGCAGCGCCGAGGTCGAAATCGTCGACAAATTCCAATAATTGGGAGCGTAGCCAGGTCAGTCCGAGGTTGAGGGTGACTGCCGCGCCGATGATGCCGGCCTGCAAGCCGAAGCCTTGCTCGGCCGCGGTGGCGGTGGCGGTCGAGCTCAAGAGTCCCGAAGTCGCGTGTGTCAGGTTGGCGGCGGTGTCGGGGTCGGCGGCGGTGTCGATGAGTGCGCTGGCCTGGGCCTCGGGCATCCCGAGTGCGGCAAAGAGCAGCGCTGCACTAAACGCGCCGAATGCGCCCGTGAGATTGTCGAGCTTGAGGTCGCGCAGTACGCCTGCGATATCGGGGTCGTGTTTGGCCGCGGTTTCCAGGCCTGCGAGCACGCCGGCGAGCAGCAGCGCTGCCGGCGATATCAGCCATTGCATCGTCTGCGGAAGACTCGCCAGGTCCTGGTAGACCAGGATGCTGACCATGATCTGCACCCCCCAAAAGGTCGCGGCGGGGCGCGCGGCCGAAGTGATCGCCGGGCCGAGCGTCATCGCTAAAAATCGTAGTAATAGCAGGTCCATAACGAACTCGTTTGCCTCTTCAGGAAGTCAGTGCGACGAGAAACTCGGCGATCGCGCTGATTCCCGGAATATCGGCGTTCATCAGCAGGTACGCGGTGCCCAGAACCACGGCGGCGGTTGCGCCCAGCGCCGCACATAAAAAAAGCAAGGCCGCCAGGGGCAGTGCCCACTCGACGCTCCTCAGAGGTTGGCGCTCGGCCTCCAGGCGCCAGCGTTTTCGAAGAATCGCCAGGCCGCCCTCGACATAGAGCGCGGTTAAAAGGGGGCCGAGAACTCCCAAAATAACGGCGCTAAGCCCGACCAGCGGGACGATGGCGACGTTGAGCAGCAGGGCGCTCGTCGCGATTGCAGCCCCCAGAAGTTTGATGCTGATTCGAGCCAGAATGCGCCGCCCCGGCGACAGCCAGATAAGCCCGCGCCTGAGCACAATAATATGCAGAATGAATAATGCCGCCAATTGCACAAAGATCTGCGCAAGCGGGAGGATACCTGCAAAAAAACTCGCGACGGCGACCAGCGCATAACCGCGCACGCGCCATGCACGCTGGCGCAATTGAAGGGTTTGGAGAATATCGCCGCCGTTAAAACTCAGCGCCGAGCCGCAATGAACGCAGTCCGCCTCGCGCACGATCGCGGTATATAAAACCCGCTCGGCGCAGCGCCCGCAACGGCCGGCGGCGAGCAAATCCATCTGGTGGGCGGCGGGTGTCATAGACTCCTTGGTGGTCACCAACTCGAATTTAGATGGAGCCGGCAAGTTTAGAGGTGACCCACTGATTCAGCGAAACGCCTTCTCGGGCGGCATCGGCTACGAGTCGACGATGCAGCGCAGGCGGAATCCGTAGAGAAAATTTTCCCGAGAAGTTTTTGCGCGAAAGAGGTTCGGGATAGTCATCCCCCTGTTCTCGGCAGTCGTCGATAGCAAGAGCCACGACAAAGCGAATTTCATGCAGCGCCTCTTCGGGGCTATTCCCGTCCGCTGCCAGCAATTGCCATTCGGTGACACGGCCGATATATGCGTCGTCTTCAGGCGACCAGACGACCGTATAAGAGTAGTACCCGGATTCTTTTCGGGCATCTTGGCTCACATCATCCCATGAGGAGCAATCTTTTTCCGCTGCCATATTGTACCTCTGCGTACGAGTGATAGGGCGAGTGGCCCCATTGATATTTAGCTAAGTTGATCGCGGCGTTTTTTAAGAGCCTGCAGCACTTGACTAACCTGATAGCCTTTGGCCGTCCCACTTTTTCCCGGCTGTAGGATAACACGAGGGTTTCCTGGCCACGGCGTCTTAAAAAATATGGTGTGAACCTTTCACGTGACAGTCACCGAAGATTCTTCCAGAAATCAGTAGAAGCCGCTTAAAACGGGTATTATTGGCGCTACTTTCGAGCTCTTCAATATACTCGTTTATAAGGTCGATCATCTTTTCTGCCATCGTGTCATGAGGCGTCGGGTGACACCAAATGTAGTGTCAGGCTTGGCGGTCGTCAAGATGGGAACGACAGAATCGTCATCAATATTTCCAGCGTGTCGTTTTGCGATATCTCATGGGGGGTGAAATACTTTGGGCTTCGTTATTTCATTTGGGTCTTCGCTCGCTCACTCAAACCACAATACCCCATCATCCACCCGCGCAACCCGCAAAATCGCGCTGTCCAGCAGGTAATTCTGGTATAGCCGCCATGGCAGGCGTTTGCCCTGGCCGGGAAGTTTGTCCTTGGCGCGCCGGATATAGCCCGAATTAAGGCCAAGGAGGGGGTGCGAGGTGTCTTCGTGGGCGGGAAGGCGTGGGGTGCATACCTGGTGATTCTGCTGGTCCATATGCCTGAGAAGTCGGCAGACCCACTGGCTGGTGAGTTCGCATTTCAGGGTCCAGGAGGCGTTGGTATAGCCCAGAGAGAGCGCCGCGTTGGGCACCCCGCTGAGCATCGCGCCCTTATAGATGGTGTGCGCATTGAGGTCGATGTGTTTGCCGTCGACCTCAATGCGCGTGCCGCCGGCGATCTGGACGTCGAGCCCCGTGGCGCTGATGACGATATCGGCGTCGAGGTGCTCGCCGGAGCGCAGCGCGATGCCGGTCTCGCTGAAGTGCTCGATATGGTCGGTGACGACCGAGGCCACGCCGCGGCGCAGCGCGTCGAAGAGGTCGCCGTCGGGCACGAAACACACCCGCTGGTCCCAGGGGTCATAGGTCGGGCCGAAGTGAGTGTCGACGTCGAGCACCTCGCCAAGGGCTCTGCGCACCGGGTAGATGATAAGGCGGCGCGCGCTCTTGGGCAGGCGGCGCGCGCCCTCGTAGAAGAGCATCATGCGCAGGATATTCTTCCAGCGGGTCATGCCGGCGCCGAGCTCGCTGCCAAAAAGGCGCGTGCTCCATTTCGCGAAGACATCGCGGCTGGGCAGCGCCATCACATAGGTCGGCGAGCGCTGGAGCATGGTGATATGAGCGGCGCGCTCGGCCATGGCGGGCAGAAGCGTCACGGCGGTCGCGCCGCTGCCGATGACCACGACGCGTTTGCCGTCGAAGTCGATATCTTCGGGCCAATGCTGCGGATGGATAAGCCGGCCGCCGAATCGTTCGACCCCTTCGAAGTCGGGCATATAACCGTGCTCATAGCGATAATAGCCGGTGCAAAACCAGACGAAGTTGCAGGTGCGCACCGACTTCTCATCGGTATCGGCGTGCTGCGAGGTGACCGTCCAGCGCGCGTCTTTCGACGACCA
>Ga0209075_1002234_pt1 | contig 17279 bp, 12 predicted proteins | sample Stecom2011_FD_187523 | JGI IMG/M metagenome (GOLD analysis project Ga0209075, IMG submission 187523) | Agricultural soil microbial communities from Utah to study Nitrogen management - Steer compost 2011 (SPAdes) (version 2) | ecosystem: Environmental > Terrestrial > Soil > Agricultural land...
TTCGCCGTCTGGGCGCCCAATGCCCGCCGCGTCTCGGTGGTCGGCAACTTCAACGCCTGGGACGGACGTCGACATCCCATGCGCCTGCGCCATCCCGCCGGGGTGTGGGAGCTGTTCATTCCCCGCCTGCAGCCGGGCGAGGTCTACAAGTACGAGATCCTCGGCCAGGAGGGCCTGCTACCACTGAAGGCCGACCCGCTGGCGCGCTTCAGCGAGTGCCCGCCGGCCACCGGCTCGGTGGTGACCGCGCCGCTGAATTACCGCTGGGGCGACGCCGACTGGCTGGAGCAGCGCCCGCGGCGCCAGGCCCACGACCAGCCCCTGTCCATCTACGAGGTGCATGTCGGCTCCTGGCGGCGTCACGAGGAACGGGACGGCCGCCAGCTGAGCTGGGGCGAGCTGGCCGAGCAGCTGATCCCCTACGTGCTGGACATGGGCTTCACCCATGTCGAGCTGCTGCCGATCATGGAGCACCCTTTCGGCGGTTCCTGGGGCTACCAGCCGCTGGGCCTGTTCGCGCCCACTGCCCGGCATGGCACGCCGGAGGAGTTCGCCGCCTTCGTGGACGCCTGCCACCGGGCCGGCATCGGCGTGATCCTCGACTGGGTACCGGCGCATTTCCCCACCGACGACCACGGCCTGGGACGCTTCGACGGCACGGCCCTGTACGAGTACGCCCACCCGTTCGAGGGCTTCCACCGCGACTGGGACACCTACATCTACAACCTAGGGCGCACCGAGGTGCACGGCTTCATGCTCGCCTCGGCGCTGCACTGGCTGCGCACCTTCCATGTGGACGGGCTGCGTGTGGACGCGGTGGCCTCGATGCTCTACCGCGACTACTCCCGGGAGCCGGGGGAATGGATTCCCAACCGCCACGGCGGCCGCGAGAACCTGGAGGCCATCGACTTCCTCTGCCACCTCAACGATGTGGTGAAGCTGGAGGTGCCCGGCGCGCTGGTGATCGCCGAGGAATCCACCGCCTGGCCGGGGGTCAGCCGGCCGACCCAGGAGGGCGGCCTGGGCTTCGCCTACAAGTGGAACATGGGCTGGATGCACGACAGCCTGCGCTACATCGCCGAGGACCCGATCAACCGCCGCTACCACCACGACGAGCTGACCTTCGGGCTGCTCTACGCCTTCTCCGAGCAGTTCATCCTGCCCATCTCCCATGACGAGGTGGTGCACGGCAAGCGCTCGCTGCTGGACAAGATGCCCGGCGATCGCTGGCAGCAGTTCGCCAACCTGCGCCTGTTCCTCAGCTTCATGTGGACCCACCCGGGCAAGAAGCTGCTGTTCATGGGCTGCGAGTTCGGCCAGTGGCGCGAATGGGACCATGACCAGGAGCTGGACTGGTACCTACTGCGCTATGGCGATCATGTCGGCGTGCAGAGCCTGGTGCGCGCGCTCAACCGTCTGCACCGGGAGGAGCCGGCGCTGCACCAGCTGGATGGCCACAGCTCCGGGTTTCGCTGGGTGATCGGCGACGATCACAGCAATAGCGTGTATGCCTGGTTACGTCTCGACCAACAGGGCCTGCCGCTGCTGGTGGTACACAACTTCACCCCGGTGCCCCGCGAGAACTATCGCATCGGTGTGCCACTGCCGGGCCGCTGGCAGGTGCTCCTCAACAGCGACGACGACCTGTACGCCGGCTCCGGAGCCGGCAGCCGGGGCGAGCTGCTGAGCGAGGAGGAGGGCAGCCATGGCGAAGCCCAGTCGGTGGTGCTCAACCTGCCGCCGCTGGGCAGCCTGATGCTCAAGCCGGTTGGCTGAGCAGCTTCCTGTGGGAGCGGCTTCAGCCGCGATGCGCCTGGGCGAGCCGCAGCCAGCAACGCGCGACTGAAGTCGCTCCCGTTCCCTGAGTGGCCTTATGCCTTGAAGTGGCTGCGCAGGTTGTTCTGCAGCTCTTCGGCCTCGTGCTTCAGGCCGCGCGCCTGCTGGAAGTTGTCCTGGGCCAGTTGGGCGAACTCGTCCGACAGCTGGCGAATCTGCGTGGAGTTGCGGTTGATCTCGTCGGACATGCGGTGGTGTTCCTCCACCGCGCTGGCGATCTGCTCGGTCATCAGGCTGATGCGGCCGTTGGCCTGGTGGATGTGCTGCAGCTGTTCATAGGCGGCGGTGGCGTGGCCCACGCACTCCTCGGCGGTGCTTTCGCACTGGCGCATGAAGTGCAGCGACTGTTCGGTGGCGCCTTCGAGCGGGTGAATCATGTCCTCGATCTGGCGGGTGGCGTCCTGGGTGCGCCTGGACAGGGTGCGCACCTCGTCGGCCACCACGGCGAAACCGCGACCGTGCTCGCCGGCGCGCGCCGCCTCGATGGCGGCGTTGAGGGCCAGCAGGTTGGTCTGTTCGGAGATGGTGTCGATGGCGCTCAGGAAGCCGCGGATCTGTTCCACCTGTTCGGCCAGGCTGCCCATCTTGCGGGCGCTTTCCACCACCTGGCGGGACAGCTGGTTCACGCCGTTGCGATTCTGCTCCACCAGCCTGAGGCCCTCGTCGGTGGCCTTGACGCCTTCCTCGGCAGAATCGGCGCTCTGTTCCGCGCTGCGGGCGATCTCGGCGGAGGCCAGGGACATCTGCGCCACCGCCTCGCTGAGCTGGCTCAGCTCGCGCTGCTGGTCGTTCACGCCCCGCAGGGTGCGCTGGGCGTGGTCGGAGCCTTCGTCGGCGCTGCGCATCAGACTGCCGGACAGCTGCATCAGGTTGCGAATGATGTCCTGCAGTTCCTCGGCATGGCGGTTGAACGCCTGGCTGATGCGGCCGAACTCGTCGTGGCTGGCCACGTGGCTGCGCTCGGTCAGCTCGCCGGTGGCCAGGCGGTCCAGAGAACGGGTCAGGGCTTCCAGCGGCCGGCTGAAGTAGCGCACTAGCACGATGATCACCGCCACGGCCAGGGCCAGCACCAGCAGGCTGCCAAGCAGCAGCTGCCAGGTCAGGCGGTTGGTGGAGCGATGGCGTCCTCGCGGTCCACCAGCAGCATCACGGTCCAGCCCAGGGCGGGCAACTGCACGGCGGACATCAGCCAGTCGTGTTCGCCGTAGCGCACATAGTCCAGACGCCCGAACGCCTTGCCCTGGCCGCGGTACAGCTCGGCGACCGGGGTACCGACGCGTTCGGCCTACGGGTGGGCAAGCAGCCTGCCGTCGCTGCCGACCAGCCACAGCTCGGATTTCCAGCGGGTTTCCAGGCTCAGCAGCGTCTGGATCACCCGGGTCAGGGGAATGTCACCGGCCACCACGCCCTCCACGCCATTGACCAGCGGTGTGGCGAAGGTAATGACCATCTCGCCGGTACTGGCGCGCGGGTAGGGTGCGGTGATGATCAGGCCGTTCTGTTGCTGCGCCTGCTGATACCAGGGGCGCTTGCGCGGGTCGTAGTCGGGACGCTGCACCGACGGCGGATTGGACTGCAGCATCTCGCCGAGCGCGCTGCCCACATATACCAGGTCGAAACCGCCGGCCACACGGTCGAGGGTCAGGTAACTGCCGTAGGTGCCCTTGTCCCGGGGCAGGTGGTGGGCGGTGGCGCGGATGATCTCCGCCTTGCCGGTAACCCAGGCGTCGATGATGCCCTGGGCCCGATCCAGGGTGGCGGACACCTGGACCGCCAGGTTCTGACGGGTTTCATCCTTGAGACCATGGATGGAAAGGCCAGCCAGGGTTGCGCAGGCGAGCAACAACAGGCCGGACAGGGAAGCGACCAACTTCTGCTGGAAACTGAAAACCACGATGCACCTTGTCGTCTGGGGAATGGCTGGTGCATCCGGGCGTCAGTCATTCGGGAGTTGCTGGAACCTCCCTGGCTCTATGCCCCTGATAATTCAGGGGATATGGCGGATTGTCATCATCCAGATGAGCGCTGCATGGGCGGCGTGCGCAGGGACACGCGACGTTCGATCAGCAGGTAGACCAGACAGGCCACGGCCAAAGGCAGCAGGAAGTACAGGGCCCGGTAGCCGATCAGCGCGGCGAGGATGGCGCTGGGTGCCATCTGGTGCTGCAGCAGGGCGATGAAGATGGCTTCCAGCACCCCCAGGCCGGCGGGTATGTGGGTCACCACCCCGGCAATGGCGCTGATCGCCAGGATGCCCAGCACGGCCATGAGGCTGGCCTGTTCGGGCAGCAGCAGGTTGATCAGCGCCGCCATCAGGCACCAGTTGGCGGCGCCCATGGCCGCCTGGGTGGCGGCGAAGCGCAGCGAGGGCAGGGTGACGCGGTGGGCGCGCCAGTGCCAGGTGCGCCGCTGGGCGAAGCGGCAGGCGGCCAGATAGAAGCCAGCCACCAGCAGCATAAGTATGCCAACGATACGTAATCCATGGGTGCCCAGGCGCCAGTGTTCGGGGAGATCCAGCAGGCCCAGGGTAAACACCAGGCCACCGGCCAGCAGCCAGCCCAGCCAGTTGGTCACCAGACTGGCGCTCAGAATCCGGGTGATGGTGGGCAGATCCAGCCCCAGTCGGGAATACAGCCGGTAGCGCATGGCCACGCTGCCGACCCAGGAGCCCAGGTTGAGGTTGAAGGAGTAGCAGACGAAGGCGACCCGCAGCACCTGTCGCGTGGGCAGTCTGTGGCCAGTGTAGCGGCGTCCGAGCAGGTCGAAGCTGGCGAACAGCAGGTAACTGGCGAGCACCATGCCAAGGCCGGCCAGCAGGGTGGGCAGGCTGTAGCCGCGCAGCGCCTGCCAGACCTCGCGCCAGTCCACGTTACGTACCAGGTTGAACAGCAGCACGACGACCACGCTGACCAGCGCTATGGTGAACAGCCGCCGCAGCAGGCGCCGACGCGGTATGCCAGCGCTCATGGCTTGCCGGGCCCGCAGGCCACGGTATGCGGCGTTTCCGGCGCGGCGGTGGCCAGCCGAGGCCGGTGGGCCGGGAACCAGCCCACCACGGCGGGGAAGTGGCGCGCCGCGTGGTAGCCCAGGAACATCAGCGGTGCCCGCCACCAGTAGCCACGGCGCAGCACCTGGCGGGTCACCGGCCTGCAGCGGGTCCGGGCCAGTTCGCTGAGGTGCTGATACAGGCGCTGGTTGAACGCCGGATCGCGGATGAACAGGTTGGCCTCCAGATTCAGCGACAGGCTCAGCGGGTCCAGGTTGCTGGAGCCCACGGTCGCCCAGTCGCCGTCCACCAGCGCCACCTTGCCGTGCAGCGGCTTCTCGCAGTATTCGCGAATGCTCACCCCGTCGCGCAGCAGATAGTCGTAAAGCAGGCGACTCAGCGCCCAGACCCAGCGCATGTCAGGCTGTCCCTGCAGGATCAGGGTTACCTCCACGCCCCGCTGGGCGGCGTTGCGCAGTTCGCGCAGCAGGCGGTAGCCGGGGTAGAAGTAGGCGTTGGCGATCAGCAGCCGCTCGCGCGCGCTGCGAATGGCGGCCATGTACTGGTCCTCGATGTCGTCCTGATGGGCATCGTTGTCGCGCACCGCGAGCAGCATGCTGCTGTCGCCGGCCGCGCCGGGCCGTGCGCGCAGGCCGGAGCCCGGGTCCGCCACGCCGCACTGGCGCAGCAGCTCCACCGCGGCCCGGTGGATGTCCGCCACCACCGGACCGCGTACCTCCACAGCGTAGTCCTGCTTGGCCATGGGACCGAAATCCGCCAGGTGGTCGAAGGAGAAGTTGATGCCGCCGACGAAGGCCACCACCCCGTCCACCACCACGATCTTGCGGTGCAGGCGGCGGAACAGGTTGGTGCGCATGCCGAACATCCTGGGCCGCGGGTCGAACAGGTGGACCCGCACCCCGGCGCGGGTCAGGGCCTGGATATAGTCCTCGCTCAGGTCGGCGGTGCCGTAGCCATCGGCGGTCAGGTCGATGCGCACGCCGCGCTCGGCGGCTTCGATCAGCACCTGCTGCAGCTCCTGGCCGACGGGGTCCTCGAAGATGATGAAGGTTTCGATCAGCACCTCCAGACGGGCCTGGCGGATGGCCTCGAACACGCGCGGGAAGTACTCCTCGCCGTTGACCAGCAGGTCCACCTGATTGCCCCCGCGCCAGGCGCTCACAGCTGCACCTCGACGGCCAGCGGGGCATGGTCGGACAGGTGCGACCAGGGCCGCCGGGTCAGCACCCTGGCCACCCTGGCGGTGGCGTTGCGCAGATACACCCGGTCCAGGGGCAGCACCGGCCAGCGCGCCGGGAAGCTGCGCGCCGGCGCGCCATGCAGCTGGCTGAACACTTCGTGCATGCCACACTCGGCCAGCACGCCGTCGGCCTTGCGCCGCCAGTCGTTGAAGTCCCCGGCGATGATCAGCGTGGCATCCCGAGGGAGCCGGCTGGTCAGCTCGCACAGCAGGCGCAGCTGCTTCTGCCGGTGACGCTCCTGCAGGCCCAGGTGCACGCAGATGGCATGCACCTCGCGTTCGCCCGGCACGTCCAGCTCGGCGTGCAGCAGGCCGCGCATCTCGTGGCGGCCGAAGGACACGTCATGGTTCTCCCAGGAAAGGATGGGAAACTTGGAGAGCAGGGCGTTGCCGTGATCGCCATCCGGATAGACCGCGTTGCGGCCGTAGGCATAGTCGGACCACATGCTGTCGGCGAGAAACTCGTACTGGGGCGTCGGCGGCCAGTTCTTCCAGCGCAGCGGGTGACGATGGTGGCTGCCGTGCACTTCCTGCAGGAACACCAGATCGGTGGACAGGGTACGCACCGCGTCGCGCAGCTCCGGCAGGATGAAGCGCCGATTCAGGGCGGTGAAGCCCTTGTGGGTATTGACGGTGAGCAGCCGCAGACTGCCGACCGGCGGTGTCTGGCTGTGACGCAGCGTCTGCGGGCTCATGGGCGTGCCTCCAGCCGGCCCGGCACATACTCCAGATGCTCGGCCAGTCCCAGCCGCTCCATCAGGCTGCGCGCGTCGTAGGGGGCGCGCACCTTGATGTCGTTGTCGAAGTAGCAGTAGGCATCGCGCTTGCGGTGCGCTATCCGGCGCTGCGGATCAATCAGGTGGGCGTCGTCCGGCTGATCGCCACGGGTCCAGGCGCGGATGCGCTCGGCCCAGCGATCCAGGGCCTCGGCGCTGTAGCCGCTGGCGTACAGCTCCTCGTCGCCATGCAGGCGCAGGTAGACGAAGTCGCCGGTCACGTCCTCCTGGTAGGGCCACTTGCCGGCGGTATCGGCCACCACCAGGGCCACCCGGTGGCGTGCCAGCAGCTCCACGAAGGCCGGGTCCACGAAGCTCCTGTTGCGGATCTCCACGGCGTGGCGCAAGGGGCCGTCGCGGCCGAACGCGAAGGAACCCTTGCGTTTCATGCTCGCGTCGCAGCCTCGCGCGCAGGCGCGGGCCGCCTCGCCGTCCTGGGGCAGCAGCTCGAGAAAATGCGCGAACTGCTCGGGATCGAAGCGGAAGCTCGGGGGAAACTGCCAGAGCACCGCCCCCAGCTTGTGTTCCAGACAGAGCACGCCGGAGGCGAAGAAGTTGGCTACCGGCACCTCCACCTCGCGCAGGCGCCGCACATGGGTGATGAAGCGCGGCGCCTTGACGCTGAACACGAAGTCGTCGGGGGTGTCGGCACCCCAGCCGGCGTAGCGCTGCGGCGTCTGCAGCGCGTAGAAGGAGCCGTTGATCTCGATGCTGCCCACCGCCCGCGAGGCGAAGTGCAGTTCCTTCTTCTGCGCCAGCCCCTCCGGGTAGAAATCCCCGCGCCACGGGGCATAACGCCAGCCGGAAATGCCGATGCGGATCTGGCTCATCGGGTGTCTCGCATCAGGATCGCTTGGGCGCCGTCATCGCCGGTGGATCGCTGGCCGGGAAGGAGTCCTCGATGGCGTCGTCCAGCAGCGCTTCGCTGTGCACCTGCTCCTCGTCGCCGCCGCGGCCCTGCTGGCGCTGGGGTTGCAGCTCCACCTTCACCCAGCCGCTCTCCCGTCGGTCGAAGGCCTGGAAGGCGGCGATGGCGTCGCTCATCGGCTTGATCTGGGTGAGGATCTGCGCCGGATCGATCGCCCCCGAGACCACCAGTTCGATGAGCTTGGGGATGTAGCGCCGATGGGGGCAGTTGCCCATCTTGATGGTCAGGTTCTTCATCATCGCCATGCCGATGGGAAAGCTGCGCGCCTGCTCCGGATAGACGCCGATGATGGACAGGGTGCCGGCCTTGGCCAGGCCTTCCACGGCCCATTGCAGTGCCTGACTGGGGGCATCGCCGGGGTGCCAGTTCTCGCCGTCCGGGTGGGTGTGCGGCGCCACCGTGGCCACTTCCTCGCGGAAATGCCCGGTGTCGCCGTGCAGCGCGGTCCGGTGGGGCTGCTCGGCGTCCACGCCCACGGCATCGATGGCACGGTCCACGCCGATGCCGGCGGTGAGCCGGCGCAGGGTGGCCACCGGGTCCTCCTTGTCGAAGTTGATCACCTCCGCGCCCTGCTGGCGGGCCATGCGCAGGCGATCCTCCAGGTGGTCGATGGCGTAGACCTGGCCGGCGCCCAGCAGCATGGCGCTGGCGATGGCGAACTGGCCCACCGGGCCGCAGCCGAACACCGCCACCGTGTCGCCCGGCTTGATCTCCGCCAGTTCGGCGCCGAAGTAGCCGGTAGGGAAGATGTCCGAGATCAGGATCGCCTGGTCGTCGCTGATGCTGCTGGGCAGCTTGACCAGCCCCACGTTGGCGAAGGGCACGCGGACCTTCTCGGCCTGCATGCCGTTGAACGGGCCGGTGCTCTGCGGCCCACCGAAGAAGGCGGTGCCGGCCGCCGGGCCGTTGGGGTTGGCCACATCGCACTGGGAGTGGTAGCCGGCACGGCAATACACGCAGTTGCCACAGGCGATGGTGGAGGCGATCACCACCCGGTCGCCGATCTGCAGGTTGCGCACGTCCTCGCCCAGGGCCTCGACGATGCCCACACCCTCGTGGCCGAGGATGGTGCCCGGCTGCATGCCGGCCATGGTGCCCCGCACCATGTGCAGATCGGTGCCGCAGATGGCCGACGCGGTGATGCGCACGATGGCGTCGGTGGGTGCCTGCAGGGTCGGCTCCGGCACATCCTCCAGGCGAATGTCGCCCACGTCATGGAAAACCACGGCTTTCATGATTCAACCCCCTGGCCCTGAAGGCCCTTCAGTGCGCCTGGGCGACACCCTGCAGCACGGTGTCGCTGGTGCGGCTGCTGCGGATGGCGGCGATGTTGCCCAGGGACACCACACCCACCAGGCGCTTCTCGCGATTGAGCACCGGCAGCCGGCGGACCTGGATGTCGGCCATGTTCTGGGCCACATGCTGGACGTCCTCGTCCTCGAAGCAGTAGCGGATGTTGGCGGTCATCACCTCGCGCACCGGGGTGTCCGGCCCCAGGCCCCGGGCCAGGCCACGGATGACCATGTCGCGGTCGGTGAGCATGCCCACCAGACGATCGCCCTCGTGGACCAGCAGGGCGCCGGTGTCGATGCGCTGCATCAGGGCGGCGGCTTCCCGCATGCTCTGTTCGGGCAGGATGATCTCGACGTTGCGGGTCATGACTTCGGAAATCTTCATGGCGGTTTCCTCCGCGTGAATGGAACCAATGCCCTTGCGGGCCCCAGGGTTCCCTGCGCGAGACGAAGCGCGCGACGGCAGTTGCCGCCCCCTTATGTGTCCGACTGACCCGGCGCGGGTCGGTTCGCGTCTGCCGGGGCCGCCGGTCCAATGCCCTTCAGTTGCCGTTGCGCTCCAGTTTCATCAGCAGCAGCGAATGGCCGGTCACCAGGAAATCGCTGTTGAACGGGTGGATGTCGTTGCCCCGCAGGTCCGGGCGGTTGGTGTCCACCAGGCAGTTCCAGGCGGTGCCCTGGGCCACCTCCGGCAGGCGGAAGTTCACCGCGTCGTTGTGGGCGTTGACGATCAGCAGCAGGGTCACGTCCTCGCCCTTGCGGCGGATGCCGGTAGGCTGGGCACGGCCGTCCATGAGCATGCCCAGGCAGCGGGCGTTGGGGTCGTGCCAGTGGTCCTCGGTCATCTCGCTGCCGTCGGGTACCAGCCAGCAGACATCCTTGACCCCCAGCTCCTCGTTGTAGGTGCCGACCAGGAAGCGGCCGCGGCGCAGCATGGCGTAGTCCTGGCGCAGGGCGATCAGCTTGCGGGTGAAGGCCAGCAGCTGCTGGCCTTCCTCGTCCAGGTTCCAGTCCACCCAGGAAATCTCGTTGTCCTGACAGTAGACGTTGTTGTTGCCGTGCTGGGTGCGGCCGAACTCGTCGCCCGCCACCAGCATGGGCGTGCCCTGAGCGAAGAACAGGGTAGCCAGCAGGTTGCGCATCTGCCGCAGGCGCAGGGCGCGGATGTCCGGATCCTCGGTGGGGCCTTCGACGCCGTGGTTCCAGGAGTAGTTGTTGTCGTTGCCGTCCCGGTTGTCCTCGCCGTTGGCCTCGTTGTGCTTCTCGTTGTAGCTGACCAGGTCGCGCAGGGTGAAGCCGTCGTGGGCGGTGACGAAATTCACCGAGCAGTAGGGGCGGCGGCCACGCTGGTTGAACAGGTCGCCCGAGGCGGTGAGGCGGCTGGCCAGTTCCGGCAGCATGCCGTCGTCGCCCCGCCAGAAGGCCCGCACGCAGTCGCGGAACTTGTCGTTCCATTCGCCCCAGCCGGGCGGGAAACCGCCCACCTGGTAGCCGCCCGGGCCGCAGTCCCAGGGCTCGGCGATCAGCTTGACCTTGCTGAGGATCGGGTCCTGGCGGCAGGCCACCAGGAAACTGTGGCGCTCGGTGAAGCCCTCGGCGTAGCGACCCAGGATGGTGGCCAGGTCGAAGCGGAAGCCGTCGACGCCCATTTCCGTCACCCAGTAGCGCAGCGAGTCGGTGACCATCTGCAGCACGCAGGGATGGCTGAGATCCAGGGTGTTGCCGGTGCCGGTATCGTTCACGTAGAAGCGCGGATTGTCGGGCATCAGCCGGTAGTAGCTGACGTTGTCGATGCCGCGCATGCTCAGGGTCGGCCCCAGCTCGTTGCCTTCGGCGGTGTGGTTGTAGACCACGTCGAGAATCAGCTCGAAGCCCGCATGGTTGAGGCGCGCGGCCATCTCCTTGAACTCGTTGACCTTGCCGCTGGCCAGGTAGGCCGGGTGCGGCGCGAAGAAGGCGATGCTGTTATAGCCCCAATAGTTGTTGAGATCCTTGTCCAGCAGGTGCTGGTCATTGACGAAGGCATGCACCGGCAGCAGCTCGATGCTGGTGACGCCGAGCTTCTTCAGGTAGTTGAGCAGGTCCGGGTGGGTCAGGCCGGCGAAGGTGCCGCGCTTGGCTTCCGGCACGGAGGGGTGGCGCATGCTCAGACCGCGCAGATGCGCCTCGTAGATGATCATGCGGTCCCAGGGCACGCGCACCGGCTGGTGCTCGCCCCAGGTGAAGGCCGGGTCGAGGATCTTGCATTTGGGCACGAAGGGCGCGCTGTCACGGGTGTCGAAGCTGAGATCGCCGTCCGGCGAGCCGATGGTGTAGCCGAACAGCGCCTCGGACCACTGCAGCCGACCCACCAGTTGCTTGGCGTAGGGGTCGATGAGCAGCTTGTTGGGGTTGAAGCGGTGGCCGGCGTCCGGCTCGTAGGGGCCGTGCACCCGGTAGCCGTAGATCTGCCCCGGGTGCGCGTCGGGCAGGTAGCCGTGCCAGATCTCGTTGGTGTATTCGGGCAGCTCGATGCGTTCGATCTCGCGCCGCCCGGTGTCGTCGAACAGGCACAGTTCCACCCTGGTGGCATGGGCGGAGAACAGGGCGAAATTGACGCCCAGACCATCCCAGGTGGCACCGAGGGGAAAGGGATTGCCCTCGGTGACCCGGGAACGGTGGCGTCCTCTGCGCGTGGCCATGGGTTACCCTCCCTGGCGTTGAGTGGTCATAGGGGTTGTTCGGGCTTTTTCTGGCGTCCGCCGGAACGGCGCGCCGGGACGTCGTCCGCCGCCCGCGGACGACTGCGCGAGACCCGTGCGGCCGGCGCGGCAACCGCGGGGCGCGCAGCCTCGCTGGCCAGCTTGTGGGCCAGGCTCCAGTGCCGCTCCTGCTGCCCCTCGGGACGCCCTTCGGCTTCCCAGATCTGGTAGGCCAGTTCACGAATGGTCTGTTCGTTCATGGTTCCTCTCCTGAACATGCAGAATCTCGACCGGAAAGGTCGCCAACAGAGCTCCCAACGCCACAGGATCCCGCCCGGCTGTCAGCGTCTGTGCGGAGAACAGGGCGGTCAGCGGGGCCCCTGCGAGGGCCTCAGGCAGTTCGACGGCGGTGTCGCCCCAGCGTTCCGCCGGCACCAGCGGAACGGACTGACCGTCCAGCAGGCCGGCAACCAGGCGGGGCACCACCACCAGGATCCAGTCCTCGCCCTGGCGCCGAGCGAAGGCCAGGGCTCGCTCGGCATGGCTGCCCGTCAGGGTCAGGGGTTGGTAGTCGCCGCGTCGGAACAGCGCCGGCAGCCGCTGCCGCAGTTTCAGCACCTCGGTGATCAGGCGCTGCTTGATGCGCCCGTCCTGCCAGTGAGCCAGCAGCTCCGGCAGGGGAACAGGCCGGGCCAGGGCGGCCTCGCGGGCGTCGAAGTCCACCGGCTGGCGGTTGTCGGGGTCCACCAGGCTGAAATCCCAGAACTCGCAGCCCTGGTAGAGATCGGGCACGCCCGGGGTGGTCATCTTCAGCAGGCATTGCACCAGCCCGTTCAGCGCTCCGGCCGGCGCCAGTTCCCGGACGGCCTCGGCGATCTGCGCGCGCACCCCGGCGCCCAGCGGGGCATCCAGCAGTTGCCGCAGGAACTGGCGGCAGGCTTCCTCGTAGGGCGCGTTGGGCGCGCTCCAGGCGCTGTGCAGCTTGGCCTCGCGCAGGGCCTTTTCCTGCCAGCGCAGCAGACGCTCCAGGTAGGCGCGCAGCCCTTCGGCGTCGTCCGCTTGCAGGTCCAGCGGCCAGCTGGCCAGCAGGGTCTGGTAGAGCATCAGCTCGTCGCCGGGATAGGGCGCCGGCTCGCCGCCCAGGTAGCCGCGCAGGGGCTCGGCTTCCTCCAGCCAGGTGCCGGCGCGCTCGATGAACCAGTCGTGGCGTTCGCTCAGTACCGCCAGGCGCGCGCGGGTGTCCTCGCCGCGCTTGTGGTCGTGGGTGGCGGTGGCCAGCAGGTTGTCGGGAAAGCGCGCCGCCCGTTCCCGGCAGGCCGCATGGAAGTCTTCGGGTGGGGCACAGAAGTGCTGGGGGTCGAAGCCTACGTCGTTGCGCGACAGCAGGCGGGCGGAGCGGTAGCAGGCAGTGTCCTCCACGGCCTTGGCCGCCGCCGGCGAGGTGAGCTGCTGGAAGCGGGTGAGCACCTTGCGACGCAGCTTGCGGACCGGCCCGCGCGGCAGCTCGCGCAGCGGCTGGCCGCCCAGCCAGCGATCCAGGTGCTCCAGCAGCGGCCAGTCGGCCTCCGGCAGGCTCTGCCGCGCGCCTTCCAGCGCCATGGCGAAGAACCGCCGGTCCTCGGCGGAGCGCCCGCAGGCGCCGGCGTAAGTGCGGTAGACCGGGAAGTGCATGATCAGTGCGGTCAGCGCCCGGCGCAGGGAGCCCAGGGTCAGGTCGCGGGTGGCCAGGTCCTGGCGGGCAATCAGCAGCAGGCCCTGGGCCACGCTTTCCAGATCGCCGGCCAGGGAGCTCTGCAGCATCAGCTGGCGGGCCTGCACGCTTTCCTGCTCGAAATCCAGGTTGCGGCCGGTGGTGGTCTTCCAGAACAGGGTCAGCGGCGCCTCGCCGTCCGGGTCATGCTGCAGCAGCGACACCTGGTTCATGAATTCGTAGCCGGTGGTGCCGTCCACGCCCCAGTCGCCGGGCAGGGATTCGTCGGCGCCGAGGATCTTTTCCACGTAGATGGGCAGGTGGCGGTCCGGGCGCAGCCGGTCGATGCGCCGGCGCAGGCGCCGGCAGTAGGCGCGGGGATTGGCCAGGCCGTCCACGTGGTCGATGCGCAGGCCGTCGATCAGGCCCTGCTCGATCAGCTGGAACAGCTTGGCGTGGGTGGCCTCGAACACCGCGGCGCGCTCCACGCGCAGGCCGCCCAGTTCGTTGATGTCGAAGAAGCGCCGCCAGTTGATGTCGTCCGCCGCGGTGCGCCAGCTGGCCAGCCGGTAATGCTGGCATTCCAGCAGGGCATGCAGGCGCTGGAAGCCTTCCTCGCTGTCCGGACGGTAGGCGTCCATGCCGCGCTGCAGGGCGGCGCGCACCTCGGGGTCCGCGCAAAGGTGGCGCAGCTCCTCGCGTAGCAGCTGGGCGCGCTGGCGGCCGCGCTGGCCCTTGGGCAGGCTGGTGAAGCGGGCCGCCAGGGTGGACAGGCTGATATGTCCGGCATGGCGCAGGATGCGCCCGCAGGACATGGGGGTGAGCGGGAAGCGGTGTTCGTAGTGGTCGACGTGGAAGCGGCCGCTGTCCTCGTCGTACTTCAGAACCAGTTCCCCGGCGCGCAGCACCTCGGCGTAGTCGGTGTGCAGGAAGGGCACCAGCAGCTGGCCGCGCAGCAGCGGGTCGTGGGAACGCCACTGGATGTCGAAGAACTTGGCGTAGGGGCTGGCCTCGCCCCATTCCAGCACGTCCAGCCACCAGGGATTGCCGCTGCCGCCCACCGCCATGTGGTTGGAGACGATGTCGAGGATCAGCCCCATGCCGTGCTGGTGCAGGGTCTCCACCAGGCGATGCAGGGCCGGCTCGCCGCCCAGCTCCGGATTGATGCGCGTCGGGTCCAGCACGTCGTAGCCGTGCATGGAGCCGGGCCGCGCGGTGAACAGTGGCGAGGCGTACAGGTGGGTGATGCCCAGTGCGGCGAAGTAGGGAATCCGGCGGGTGGCATCGTCGAGGGTGAAGCCGCGATGGAACTGCAATCGCAGCGTGGCCAGCAGATCAGTCATGGTGTTCCTTCCATAGTCGACTGCGGTCCAGGCGGCGCAGGCGATCCAGGGCATACGGCTGGCTGAGCAACCGGTCCGCCGGGATTGGCCAGCGGCGGCGCCAGTTGGGGTGCTGGTCGACGGGCCCCGGCAGGTTGGGCTGTTCCGCGTGACCGAGCACATCTTCCAGCGGCAGCAGCACCAGCGGCGCCGGGGTGCGGCCAAGGAACTCCACGCAGGCATCCAGCAGCGCGGCCGGGTCCTGCTGGTCGGCACGCAACAGGCCCTCGGCAATCAGGGTGTCGATCAGCGCCTGGCGGTCCAGCTCGCGCTGGGCCTGGTCGGTCCGCGCCCGTTCGGTGTCGATGTGCCCGGCATCCAGCCGGCTCTGGATGTCGCGGCCTTCCAGCCAGCCGGTGATGCTCGGCAGGTCATGGGTGGTGCTGGTGGCCAGGGCTTCGGCGGACCAGTCCGCCCGCGGGCGGAAGCCGTCGTCCTGCTGCTCGAAATAGAGCACCCGCATGCCGAGGATGTTGCGCCGGGCCAGTTCCTCGCTGAAGCCGGGCGGCACGGTGCCCAGGTCTTCGCCGATGATCAGTGCGCGATGCCGGGTGGCTTCCAGGCAGATCAGGCTGAGCAGCTCGCGCATCGGATAGTTCAGGTAGGCGCCGTCCTTGGGCGAGGCACCCTCGGGAATCAGCCACAGGCGGCTCAGGCCCATGGCATGGTCGATGCGCAGGCCGCCGACGTGGGCCAGGTTGGCGCGCAGCATCTCGATGAAGGCGCGGTAGCCGTTCTGGCGCAGGCCGTCCGGCGAGAAGGCGGTGATGCCCCAGTTCTGCCCGGCGCGATTGATCAGATCCGGCGGGGCGCCGACCGCCAGCTCCGGCAGGAACTCCGACTGCCGCGACCAGGCCTGGCTGCCGATGGGTTCGGCGCCCACCGCCAGGTCGGCGATCAGCCCGATACACATGCCGGCGCCGGTGGCGGCGTCCTGGGCACGCTTCAGGCAGCGTGCGATCAGCCACTGGGCGAAGGCGTGGAAACGCACCTCCTCGGCATGTTCCTGGGCGAAGCGCTCCACCTCGGCGTGGCGCGGGTCGCGCAGCGGCTCCGGCCAGTCGCGCCAGTCCGCGGACTGACCGCGGGCCAGTTGCCAGGCCTGCAGGGCCTCGAAGCGGCAGTGATCGCGCAGGGCGTCACCGCCGACCCGGCAGAAGCTGTCGAAATCGGGGGTCAGCAGGTGTTCCTTGCCCTCGTGGCCGAAGCTCTCGTAGAGCTGGCGCAGCATCCGCAGACGCGCGGCGCCCACCGCCGGCCAATCGATCAGGTCAAAGGCTTCCAGGCGCGCGAACTCTTCTTCCAGGCCGTTCGTTGCCAGGGCGTGACCAAGGGCATGCTCGCCCATGATGCAGCCGGCGGAGGCGTGCAGGACGTTGAAGAACAATCGGCTGGAGGGGGAGTAGGGGCTGTAGTGCTCGGGCAGGGCGCTGAACATGGCGTGCACCGGGCTCAGGGCCAGGGCCTGGGCACCGGCCTGGGCGGCGCTGCGCACCAGCTGCTCCAGGGCCTCGGTGTCACCCAGACCACCGTCGCCCGGGCGACGCAGGGCGTACAGCTGAGCGGCCAGGCCCCAGATATGCCGGCTCTTGCCGTTCATCAGAGTGGCCACGTCCGGACAGGCCGGCGGACAGACCGCCAGCAGCAGCTGCTGATCGCCCACCTCCAGGCGGTGGTAGCCCGGGGTCCGGAAGCCGGGCAGTCGGCCCCGGGCGTCCAGGCGGCCGGCATGCACCTGTTGGCTGTCTTCCTCGTGCAGCTGAAACGGGATGCCCGCCGCCCAGTCACCGGGCAGTTCCAGGGGCTGGCCCTGTTCGGCCACCAGCAAGGGGCCGGCCAGGCGGTTGCGCTGACGGTCCTGCAGGGTGGCCAGGCTTTCCAGGATCTGCTGGGAGGTCTGCACCGGGTAGCCCATGGCTTCCAGCAGGGCGCGCTGGGCTTCGGGGCTGACGCTCTGCGGCTGTCCGGCGGCGTCCTGCCATTCGATGCTCAGCCCGACGGCTTGGGCCAGCTCGGCCAGGCGCTTGTCACTCATGGCGGTCCTCCAGGGTGGCCAGCAGGCTGTGGGGCGGCAGGGTGGGTCCGGCGGCTTCGGCGCGCAGGGCGTACAGGACGCGGGCGCCGGACGACAGCGGCTCGGCCGGCGCGGGCTGCTCGCCCAGGTTCAGGTCGATGCGCAGGCGGCTGCCGTCGCCCAGTTGCCAGGCGGCGCTCAGCGCCTTGTCCTGCAGGATGCGCACGCCGGCCGCGCGGCTGCCGGGCAGGCGCGGCACCAGATGCTGGTGGCGCAGGCTCAGCAGCTGCCGGTAGAAGTCCTGCCAGTGCGGATCGGGTGTGCGGCTCGGGCGCGACTGCTCGAAGGTGGCGGGCGCATTGGGATCGGGCACCTGGATGCCGGAAAAGGCGCTGAACGAGGCGAACTCGAGCTGGCGACCCTCGCGCACGGC
>Ga0209075_1002236_pt1 | contig 17275 bp, 13 predicted proteins | sample Stecom2011_FD_187523 | JGI IMG/M metagenome (GOLD analysis project Ga0209075, IMG submission 187523) | Agricultural soil microbial communities from Utah to study Nitrogen management - Steer compost 2011 (SPAdes) (version 2) | ecosystem: Environmental > Terrestrial > Soil > Agricultural land...
CGCTAAGCTTTGCGCCAGCGCCTCTGAGTTGCCTGTTTGCGAGCCATACACAATGGTTAGGGTGTCGCTTGCCGTACTGGCCGTGGCAGCGGCTGGGGCAGCACCGGACTGTCCTGCGCGATAACCTGCCAAATAACCCTGCAGCCACTCGAGCTGTTGATCGTTGAGTGTCTGGGCTAGTTCTTCCAGCTGGCGCAATTGACTGTCGTTTAACGGGGTAGTTTTTGCAGAGGCGTTCATAATGTCCTTCGTCGGCACTTGGCAGTTATGCGCTAGCCTATCAAAAACTTAGCCTCTATAAGTAATAATTCTTAGACCGATACTTTCTAAGTTAAGAACAGATCGGCAGGGTGCCGCCTACAAGCGTTAACATTGATCGATTAAACAATACGTTTTTGGCGCCATTTAAAACCTTGTAAACTCTAGGCCTTTTAGTGGGCGTGCAGCACCACTGCTGCCGAGGAGCACCCGCAGCAGAAAAAGCAAAGCCGTGGTAACCTTGCCACCATTTTGTACTGCAAGCCGATTTAGCGTTTAAACAAACCAAGAATACAACCGAACCATTAAAGGAGACTGTAGAGTGAGCGACGATCTTTATCAAAAGGGTATTAACAAAATCCAAGAGCTAACCGCATCGCCCGACGATAACCCCACCGGCGAGATGGATATAGGTGAAGCCTTTAAAGATATAGCCCCCGATCTAAGCAAGTACGTGGTTGAGTTTGCTTTTGGTGGCATCTACTCGCGGCCGGGGTTGGACAATAAACAAAAAGTTCTCACCACCATTACCGCGCTGGTGGCCCAGGGCCGACCGCAAGTGGGCATGCACATTAAAACCGGCTTAACAGTGGGCTTAACGCCCGAGGAGATAGTCGGCTGCATTATGCACCTGTTACCCTACACGGGCTTTCCCAGCGTATTAAACGCTTTAACCGTTGCCAAACAAATTTTTCAAGAGCAAGGGCTAAAGGTGGATACCACAGCGCTCAGCTAAGCTACGCCGCGGCGCCAATACTGCGTGGCGCTGCGGCTTAAGTGTGTTTATGTGGTTTAATATTCAAAAGCTGGTCGTTGTGTGTTGCTATAACTCAGCATTATTAAATGCTACTATTTGCCCTTATAAAATAAACAGGCCATCCCTTGATAATGGCCCTATAAGCACCTTTGGAGGTGGCCATGTCATCCCCCTCGCCCGCCGAACCATCCAGCCCTAACAGCAACGTGCGCGATACCAACCAATCGTTTTACGATGGCTTATGGGCCAATGTTCGCCTTGTAGAGCCATCGCGTTTTAATACTTGGCCCAAAATACAAACGCTGGCGGCGAACGCACCGCAACGCTTAGAGGTGGGCCCAGGCATGCGGCCTCGCCTGCCCATCAAAGACACTTGTTTTACCGACATTAGCGAGCCGGCATTAGCACAATTAGCGCGCCGTGGCGGGCACTCTAAAGTTGCCGATATTACCCGCCTGCCCTACGCCGATAACAGCTTTGATTTAGTCTGCGCACTGGATATTGTCGAGCATGTAGAAGATGACCTAGCGGCCCTTGACGAGCTGTGCCGAGTGGCTCGCCCCGGTGCGACTTTATTATTGTCGGTGCCACTGCACCCCAGCTACTGGACTACTTTTGATGAGTTGGTTGGCCACTACCGCCGCTATGAGCCCGAGCAGTTAACCGCGCTGCTGCAAGAGCGCAACTTACAGGTGTTACAAAGCAGCGGTTACGGCATGAAGCCTAAATCGTCGCGACTGGTTAACTGGTCTATGGAGCACTTGCGCAAAAACCCCAAGCGCTCGTTGTGGTGGTACAACCGAGTGTTTATGCCCATCGGCTTGCGCTTGCAAAAGCCTATGGTGTTAAGCGAGGGGCTGGTGGATACCCGCCACATTGGCGAGGTTTTTATGATTTGCCAATTAAACAAAAACGCCTAACATTCACGACGGGTTAGGCGTTTTTGTTTTAACATTTAACAGTGGCGTAAGCTCGGCAGCCATAGCTCGGGTGATCTTATCGATGTCGGCTGTTTCTTTCTCGGCGTCATTGCCCAAGCCTGCGGTGGCAACTGTTTTTAAATTAGCAAAAAAGCTCTGACCAACGGTTTTGTTAACCCGCTGCAACTGATCGATCAGGCCATCGTCCTGATAAAACTCGTAGGTATAATCAAAGGTTGGCGCTACCACCGACTTAGAAGGCGCGAAACTGTCTTCGCCGGCAAAGTGTCGGTTGTAATTAACTTTTACCACCAACTCAATCGCGTTTGCGCTATCGGCTTTGGCCAACACTCCGGCCGTGGCTAACGCCTGCGATAAACTGTCGCTAAAATCACTCAGCAGTTGCGCTTCATCTGGGTACCCCTCAACCGTCTGTTTTTGCTGCAACGTTAATTGCACATCTTTAAGGCGGTAAAAATTACTTTCGGGCAAATCAACAAGTTTGGCGGGAGTGGCAGCACAGCCGCACAAAAACACAGTGAAAAGGATCGATACAACTGAGCATAAGTTTTTCATACAAGGTCCCTTTGCAAGGTCAATACATTTATTCAGGCGCTGGCGAGCAGCCGGCAAGTAGGTGTTTTTAAATTCTGTACATTAGATTGTAACTGACTTACGATTTATTGCGCCTTGGTTATTATTAGCGTGTATCTTATGGGGCAAGATTAGCCAAACGCTATAGCGCAAGCGACAACCTAAAGCTGAGCATGCCACACTCCGGTATGGTTGTATGTTTTTTAATGCTGTTATCAAAATACCGATCAACTGTGCCCGACTTGTATTGATCAAAACACACTACGGTTAAATCTAAGACAAAGAAACACCCAGCCTGGCTGGGTGTTTTTTACCAAGGTTAGCCTACCGCCAGCGAGTCAGTTTGTGCCCTTTAAGGGCGTAATACAAAATAAATAAATACGCTGGGATAGAAACCGCATAAGCTAACTGGCCATCACCTGTGTCGGCAAAATGGCCGTAGATAGGCGGCAATATCGCTCCACCGGCAATGCCCATAATCAGCAGCGCTGCGCCCTTGCTGGTGTATTTGCCAAGCCCTTGCAGCGACAGTGGCCAGATGGCAGGCCAGCACATAGCATTGGCAAAACCCAACATGGCCACAAAATAAATTGCGTTGGGGATCTCGGGCATACCGAACAAGCTCAGGGTCGTGGCCGACATCACTGTGCTTTGCAGCGAGCCGGTCATAACACAGACAGTAAAAATAATGCCCAATATGGCCGAGCCCATCAATGCCGTTTGCTGAGTTATAAAGCGCGGAATAACGGCAACACCAGCCAAATAACCAATCACCATAAAGATCATTGTGTAAGAGGTAAGCATAGAGCTGACCGAGCTTCCGAGCCCAGCCTGTTTACCCAACAAACCAATGGCATCGCCGGCAATCACCTCGACGCCCACATAAAAGAACAACGCCAATGCGCCCAGCACCAAATTGGGAAACTTAAACACACCCGATAGACGCGCTTCACCGCTTTCTTGCCCCTCCAGCACTTCGTCTTCAATATCGGGGATGGGGGCAAACATCATTGCCACCCCCAAAACGGCTAACACCACCGCCATACCCACATAGGGTGACACCAGCTGCGCCGCCAGCTCGTGTAGTTTGGTATCGCGGGCGGCCTCGGGCAGCGCCGCAAGCTCGGCCTCGGATGCCCCTGTAATACCGGACAACACCAACACTGAAAAAACGATTGGCGCCACCACGCCGGCGCCTTTATTTAACAGCCCCATTATGCTGATACGCACGGCCGCAGACTCGGGCGGCCCGAGCTTTACCACATAGGGGTTAGAGGCGGTTTGCAGTATGGTAAGGCCCGAGCCCACCACAAACTGCGCCAGCAAAAACACAATAAAATGCCGGCCATAGGCGGCGGGAATAAATATAAGCGCCCCTACTGCGACAATAAACAAACCAATGGCCATGCCGTTTTTATAACCGGTGCGCTCAATAATATAAGCCATGGGCATTGCCATAACGGTGTAGGCGGCGTAAAACGCCGAGGCAACTAACATCGCCTGAAAAGCTGTTAAGTCGCAAATGGTTTGCAAGAAAGGGATTAACGCACCGTTTAGCCAGGTGACAAAGCCAAAAATAAAAAACAGGCCCGCGATAATGGACATAGGTACCAACACGCTGGTATTGGCGCTAGACGACAGATCAGTTGCCGCGACGGTTTTGTTGCTCATAAAGTTACCTATACATGCCAGTATCCGCCGTGGTGGGCGATCTCGTTATTGTTTGGACGATCTTATTTTTTCCCCAAAACAGTAAAGCAATTCCCTGTGGGTTAAGCTGACAGTATCCGCTAAAGACAACGTTGTCAAACCTTTTGCCCGATAAGTTTTAGAGCCCTGCCGATGCCTCAGACCGGTATTACAACTGAGGTTAAACAACCACCCGACTTACCGGCCTACATCAATCAAAAAGATTCATTGCAAAACCGCGCACTGTGCAGCTGCGACATTAACACTCGCGCAGCCCCACGCGCGGCGCTTGTTATCGCAGCGTCAAGCTTATAAGCGAGCTGAGAGCGTACCAAAGCGACTTAAACCTCTTGCCAAAAACCGTTGGGCAAGAGGTGTTTAGCCCTAGGCAGTAAGCAGATGGCGCTTGGTTATTACTTATAAAGGGCACCTCTATTAATTAAGAATTGCCTCTGCGCGAGTCCAAAACGTTCAGCCGTTAGGCGCTCTTTGCAGGCAATGGCCGTAGCCCTTGGCAAAAAGAGCAACGACGCGGGTGGGCGTTTTGGCCGCGCCTTTCGGGGCCTTCATTGCTTCCCGTTCTTTGGTTGGCTTCGCTAGATGGGCAATAAGCCCATCGTCGCAAACCCGCCTTGATAGCGAAAAGCAATGAAGGCCAGAGGCGGTTCCGAATTAATAGAGGTGCCCATAAGGGGTTACTTGGCAGCTTGTTCCAGCTGCAGCTGATGACGAAGCTCGTTTTGTGTTTGCAGTAGCAATTGGTAATCAGCCTCTGGCAAAGAGTTGCGATGGGGGTTGGATACGGCACCGGGGCCTGTGGAGGCGCGCTCAAAAAAGCGCGATTCGGCTGGGGTAAATACCCGGGGCTTACCGCCATCGCGAGCGGTGCCGCTCATGCTGGCCCAACCGTCTGCGCTTATGTGCCGGTCCATCCAAGTGTCGACGTACACCGCCGAGCCGATTGCGTCTGGATCCGCGTAGCGGCCATCGGCAAAAGTGGTGGTGGGATGCCAAGGGCGCCCCAGCGAGGTGCTGTGATCTGGCACGTCTGGCTCACGGGTGAGGCGCGAGTGTAAGAACACCAAGCCAAAGGGTTGTTGGATATGGGTGGAGGGTGCGCTTATGTGGCTTTGCATCTGGCCGGCGCTAAAGGATTTGCCGCGCCCTCTGGTAAGGATCTCACAGTGATCAAACAGCGCTAGGGCGTTGCCAAAAATAAAATCCACCGTACCACTGATGTTTGAGTCGTAAAAATAACTGCGACCACCGGCGACAAATACTGTGTCTTGGTAACCGTCAATGCGCGACTGGCTGATGTAACTTAAATCACTGTCCACATCCAGCAGTAACGCCACCGCTTGGGAGTGACGGATGCGCTCGGGGTGATCGCCTGGCAGGGCGTCGTTGGCGATATAGTCAAACGTGTTGGCAATGTGCAGATTGCGTAACCGGGTATGACGGGCATTAATGGTGACCGTTGCCGAGCCGGGCGTGCCCCAACCATCGCGGTGGTAACGCCCCGCCAGCGCGGCATAGGCATCGTAATAAATGCGCGCCGGCTTACCCGCCGTGGCCAAACCCACTAAAGTTACCTGATCGCGCTCGATAGTGACTTTTTCGTAGTAGTCGCCCGCCAGCAATGCAATGCGGTAGCGGCCGCTGTGAGGGGCTGCCGCCAGTGCGGCGGCGATCGAGTTAAACTGCGGCAGCTTTTTATAAGCGGCCGGGACAGCCGCTGCACTGGTGTTACCCGCTGGCAACACCAGTGCGTGGTAGGCAGACTCGGCGCGAGCCAAGCCCACCACCGCCAACAGTATTACCATCAACAACACAAACTGGGCAACTCTAAACCAACCGATGTTGACCCGAGCTAGCGCTTGATCCTCGGCCATGGTTAACCCAGCTCGGCTTTAACAGCCGCCAGCACGCCCTGCTGGTTAATGCGTGTTAACCAATCGGTAGTGGCTTGCACAACCTGAGGTTGGCTGGCCAGTGTTGTGCCAAACACCTCTTTTACGCCAAGCACCGCACGCACTGTCTCGGCCGGTGTTTTACTGGCATCGCACAGGGCTTTTAACTCGGCCGCCAATGGATCTTGTACATCGATGGCTTGACCTTTTTCATCCACCCCCGAGACATAGCGAATCCACGCCGCCAAGGCTAGGCACAACAAACTGATGTTGCCGTCGGCATCGAGCTGCGCCTGCAGAGTTTGCAGCCAGCGCTGGGGAATTTTTTGCGAACCATCCATGGCGATCTGCCAAGTGCGATGTTTTAAACCTGGGTTAGCAAAACGCTGGCGCAGCTCTAGCTTGTAATGCTCCATGTCAAAACCGGCGGGTACGGTTAAGGTTTGGCTTACCTCGCGGTCCATAAACGTTTGGCACAGCTTAGCCAACAGCGGCTCGCTCATAACCTCACTGACGTAATCAAAACCGGCCAGATACCCACAGTAGGCCAACAGCGAGTGGCTGCCGTTGAGCAGGCGCAGTTTCATGATCTCGTACACACGTACATCATCTACCAGCAAGGCGCCGGCCTCCTCCCAGGCAGGGCGCGCCGAGCAGAATTTATCTTCGATCACCCACTGACTAAAAGGCTCGGCCAACACCATGCCCTCGTCGCGCAAACCCAACTTACCTTCTAACTCTTGACGATCGGCATCGGTGGTAGCCGGCACGATACGGTCGATCATGGTGCAGGGAAAAGTGGTGTTGGCGGCAATCCAATCGGACAACTCTGCATCCAATTGGGCGGCGTATTGCAAAACAACTTTTTCTAACACTTTTCCGTTATCGGGTAAGTTGTCACAACTTAGCACGGTAAAACTGGCAACCCCAGCGCTACGGCGTGCAGCCAACGCCGAGACAATAAACCCAATGGCCGACTTAGGGGTTTCTGGGTGAGCTAGGTCGTGCTCAATATCGGCGTTATTAAGGTTTAAATTACCGCTGGCAGGGTCGTGACAGTAGCCTTTTTCGGTCACGGTTAACGAGACGATTTTAATGTCTGGCTCGGCCATTAACGCCACTAATGCCGCTGGCGACTCGGGCCCCACAAGCACGTCTTTAACGGCGCCCACAACTTGGAACGTTTCGCCCTCGGGGCCGCGCTCGACAAGGGTGTACAAGCCGTCTTGCTCGGCCAACTGATTTTTTACCGTGGGCGAGCGCAAACTGGCGCCAATAATTTGCCAACCGGTGGCGCCTTTGTTTAATAACGCCTCTGTGTACCAGGCTTGGTGCGCACGGTGAAACGCGCCAATGCCTAAGTGCACAATGCCGGCTTTAGCCTGTGTGCGGTGGTACTTAGGGGTGCTGACCGCATCGGCCAAGGTGGCCAGTGTTTGGTTGTTTAAGCGTTGCATGAGTTATCCTTTAATCGAGCTTATAGGCTTGCTTAACAAGCTTATAAGTCAAGTCGATGGCCACTTCGCGGGCTTCGTCTTCTGGCAGGCGATGCTCGGCCACCAGGCGCGCTAAAAAGTTACAGTCCATCCGCCGGGCGACATCGTGACGCGCCGGAATGGATAAAAAGGCACGGGTGTCGTCGTTAAAGCCAACGGTATTGTAAAAGCCAGCGGTCTCGGTGATTTGCTCACGGAAACGGCGCATGCCTTCAGGGCTGTCATGGAACCACCAAGAGGGGCCCAACTTAAGCACTGGGTAGTGCCCGGCCAAGGGGGCCAGTTCGCGGCTGTAAACGGTCTCGTCTAAGGTAAACACGATAATCGATAAACGCGTGTCGTTACCGTATTTGTCCAGCAGTGGTTTTAGGGCGTTAACGTATTCGGTTTGCGACGGAATATCGGCGCCTTTATCGCGGCCAAAATCGCGGAAGATGGTCGGGTTGTGGTTGCGGAAAGAGCCTGGGTGAATCTGCATCACCAAACCGTCCTGAATGCTCATACCGGCCATCTCGGTGAGCATTTGGCCGCGAAACTGTTCGGCCTCGGCGGCGCTGCACTGGCCCGCCAAGGCTTTAGCAAACAGCGCCTCGCACTCGGCCACAGATAAATCCGCAGTGACCGCGGTGGGGTGGCCGTGGTCGGTAGAGGTGGCGCCAAAGGATTTAAAGTACTCGCGGCGGTTCATCAAAGCGGCTAAGTAACCGGCCCAATTGCCTGTATCCTCACCGGTGATCTCGCCCAGTTTCGCGACATTGTCAGCAAAACCTTCAAAGTCAGGGTCTACCACTGGGTCGGGCCGGTAGGCGGTAATCACCCCGCCGTCCCAACCACTTTCGCGGATTTTTTTATGGTGACGCAAGTCATCCAAAGGCGATTCGGTAGTGGCCAAGTATTCGATGTTAAAACTGTCCATCAAAGCGCGGGGTAAAAACTCGGGCTTTTGCAGATAGCTGTCGATGCGCTCATAGTAAGCATCGGCGGTGGCGCTGCTTAACACTTGGTCCAGCTCAAACACCTCTTTAAACACGTAATCGAGCCACATGCGCGACGGCGTACCGCGAAACGCCCAGTAATGATCAGCAAATAAACGCCAGATTTTTTTTGGGTCTTGCTCGACTTGGATACCCGCTTGGTTGGGAATCCCTAAAGACGACAAAGAAACCCCTAAGCTGTACAGCATCCGAAACACATAGTGGTCGGGCTTGATCAGTAGATCGGTGGGGTTGCCAAAGGATTGGTTGTCGGCAAACCAGCTCGGGTCGGTGTGCCCGTGCGGGCTGACAATTGGCAGGCCTTTGACTTCTTGATACAGTCGACGCGCAATAACGCGGGTAGTCTCGTCGGCAGGAAATAGACGATCTGGGTGTAAGTTGAGTGCACTCATGATGACATTGTTACCATTGTTAAGGAGTTGGACAGAAATCAGTCTGACCAGACTTTGAGTTTTAAGACCACAAGGTATGACCAATTTATAGTTGCAAATGTGCTTGCCGATGTCAATGCCGGATTGGTATCCAAACACCACTGGGGCTCATTAGGATTAAAAGGCACCTCTATCGATTAAGAATTGCCTCAGCGCGAGTCCAAAGCATTCAGCCGTTAGGCGCTCTTTGCAGGCAATGGCCGTAGCCCTTGGCAAAAAGAGCAACGACGCGGATGGGCGTTTTGGCCGCGCCCTTCGGGGTCTTCATTGCTTCCCGCTCTCTGCGTTGGCTTCGCTAGATGGGCAATAAGCCCATCGTCGCAAACCCGCCTTGATAGCGAAAAGCAATGCAGGCCAGCGGCGGTTCCGAATTAATAGAGGTGCCCTAAAGCCTTGCCCGCGATTAATGACTCACAACAGATGTCGCAAAGCATTGCTTATAACCCAAGCAATGGTTGTGACGACTATAACATGGCGCCGCAGGTGACCCTAGATTAACGAGCAAAACCACAGCCCAACTTGCAAAGCGGCCTGACCACTTGTAACATCCTCCGCTAACCCTGCTTTAATCATTGTCGCCACGGTTTGCCGCGGCCCATACAATACAGAGAGTGTAGACACCATGGCAAAAATTGCCTGTATCGGCGAGGTTATGATTGAGCTTGCCGCCACCGAGTCGAGCGACCAAGCCCGAGAGTTTAAGGCACTGTCTTACGCCGGCGATACGTATAACACGGCTGTTACCTTGGCCCGGCTTGGCACCGACACCACTTACGTCACCCGCTTAGGCGACGACCACTACAGCGACGCCATTATCGCCCGGCTGCACACGGAAGGGGTCGGCACTCAGGCTATTATTCGCCAAGAGAGCACCGTGCCTGGGCTTTACATGATTCACAACAGCCCCGATGGCGAGCGCGAGTTTTTTTACTGGCGCTCGCAGGCGCCGGCACGAGAGCTGTTTACCCAGCGACAAGAGATCAGCCTGCTGGAGCAGACCCTAAACGACTGCACCATGGTGTATTTATCAGGCATTACGCTAGCCATTATTAGCCCAGCGGCACGGCAACAGCTACTGGCTTTTTTGCGCCGTTTTAAAGAGCGTGGCGGACAAGTCGCCTTTGACAGCAATTACCGCCCTCGCCTATGGCAGACTCCCGAGCAAGCGCAGCAGGCAACCCGTGAACTGTTGTCTGTAACGGATTTAGCCCTGTTAACCCTCGACGATGAAGAGCTGTTATGGGGCGATAGCGAGGATCCTGTGGCCGCAGTACAACAGCGCTATGGCGATTACTCTATCGCTGAAATCGTATTAAAACGCGGCGCACAAGAGGTGATAATTGTTAAGGGCGAGCAGCGCACGCAAGTGGCTGTGCCCAAGGTCGAGCAGATAGTCGACACCACCGCAGCGGGCGATACGTTTAACGCCGGCTACTTGGCCGCCCGCAGCGCCGGTGAATCTGCCGAGGCCGCCGCCGCGCAAGCGTGCCGCTGCGCGGCGGTTATTATTCAGCACCGTGGCGGCGTTATCGACCGCGAGCTTTACCTTAGCGAGCTGGCCAAACGCGCCCAGTAACCACAGCCACTCCCGCATCTGCTAACCGAGCCACCCATAGCGCTGTGGCTCGGCGCAACACGCCCCTTGCACCACGCTAACGATACTCTAACGGTACAAAGCTCTCTAACCAAGCGGGGACATCAGCGCTATTGGCGGGCACTTTAAGCGCACGGTAACTGGCTTTGGTGTGGGGGTAACCACCCACCTCCTCCTGAGAGTCGATGATTTTCCCGGTTTTATTGCGCACCGAATCGATAATTCGCCGATCAATACTGTCGCGCTGCCAAGGCCGCGCACCCACGTTTTGCAACACATGCTCGTACACCTCGGTAAGCGCCAGAGGCTGCAGCCCCTTGGGCCATAGGGGTGCTTTACGGAGCAAGTTAATATCGCCATGGACTTGAGCCATCGGCTTGCCATTTAAGTTCAACACTTGGTTATCGTGCAAATAAACATCGCCCTGATAGGCCACTAACGGTAAGTCAGAATAGCTGTCGCGGCCGTAAATTAGCGTGTTACCGACCACCGCCACGGTAGGATTACGGGGCGTGGTTTTGTGCTGATCCCACTCCTGGTCAATGTAGCCCAGCTGCACTGCGGCATTGCCCAGGTTGTACATTAAGTTGTTTACCACCACGCCGGTGGTGTGCGCTTTAAAGTAGGGGTTGCGCCGATCATTATGGGCCAATAGATTGCCGATAACCGCCACCTCTTGGACGTTATCGTGAATCAAAATACCTTTAGAGTGTTTGCCTTTTTTGTGGCTCGAATAATCCAGCCCCTCGGCAATGATCGAATTGCTAAAAGTGACCCTACCCGAGGTCCCACTCGGCCCTTTGTAGCGCTCCCCCGAGGCCGACATGTTTTCATCTGTGGCCCAGCTAACCGAGACATGATCGATATGAACATCCCGCGCTGCTGCGCGCGACACACCAATACCGTCTGGCTCCCAGCCGGACAATAAAGGCTGGCCATTATCGCCCGGTCGCACGGCAATGTGAGTGATACGAACATCGTGGGTAAAGACGCTTATACCGCCACGGATCAGGGTAATGCCGGGGTTGGGGGCGGTTTCACCGGCAAGGGTGACAAAAGGCTCGGTGATCTCAATACCGCGCCCCTCAAGATCGATAACCCCGCCCACCTCAAACACCAGCACACGCCTGCCTGGTTGATTGAGAGCGGCGCGCAAGCTGCCTTCACCATCGCCTGCTAATGTGGTGACCTTAACAACCTCGCCTGCTAGGCCGGCACGGGTATCGATGCCAAACCCCTGTACGCCGTTAAGGTTTAGCGCCTGAGCGTTGAGCGCAACAAAAAAGATAAGCAAAAAGAAAACGTAACGAGCTGTACCTAACCGAGCAACATAGCACCCCATAACGACGCCCTCAGGACATGTCAACGTTATTTTTCAGCAGCGGGTTAAAGCATGGCCATACCGCACTTACACTGCTGGATGAAAACCCCCAGGGATCTTGTAACATCAATAAAACCGAGCCATCGCCCAAGCGCACCTCGTCAACTGTGTTGCAGCCTTGCGCACATAGACGTTTAGCGTTTGCCTGCGGATTTTTCGAGACAGACGCCACATGCAATGCCAGCGGGCTCAGCGGTCGGACTGTTGTAAATCTCGATCATCACAGTGGCACTGCTGTCCGCTAAAAAGTGTGTGTGTGCGTGGCTTGTTAAACTTATGTTTAACGGTAAAAACCAAATGCTCGCACTACCATTGGCGACGGCAACCGGATCTGTAACGCTAACAGCAATGTGCTCGATGCGCGCATAGTTGACCTGTTTTATTTTTCGTACAGACCAAAGAATGTGGGTAAAAACTCACTGATGGCGGGCACATAAGCCACCAACATAAGCACCACAAACATCGCCGCGTACATGGGCATCAGCGGTTTTATCAGCTGCGCGATGGAGGTTTTTGCAATACTGCAGCCAACAAATAATACCGAGCCCACCGGAGGTGTGCATAAACCGATACACAGGTTTAGCACCATCATGATGCCAAAGTGCAGTGGCGACATACCAAGTTCGATGGCCACCGGTAAAAAGATCGGAGTAAAGATAAGCACCGCGGGGGTCATATCCATAAACACACCCACCAGCAACAAAATAATGTTAATGGTAAGAAGAATAATAAACGGGTTATCACTCAAGCCCATTAACGCCGTGCTGATGCTCTGGGGAATGTTTTCGTAACTGAGCATCCAGCTCATCGCCGTGGAAGTGGCGATCAACAACATAACGATGGCGGTGGTTTCGACCGCTTTAACAAAAATCTCTGGCAACTCGGGTAGCTTAACTTCTTTATAAACAAACACCGACAACACCAGCGAGTAAAGCACCGCAATAACACTGGCCTCGGTGGCGGTAAAAAACCCACCGACGATACCGCCAATCACCAAAATAATTAAAAACAAACTCGGCGTAGCATCCAACGATCTTGTTGCCAGCTCTTTAACGGTTGGTATTTTCCCCACAGGATAGCCGTGTTTTATAGCGTATATCGAGCACACCGCCATTAGGCTTAAAGCCACTAAAACACCGGGCAAGTAACCGGCAATAAACAAAGCCGCAATCGATACGCCACCACTGGCAAGCGAGTAAACAATTAAGATATTGCTGGGGGGGATCAACAAACCCGTGGTGGATGCGGCAACGGTAACCGCCGCGGTAAAGTTTTTGTCGTAGCCTTCTTTTTCCATGGTGGGAATCATAAAACCACCAATGGCCGATGTGGCGGCCACCGCCGATCCTGAAATGGCACCAAACAAAGTACAACTGATGACGTTCACCAGCGCCAAACCGCCCGGCAGCATGCCGATAAGGACTTTGGCAAACTCAATTAAACGGTGCGCGATTCCCCCTCGCCCCATTAATAAGCCCGATAAGATAAAAAACGGAATGGCCAGCAAAGAGAAACTGTTAATACCCCCCGCCATGCGCTGTGCCACAGTAACCGCTGCTGGACCAAAGTCGACGGTAAATAACATAGCGGCAAATGTCGCAAGACCGATGCCAATCGAAATTGGCACATTCAGCACAAGTAAAACCACAAAGGTCACTAGTAAGACAACAACGGACCATTCCATCTTTACAACCTCAAATTATGTTTATTGTTTCTGCTATTAAAGTCGCCCTACACTCATCGAGCACAGCGAATAAAAATTTAGGCGGCGGCTGTTATATCTGTGCTAATGGGTGCTCGCAGCCTATTAGCTTTTAAAGCCTATTCGTAAAACGCCAGCGGATCTGGCTCGGGATCGCCGTTTAGTATCCGGTCAATTGAAAACAGCACTATCAATAGGCCGCTAAGCGGAATAACGCTGTACAGATAGCCAATTTTTACCTGCAGCGCCGCCGATGTTTGCTCCAGATCTAGCGTCAGCAGCATTAACTTGGTGCCGCCATAAATCATAATCAGACAGGAAAATAAAATGCAAACCAAACTGATAAAAATATCCAGCTTGCGCTTGGCTTGCCCTTCCAGTTTTTGCGACAAGATATCCAAGCCTAGGTGTGCTTTTTTTCGGTAGGCATAAGCGGCGCCCAGCAAACCGATCCAGACCAGTAAAAAGCGTGCCAGCTCTTCGGTGTAAGAGCTGGGTTCATTAAGAATAAATCGCGTGGCCACCTGCCACGTCACATCCAGTACCATGAGCGCCATCAGCAGGCCTAAAAAAGCGCTTAGTATTTTTTCAATTTTGGCAGTTAATTGCTTCATAAGTTAAATCGTCACTTACATGGCTTTAAAGGTTTGAATCAGATCGTACAGCTCGGTGCCGCTATAGGACTCGTGCATTGCCTCTACCCGCTGCATAAATGGTTTTTTATCGGGATAAATCACCGTAACCCCAGCGGCCTCGACTTTGGCGATGGCCTCCTCGGTAGATTCGGCCCACAGCTTGCGCTCATAAACGACGGCTTCATCCATTGCTTGCTGCAACCATTGTTGCTGTTGCGGGGTCAGATGGTTCCAAATGTAACTTGAGATTAAGACAATATCGGGCACATAGGTGTGCTCGTTGAGGGTGTAGTATTTGCTGACTTCGTAGTGCTTTGAGGTGTAAAAACTGGGTGGGTTATTCTCGGCGCCGTCGACCACCCCCTGCGATAAAGCGGTGTACAACTCGCCCCAAGCGACCGGTGCACCCGAGCCACCCAGCGCCTGCACCATGCGCAGCGCAGTTTGACTTTCTTGCACACGGATTTTTAAACCTTTGAGATCATCGGGCGAGTGAATGGGCGTGTTGGTGGTATAAAAACTACGGCTGCCGGCGTCTAAGTAACCTAAGCCGCGCAGGTTGACCGAGTCGCCGGATAACAGCAGCTTTTTTCCTTCTTCGCTGTTAAGGGCGCGCCAAAAATGCGCATTATCACGAAACACGTAGGGGATATTAAACACCTTCATGGCCGGCACAAAGCCTTCCATAGGGCTGGAAGAAACCTTGGTCATGGCCAACGAGCCGATTTGCAGCAGCTCCATCAGCTCGCGCTCTTCCCCCAGTTGGCCGCCGGGGTAAATATCGATTTTCATTTTGCCGCCCGATATATCATCCAGCCGATCGGACATAAACACGATCGCTTGGTGCACCGGGTGGGTGTGATCTAGGCTGTGAGCCATTTTAAGGGTTTTAACATCTGTTTCTTTGCCGCAGGCGACAAACAAAACACATATCGATAACACTATTAGAGATTTGATCCAGCTTTTACCCATCTTTCATCTCACAGGTTTTATATTTATTGAGTAGGCTCTAAGATCATACAGTGTATAAAAAACGCGGGCTATCAGAAGCGGCTGCCAGAGTAAAAAGCAGTTTTATGTTCGTTCCGCCCCCGAGTCGCCCGCACAACCTAAGCAGAGTCTTAGGAGAGCCACATTAATTGGTCAAACCGGAGCTTATGCACTGCTAGCTACGAGCTGACTAGACCATCAGCGCTGCATAAAAAACACAGAACAGATGCAACCTGCCTGACCAATCGCGGTAATAATTGCATATTGGACTACCAAAAACAAGGGGTGTCTGACCACTTTACGTTTACAGACCCACGAGTCGACGTGTCAGTAAGCCAGCAGGGGAAAAATCCGTTCAGCAAACAGGGGCTTTTAGGCGGCCGTTTTAACGGGTATCGCGGCGCCGATAATGGCAAGGTAAAGTGCCCTAACGGCCAACTTACAAAGCCGGCAATCGGTGCAACCAGGGGACCGCAAAAGCGTTTGTGGTGGCCGCAAGGCGCTGCGGATAGAGGTTATACTGGCTGGCGCGTAGCGGTTTGCTATTCGGCCACTGTAGAGCTGCGCACGACGATCGAGTGGGGCAAAATATAACGCTTGTTAAGCTTTATACCTAACAAACTATCGGCTTTAATGGCCTCGACCAATAAATCCACGGACTCGGCCGACATTTCATCTATGGGCTGTTTTACCGTGCTCAGCTGGGGCCAAATAGAACGGGCGATCACCGTATCGTCAAAGCCGGCTACGGCAATATCTTCAGGTACCCGCAGGCCACGGCGGTGAATGGTGGCGATTACCGCGCTGGCCATATCATCGTTACTGGCAAAAATAGCCGTGACAGGCTCGCCTGAATCTAGGATTTGCTCACAAGCGGTCATGCCGCCTGCAAAGTTAAAATCCCCTTCAGCAACCAGCGCTGCGTTGATGTTTAATCCATGGGCGGTCAGTGCGTCACAAAAGCCACGGTAACGGGTGGCGGCAACGCCCTGGTGGCAATCGCCTTTAATAAAACCAATTTGCTGATGGCCGATATTGATTAAATGTTCGGTCATCTCGTAGGTGGCCTGATAGTCATCAATGGCGACATAGGCGGAGCGCTCTAGCTCGAGCCCCGGGCCCACTCGTACATAGCGCACATCGGCATTGTCGAGGGCGTTCAGTAACGGCAAAAACTCACTTAATGGCGGCGGTAAGATTACCCCGTCTAGCCGATAGCGACTGGTCAGACCACTGATCGTCTCCTCTAGGTTGTCGGCGCCGTAAGTACACGACTCCAGCACTAAGTGGTAACCCAGCTCGTTACAGCGCTGCAATACCCCGATCAGATACTGACTGATATAACTGCCGAGGGAGTTGTCGTAAAAAAAACCAATTAAGTACGATTGCGAACCGGACAAGCTGCGCGCCGAGACGTTGAGACGATAATTTAACGCCTCCACGGCCTCCATCACGCGGGCATGGGTAGACTTTGAGACTTTATCGTTGTTGAGCACTCGCGATACCGTCATGATCGATACGCCGGCGCGACTGGCGACATCCTTCATGGTGACTTTTTTATTTTTCCCGGTGCGCTCTCTAGTGCTCATGAATCCATTACCAACCTATAAGTGACCAACAGGAGCAGAGCTTGCTTGAATTGAGTAACCGTAATACCAACGGCTTACTTTACACAGCCTCTGCCAAGGACTTCTTGATACCATAAATACAAAAAAAACGCCACGAGGGCGTTTTTTTGTATGCCGTAACAGCAGACAGATTACTCGATGATTTTGGCTACCACACCAGCACCAACGGTACGTCCACCTTCGCGAATCGCAAAGCGCAGACCGTCTTCCATGGCAACGGGGTGAATCAGGGTCACGTCCATTTGAACGTTGTCCCCGGGCATAACCATTTCAACGCCTTCGGGCAGCTCACAAG